>SXGQ01204584.1_pt1 | contig 17520 bp, 12 predicted proteins | sample 3178371 | NCBI WGS metagenome assembly SXGQ01 (sample SAMN11356859, study PRJNA531348) | freshwater metagenome | isolation source: freshwater sample F1-20 | place: China: Fuxian Lake, Yuxi | collected 2017-12-25 | reverse complement strand
GACAAGACCAGAAACGGCATCGTCAAGCGCTGATCGATAATGCTCGCGAGCGGTGAGGGCGCAAAGAATATAAGCAGAGAGAGTGATGTAGACATCGCCCACCGTCAACTCGGGTGGTACCGATGGGTCTGGTCCCTTGACTGCATCTTTCATTGATTCACTGAGTGACAAGATATGCATGATGTCGTCAAGCGACTCGGGCATCATCGTGGTCGCCACACCCACAGCATCGCGGCCATCATCAATGATCGAATCGATAAAGCAAGCAACGGCGACAATCTCCACGAGTCCAACACGGTCAATAGCACGACTCAGCATTGGGTCGAGACCGGGATCATCAAGATGTCGTTTAAGTTCATGAAGTGCATGCAGATGTCCATATAAACCAAGATCAGAAAAGTCGGGTTCAGCGCGATGACGTTGCATGGCAATACCGACCTCGGGCACGCGCACCTCAACTTGTCGGCGGTCAATGGTTCGCCACCACTCGTCAGCATCATTGTTGAGCAGTTCGTCGAAGAGGTGCGAAGTATCAACTGAGGTCCATGGCTCAAGGGGCACGCTGTTTTTCGACTCCTGGCTTTTGGCAAGTTTGAGACGCAACAGTGGCGGAGTAATCAACGTGGTGATGAGGATCATCAGCAAAAGTGCGCCGTATAACTCATCGTCCAGGACTCCTTTCGACAGTCCAATGGAAGCGAAGATCAATCCAACTTCGCCGCGTGGAATCATCCCGATTCCGATCAGTAACTTGTCGCCGGGTGTGCGACCAATGCCGAAGCCTGCGACTAACTTGCCAGTGATCGCTACCACAGTCAAGACCGTTGCTAGTGCCAAAACGCTTGGCTGGAACATGGCGTCAAGATCAGTGTTGATTCCGATGCTGGCAAAGAAAACGGGAATAAAAATATGTCCCAGGGGATTGAGGCCTTCGGCGATGCGCTCACGTTGCTGGCTTCGGCCCACAGCCAAACCAGCCATGAAGGCACCGATGATGAAAGCCAATTTCGCTTGATCCGCCAGGAGTGAAAAAGCCAGCATCAGAGCAAAGGAAATGGCCACGACCGTGGTTGAAGATTTTGCGACTCGGTCAATACGGGTGAAGGCTTTTGGAATGACGTAGATCGCAAGTAGACCAGTGATCACCAAGAAGCCGACTGCCAATCCGATTGTTTCCAAGACCACGCTGGCACTGATCGAACCTTCGGTGACAACCTTGACGACGACGGTCAAGATAATGAGACCGAGGACATCATCAGCAACTGCCGCGCCCAATATGATGCGCGATTCACGCAACGCCAAAGCGCGTAGATCACCCAAGACTCGTGCGGTGATTCCGACGCTGGTGGCAGTAAGTGCTGCCCCTATGAACAAAGAAATTTTGCCGCTCTCACCAAAGGCGCAAGCCACACCAAACCCAGCAGCAAATGGAACGAACACACCGATCAGAGCGACCAAGAGTGCAGGCTTGCCAACTTTTGCCATCTCACCGAGATCCATCTCAAGACCGACTTGAAACAACAACAAGATGACGCCGATTTCGCCGAGCAGAAGAACCATGTTGGCAACATCAAGATGTTTGATGGGGTCAATCAAGCTGAGAACGCTTGGGCCGATGATGATGCCGGCGATAATTTCGCCGAGGACCGCAGGGATCCTGATGAGTTCGGCGAGTTCGGCCGCCAGACGCGCAACGATGATGATGATCAACAGGTTGCCGAGTATTAGAGCGAGGTCGTAACCCTCGGACGCAGATGCCAGCAAACTCATTGGGTCAGGTTAGTGGTTTCAGGGGATTCAGAAATAAAACTATGGCGTCGCCGCGAGAACAGTCGCCTGCTCGAGATTGTCAACATTGAGCATCCAACCGCGACCGCGCACAGTTCTGATTGAGTCAGGTCCAAGGGTTTTACGGATAGAGACTAAGAGTGAGTCACAGCGTCGATCATGGAGAGTGGTCATTCCTGCTAGACGGGCCAGTTCACGACGGCTCACCACTCGCCCCGAACAACCAATCAAAGCTCGCAGAAGAGCCAACTCTTGGGTTCCAAGTGGAGCGGTGCCAGCAACTGGAGATACATCCATAAACACGATGTTAGAAACCGAGGATTTCGCCTGTGTTCGCCGTTTGTGAACGGTGTGTGAACCGTTGTGAGCCCAAGTGACAGCATCCGTGACACTTTTATCGTTGCTCGGGTTGGGGCGGAGCGGGCACCTGCGAGAGAATGCAAGCATGGAACTTAGTTACCCCACAGAAGCCGAAGCCTTTCGTCACGAAATCCGTCTCTGGTTAAAGGAGAATTTGCCCACAGGTTGGGGCGAGCCCGGTTTTGAACTCACAGGTGAGGCGCGTAAGAAGTTTGTCGAAGAGTGGCCCGCCACTTTGTATGCCGGCGGTTGGATCTGTGCCACATGGCCTAAGGAATACGGCGGCAAGGGATTGACGACGATGCAGGGCGTCGTGTTGTCTGAAGAGTTCGCAGCGATGAAGGCGCCGTTGCGTGCCGACTTCTTTGGCGACACTTTGGTTGGACCGACTTTGCTGCAGTGGGGATCGGAAGAACAAAAGAAAGAGTTCCTGCCAAATATTATGAACGGCACGACGCGTTGGTGTCAAGGGTTCAGTGAACCCAACTCTGGTTCCGACTTGGCATCGCTCAAGACTTCAGCGGTTCTCGACGGTGATGAGTGGATCATCAATGGTCAAAAAGTCTGGACGACTGGTGGACATCATGCAGATTATTGCTTCTTGCTCACACGCACCGATCCTGATTCCCCGAAGCACAAAGGCATCTCCTATCTCTTGGTGCCGATGCGTCAAGAAGGAGTTGAAGTACGTGGCATTGTGCAGCCCGATGGAACGGCAGAATTCTGCGAGGTGTTTTTCACCAATGCTCGATGCCCAAAGGACAATGTCGTGGGTGGCGTGAACAATGGCTGGAAAGTCACGAACTCAACACTTGCTTTTGAACGTGGCATGAGTGCCACGACTGGCTATCGCCGTTTTGAAGAGGAATACAAGGCAATGGTGCGTGTGGCCACAAGCAACGGGACCATTGAACAAGACAATATTCGTCAACGGTTAATGGAGTATTACACCAAGATTCAGATTCTGCGTTTCAACGGTTTACGTTCGTTGACAGCGACTTTGAATAACAGCAAAGATCTCGGTGTGATGGCTCTTGGTGCGACCAACAAAATGTTTTGGTCGGAAATGCATAAGGCGGCAATGGAATTGGCGCTTGATATTTTCGGCGCCCAAGCGATGCTGGTGGACGCAGGTCCTGAGACTGGTTCGTGGCCGGGCGTCGCCCGTGAGCGTCGTCGTGATGGCTATTTGGTGAGTCCGATGATGTCGGCGTTCTTCTTTAGTCGTTCCGAAACTATTTGGGGCGGCACGAGTCAGATTCAGCGCAACATCGTTGGTGAGCGAGTACTCGGTCTGCCCAAAGAGCCTTCAGCAGGCTGATCTAGTTGATATCTCGTTCGGCTGAGGCCGATCAACGTATGGTGACACTGCGCTTCTTATTAGTGACGGTGGCAACTTTGGCCTACTACACATGCGTCGGCATTCTGATTCCAACATTGCCAATATTCATAAAGAATGGTCTTGGCAGTGGCGAGGCCATGATTGGCGCATCGGCCGTTTTGTTTAGTGGTGCAGCGGTTTTGTTTCGACCTCTCCTGACATGGGTCGGCAACCGCTGGGGTCGTCGCTCCATGATGGTCTCGGGTTCTCTCGTGGCAACGGTGGCTGCCCTCGGTATGACCATCGTGAATGCTTCATGGCAACTTTTGCCTTTTCGTGCGTTGATGGGTGTTGGTGAAGCGGCACTCTTTGTCGGTGCAGCGATTTTGGTTGTTGAGCTGAGTCCGGAAAATCGTAAGGCGGAGGCAGCGAGTTATCTCTCAGTTGCTGTCTTCGGTGGTTTATCTGTGGGACCAATTATTGGCGAGTTAGTGATGGGTGACGTTCCCGAAGGTGCACGCGGGTTATCTGCGGGTCATTTCGATCGGGTATTTGTTGTGACAGCCGTAGCCTCGCTGCTCGCTGCTGCGGTGTCCTTGACGGCACCGGCATTCGTTGGCGCGAAACCTGAACGGATTCGTCGCAAGGTTTCCTGGTTTCATCCGCGGTCATTGCGACCGGGAATGATTCTTGCTCTGGGAATGGCAGCATGGACATCATTCACGAGTTTCGTTCCCACCTTTTCTAAGTCCATTGGCCTGAGTGGTTCGGCGCGCTTCTTTACCGTGTATAGCATTTTGTGTTTAGTGCTTCGCTTGTTCGGCGCCAAAGGACCCGAGCGTTTGGGCCTGCGGCGAAGCGTCTGGATAGCCATGTCTTTTCTTTTGTGCGGTGTGACATCGGTGGGTGTTTTGGGCAACGAAATTGGCATCTGGATCGGGACAACATTTTTTGCTCTCGGTGTCTCGTTTTTTTATCCCTCGCTATTGGCAATGGCTGTCGAAGGTAGCGACTCCGATGAGCGCGTGGAAGTCGTGGCTAGTTTCACCAGTTTTTTTGAAATAGGTGGGGTGATTGGCGGATTAGCGCTAGGCGTGATCGGTCAGTTATTTGGCGAGCGGTCCACATTCTTTGGTGGCATGGTATTTGCCGTTATGGGCTTGTCGCTTCTGCGCGCCCCTTCAACTGACGGCCAGGAACGAGACACGATAAAACCAAAGTGATGATGAGAACAGGAATCGCCATGCGAAACACTGTTGTCACAGCGTGAGCGAATACTTCAAGGGCCTGTTCGCGAAGTGGTGATTCAAGTTGCTTGATTTTTCGTGGGGTCTGAATCAGTTTCTCGTCAATACGTCCTTCAAGTTGGGAATTGAAAATCGCACCATAGATAGCTAGACCAATGGCGCCACCAAGTTGTCGAACAAAGATAACGATTGACGATGCAGCGCCGATTTCATGGCTCTCCACAGCGTTCTGCACCGCAAGTGTGCTGGTGGGGAAGATTGCACCCATGCCCGCACCAATGAAGAATGATGCCGTCATCGCAAGATAGAGATATGCGTGAGTTGAACCCAATAATGAGGCCATGATGAATCCGACTAATGTCAATACAGCACCAACTGGTGGCCACACTTTGTAGGTACCGGTACGCGAAGTGATGCGACCAATAATGATTGCCGTTCCCGCAACCGCAACAGCGAGTGGCACGAGTAAGAGTCCTGAGTTTGTTGCCGAAACACCAGTGACACCCTGCAGGTAGAGCGGCATGAAGGCGTTTGCTCCGTAGAAAATTGCGCCGACTAAAATCATCAATGGCACGATTGCTCGGACCACATCAATTTTCATTAAGTGCAAAGGGACGATGGGTTCTTCGGCGCGACTTTCCCAGCGGAAAAATGCAACACTGACGATGAGAGCGGCAGCAAAGAGAGCAATTGTTGGCGCAGACAACCAGCCGTATGAACCACCGGTCCATGAGAGACCAAGAATCAGGCAGGAGACTGCAACAACGAGCAGTGTTGCACCGATGTAATCGACTTTCTGTTGCATTGCTGTGAACGGAAGTTTCAAAGATTTGTTGGTGATCATCAAGGCGATAATGCCGACGGGTAAGTTCACCAAAAAGATCCAACGCCAACTTGTGTTGTCAACAATGAAGCCGCCTATCAAAGGGCCAATCACGCTACTGATAGTGAACACACTTGTGATGAAGCCGACGTATCTACCGCGTTCACGTGGCGGCACGATGTCACCGATGATGGCAAATGACAATGAGAACAATCCGCCACCGCCGATGCCTTGAACGCCACGGGCCACGACGAGTTGCCACATTGATTGGGAGATTCCGCAGATCATTGAGCCAAGAAGAAAAGTAAGAATGGCAATGTGGAAAAGTCGGCGCCGACCGTAGAGGTCAGATAATTTTCCGAATAAGGGTGTGGCGACGGTGCTGGTGAGCATGTACGAGGTGCCGATCCATGCGTAGTATTTGAGGCCACCGAGATCGCCGACAATCGTTGCTAGGGCAGTGTTGACGATCGTGCCATCAAGAGCCGACAAACCCATAGCCGCCATGACACCGGCGAAGACAACGTAGATCTGTCGTTGTGTGAGGTTGCCGGCGTTCATCTGGACAACCGGTTGTTCGGTGGACATGCGCACTCCTTTACTTGTAGAATACAACAACTAAATTGTTAATGGGTGGGTCTGCCCGCGGGTTTGGACGTGCCGGCGTGTGACAAGTGGCAAGATGAAGCCATGTCGTCGTTGCGTTCTATGAGTTACAAAAGCCCAGTTGGTCGCCTCACTCTGGTCGCCTCTGATGTTGGTTTACGGGCCATACTGTGGCCCGAAGATGACCCTTTGCGTGTACGTGGAGTGGAGGGAGTCAAAAAGGGTGCCAGCGAGATTCTGACGGATGCGACAGCGCAGTTGGATGAATATTTTGCAGGCGCTCGCCAAGAATTCGACCTGGCCCTCGACCCAGTCGGAACGCCTTTTCAGCGTCAGGTGTGGGATGTATTGCGGTCGATTCCGTATGGGCAGACAATGAGTTACGGCGAGCAGGCCGGCGTTCTAGGCGATTCAAAGAAGGCGCGCGCTGCGGGATCGGCGAATGGTAAAAATCCTCTCAGCATTGTGGTGCCGTGTCATCGAGTGATTGGGGCCAATGGTTCGCTGACTGGTTTTGCTGGTGGCATGACAGCAAAAAAGTTTTTACTTAATCTCGAACAACGTCATCGAAGTTCACGGTTACCGATTCGTCAAGGCGATGAAGACCCGCGGTTAATGGAAATGTTTTCTAAGGGCCTCACGGGACCGGGTGGAGAGCCGCTCAATATTTTTGGAGTACTCGCAAATCATCCAGACATGCTCAAGCGTTGGCTGGTTTTCGCTACTCATGTTTTGTCCAAGAATACTTTGACTGCGCGTGATCGCGAGTTGCTGATCTTGCGCACTGGGTGGAACTGTCGGTCGCGTTACGAGTGGGGACAGCATGTTGTCATCGCGCAACATTGCGGAATCACTGCTCGGGAAATAGCGGCAGTAAAGAAAGGCGTCTCATCTGCTGTATGGTCAAAAAAAGATAAGTTGCTGCTGACGGGTGCTGATGAATTACACAGTGATTACTGTCTATCTGACATAACTTGGGCAGCATTATCGGTGCAGTATTCGCATCAACAGATATTGGATCTCATTGCGACGGTCGGCAACTATCACATGGTGGCAATGTTTTTGAAGAGCACAAAAGTCCCGCTTGATGTCGGAGTCCCCGACGATCCGGATTTTCTTTAGTTATTTGCGACGTGATGAGGCTATTTGTTCGCGGCGACGGCGAGCTTGCTCTTGCTCAGCGGCTTTGCGAACCTTGCGCTGTTCTTTGAGCGCCAGGCGTTCGGCATCGTCAACCCGGAGCGGAGGCAGTGGAGCCATAATCACTACTGGGGCTGGTGGAAGTTTGAATTCGTCATCGTGCTTGAGTAGACGGGTGATGATTGGCGAGGCAATGGCTTCGCCGGTAACAACGGAAGCCAGCATCACTTGAGTCACAGGCAAAGAGTGTGTTTTGATGATGGCGGGAAGGGCTTCGCGCAAGTTCTCTTCGCTCGGGTCGTCAGAGTTATCTCCGAGGGCAGCGATGCAGTCGGCCAGACATTTGTCGGTCAGGAGCAATGCCATTCGCTCAAGATCACCGTTGATGCGACCTTTGGCAACGCTGATGCGGATCGCTTCGACGAGGGCTGGCATGTCAAGGTCCTCGCCCATCACACTGGCAACAAGTTGCACGGACTCTTGGCCCTCTTCGTCGAGACCCTCATAGAGAGAGGCGATCTTTTCATCGGGAAGTCCGCGAAAAGCTCGATCGAGCATGGATAGGGCAGTCAGACGATTCTTTACTTGATTCACGAGAGATGAGGCTAGCGGTGTAAGACGCGTCAGAATGGAGGTATGAGTGCAGAGAGCGGATTAAAGAGACGGATTCAAGCAGATATCTCCGAGGCGTTGAGGTCGGGTGATGAGTTACTGAAGTCAACCTTGAGGATGGCGTTGGCGGCGATTATGAATGCTGAAGTCGCTGGGGCGCAAGCCACGGTCTTGACAGATGACCAGATTATTCATCTCTTGCGCTCAGAGGTGAAAAAGCGAGCTGAGTCGGCGGAGATCTATGCCGCGGCGGGCCGCACCGAGTTGGCGACCAAAGAAACTCAAGAGATGGCGATTATCGAGACGTACCTTCCAGCAGCAATGGACGCAGCGGCTCTTGCGAGCATCGTGGCGCAGGAAGTTGCCAACGCTGCTGCCAATGGTCAAGAAGGTCCGCGAGCAATGGGAGCGGTCATCAAGGCGGTGAAAGAGCGCGTCGGTGCCCAAGCAGATGGGTCGGCGATTGCAGCGGCTGTGAAGAGCGCTCTCAGTTGAGACAAACCAGAGGCGTCGAGGACAAGAAACATTGCTCATGGATCGTGCGCTAGGGGTTTTGCTAGCCTAAATCTCATCGGTTTTTTTTCAAAGGCTTGCACCATGAGCCTTTCAAGCGGGAGGCAAGAGCAGTGAGCAGAAGCCCGTCAAGAGTTGTGATAGCGGCACCTATGTCGTTCACAGGGTCCGCTGGAAGAGTCATCAATTTGTTCTGGCGCGGCAAACCGATACTGATCAAACTCGGCATTGGCTTGTGGGTGATACCTGTCATTTTGGGCATCTGGTGGCTTCTCATCATTTCGTGGTACGCCATATTTGGGATATTTCTTCTTCCTTACCGCTTGCTCCGCCGAGGCGCGCGCAAGCGTAAAAGGGGGACACTCAGGCATGGGGAGATACTTGCTGCAATCCTAGAAACGGGTCGGAAATCATGACTACCTTCAGACTGTCAAAAGAGTCAGCAAAACAAAGTGCCATCCTTGGTCAAGTTATTTGTGAAAGCCTTGACTCATGAATCCCTGGCTGCTCGTAGGATTTTTTGCCGGTTTTATTCTTCTTCGCGCGTGGATGAAAAAGGGCTCTGGATCATGAGTGATCGGTGAGGGTCCCGCTGTTCTGAAACCAAAGTTTTTGTTGCGTGCTGGGCGAATTTGAGTGTCCCGTGCACATACATGAGGGAGTGAATCTTTACAAGTAGCGTGACAACTACTTTTCTGACGCCCACGGTAGGAATCGCACCTACATCGCGAGATGTTGAGAGATGTGACCTAACTGACGGTGATTGTGCCCGTCATTGACGGGTGAATTGAGCAATAGAACGCATAGACACCGGCGTCTGAAAACGTCCGTGAGTATGGTGCGCCGGTTGCGCCGCGACCAGCGGCTCCGTTCTGCCACGTGACGTCGTGCGATGCGCTGACGACGAAAGCCACTGATTGGCCGACTGAGATACTGAGAGTTGTCGGCGTAAAGGCAAGACCACTTGTTGTCACAGTTCCGGCAGGTCCAGAAGGTGCAACGGTGGTAGTTGTGGTCGGGGCAACGGTTGTCGCTGGTGCTGCGGTCGTCGTCAGTGGCGCAACAGTTGTCGTCGCCGGTGCACACGGAATAGCCACTTGAGGAGCCAACGCCAAACTGCCAAGCAACACCAACGGTGCCACCACAACCGATATTCGGCCAGCAGACTGACGTACCCAACGCGTCACAATCACACCAACAACCAACAAGAGTGAACCGGCAACTAACACAAAAGTTGAGCCACCCGTTTCTGGCAAATTACAGACATCAACAGCGAACATTGCCACTCCTTGCTCACCTAAAAATATATGGAAGATTTACCAGGAACCATTCCTGTGCACAAATACCTTTGGCTCGACATCAAGTTCACTGACCTCGAGAGCATTTACCTGGCGCCCACGGTAGGAATCGGACCTACGACCTTCTGCTCCGGAGGCAGACGCTCTATCCACTGAGCTACGTGGGCAACAGTGGTGAGCCTAGCGGGGCAACAAGGAGCACTGAATGCCCAAACCACACACTTGCCGAGCACCTCTATCGGCAACAATAGAGAGGACATGTCCTCCCAGACCAGTACCGATCCACTTCTCATTTTGTCGAGCGCCTTGCAGACCGCCTTCGAGGCTGTGGCTGGTCGCATAGGGGTCGATCCCGTCATCCGTTCAAGTGACCGCGCCGATGCTCAGGCCAACGGGGCGCTCGGTCTCGCCAAGGAACTCGGGCAAAACCCACGCCAAGTCGCCGAAGCAGTACTGGCCGAGTGCGCTGGCCTCGCAGGCATCTGCTCCTCAGTAGAAGTCGCCGGACCCGGATTTCTCAATCTCGTTTTCAGCAATGACTTTCTATCTCGACTTCTCAACGAAGTAGCCAGTGGTCCGCGTCTCGGTATCGGCACTGTCCCGAGCAAGCGCGTCGTGGTTGACTACTCGGCACCGAACGTCGCCAAGGAAATGCACGTCGGTCATCTGCGCACCACAGTGATTGGTGATTCGCTCGTACGTATGCTCTCTTTCGTCGGGCACGAGGTGATTCGCGAAAATCATATTGGTGACTGGGGTACTCCATTTGGCATGTTAATTGAGCACTTGCTTGATCTCGGTGAGACACAAGCTGCCGATCATTTGTCCCTCGGCGATCTCGATGGTTTTTATAAGCAGGCACGCACAAAGTTTGACGCCGACGAAACTTTTCAAGATCGGGCGCGCTTGCGAGTTGTCTTATTGCAAAGTGGCGACGCAGAAACTCGTCGACTGTGGAATCTGCTCGTCAATCTTTCAACTCATCATTTCAACGCAGTCTACAAGTTGTTGGGTGTGTTGTTGACTGACGACGACTTGATGGGTGAGAGCGCCTACAACGATCTCTTGCCACAAGTTGTCAATCGTCTTGACAAACTTGGGTTACTGCAACAGTCGGCGGGAGCAGATGTTGTCTTCCCACCTGGCTACACGAATCGCGAAGGTGAGCCTCTCCCACTGATTGTGCAAAAGGGTCAAGGCGGTTTCAACTATGCCACTAGTGACTTGGCATGTGTGATCGACCGCGTCGAACGTTTGCAGGCTGATCTTTTGCTGTATGTCGTCGGATCGCCTCAGGCACAACATTTAGCAATGGTTTTTGATGTGGCGCGTATGGCTGGTTGGCTCGTTGAACCTAACGAGGCTGTGCATGTGGCCTTCGGAAACGTTTTGGGGTCTGACCGCAAAATCATGAAGAGTCGAAGTGGTGACCCCCTCAAGTTCATTGATCTTATTGAAGAGGCGGTATCTCGCGCAGATGTCGCGATCGCTGCTAAGAATCCTGATTTGTCAGAGATCGAACGCCACGAGATTGCGCGCATGGTCGGTATTGGAAGCGTCAAGTACGCCGATCTCTCGACAGATCGCGTCCGCGACTATGTCTTTGATTGGGAACGGATGTTGTCTTTTGATGGCAACACCGCTCCTTATCTGCAATACGCCCACGCGCGGATCTGCAGTATTTTTCGTCGCGCGGATATTTCGCGCGTTTCGGTGCGCGATGTGGTGCCAACACTCGTTGAACCACAAGAGCGTGAGTTGGCTCTCGCTTTGCTGGCCTTCAATGCCGCCGTCGTTGACACCATTGACAAATACAGTCCGCATCGTTTGTGTACTTATCTGTACGACCTTGCGACGACCTTTACTGCATTCTATGAACATTGCCCAGTACTCAAAGATGGTTATGAAAGCACTCGTCAAAGTCGCTTGGCGTTGTGCGATCTGACAGCCCGAGTACTTCATCAGGGTCTGGCCTTATTAGGAATTGAAACTCCGGAGCAGATGTGACAACCCAACCCATTCCCTTTAATCTCTTGCCTGATTCAGCCACTATTGACGTTGATGGCTCGCTATCTCTTGGCGGTTGTGCGGTTGCCGATTTAGCCGAACAATACGGAACGCCATTATTTATCTACGACGAAGATCACATTCGTGAGCGCTGTCGCCAAGCGGTCGCCGCATTCGGCGTGGATCGGGTGATTTACGCCTCAAAAGCATTTCTATGTTCGGCGTTGGCACGTTTGGTGAGTGAGGAAGGACTCTTACTTGATGTGGCTTCTGGCGGAGAGTTATTCGTTGTGCTGCATAGTGGTGTGGCGGCAAGTCGTTGTGTGTTGCATGGCAACAACAAGAGCATTGACGAGTTGGAAATGGCGATCACCTCTGGAGTACGACATATCGTCGTCGACAGTTTTGATGAGATTGATCGTCTTGAAGTTTTACGACAGCAGGGTTTGCCTGTTCCTCAACTAATGATCCGCGTGACACCTGGAGTTGAAGCCCACACCCATGAGTTCATTGCCACTGGACAAGATGATTCCAAATTTGGTTTCAACTTGGCTAATGGGGATGCTGCAAAAGCGATTGCACGAATCCAAAAAAATGGATGCGGGAAACTCATCGGAGTGCATTGTCATATCGGCTCAAGTGTTTTCGCAGTAGATAGCTTTGCCAAAGCCGCTGCAGTGATGGCAACTTTCGCTGAGCCTTACGGGTTAGATGAATTAACTCTCGGCGGAGGACTCGGAGTCGCGTACACCGAAGGTGAAGTGGCGCCGTCAATCACCGAGTGGGGATCGGTTTTACTTGATGCATGTCAAGCCCTCGGAGTGCAGGCCAAGGTTTCTGTTGAACCAGGTCGGGCGATCGTGGCTTCATCGGCGATCACTATGTATCGCGTCGGCACAGTGAAGGAAATCCCAGGTATCCGTACTTATGTCAGCGTTGACGGCGGAATGAGCGATAATCCTCGGCCCGTGCTGTACGGCAGTGGATATGAAGCCTTTAAAGTCGCCGATGTTGCGGCTGCGCGACCTATGAACGCGCGACTTGTTGGCAAACATTGTGAGAGCGGTGACATCTTGATCTTCGACGGGTATTTTCCTGCGGAACTTAAGGTGGGTGACCTCATAGCAACCCCCGTCACTGGGGCGTACGGGCATTCAATGGCCAGCAATTACAACAAGGTGCCACGACCTGCGGTTGTCTTCGTTTCCGAGGGGATATCTCGGCTGGTGGTTCGCCGAGAAACCTATGAAGATCTCGTTCGCTTCGATGTGGGATAGTCCCTCAGGAACGGAGCGCCGCTAAATCCTGATGGTTCTGCAGGCTCAAGCCCTTAGCCTTGAGCACTGTGACAACCGTTGAATCGCAGGGCAGAGTAGTACGCATTGGCGTGCTTGGATGTGGCAACGTCGGCGCGGCCTTCGTTCGTCTCGTCGAGCAACAGAGTTCAGTCATTGAGCAGCGCACTGGCGTGCGACTAGAGATCGTCAGTGTGGCGGTACGCAATATGTCGCGTGATCGAGATGTACAACTGAGCGAGGGCGTATTAACGCGAGACGCTCACAGCGTGGTTACTGATCCGCATGTCGACCTTGTCGTTGAAGTGATTGGTGGCATTGAGCCAGCCAGAGAATTGATTTCGAGTGCTCTCGCCGCCGGCAAGCCAGTCGTTACTGCGAATAAAGAGTTGCTCGCCAATGTCGGAACTGAGTTGTATGGGGCAGCAGATGCTGCTGGTGTGGATCTTTTATTTGAAGCGGCTGTTGCTGGTGGTGTGCCCGTGATACGCGCCTTGCGCGAAAGTCTGCGTGGTGAGCCCGTCTCGCGAGTGATGGGCATCATCAATGGTACGACCAACTTTATTTTGACCAAGATGACTGAAGAAGGTGCCGAATACGCTGCCGCTCTTTCAGAAGCACAGCATCTCGGTTTTGCCGAACGTGACCCAACAGCCGATGTCGAAGGTTTTGATGCCGGAGCGAAGGCAGCTATTTTGGCTTCCATTGCTTTTGGAGCCAAGGTCGTTGCGGGCGATGTGTATCACGAAGGTATTAGTCATGTGACTGCCGCTGATATCGCTGTCGCCAAGCGTTTGGGTTATGTCATCAAGTTGTTGGGCATTGCCGAGCGTGATCGTGCGAGCGGTGAAATAGCGGTGCGTGTGCATCCAGCCATGGTTCCCAATACACATCCTTTGGCCAGTGTGCGCGCCAGTTACAACGCTGTATTCGTCGAAGGTGACGCCGTTGGATCACTGATGTTCTACGGTCGCGGTGCGGGTGGAAACCCAACCGCGAGCGCAGTTCTCGGTGATGTTATTGATGCTGCAGTGAACTTAGTCAAGGGGACCCATGGCGCGATTGGGACATTTGCCAAGGCTGTCATCCGCCCGATTGATGAAACCACGGCGGAATATTTGTTGTCTCTTGAAGTGGCCGATAAGCCTGGAGTTTTGCATGCGGTCACGGGTGCCTTCGCTACCCACGGGGTAAGTATTCGCGCTGCCGAGCAAGAAGGCATCGGGGCTGATGCGCGCCTAGTTTTCATTACTCACGAAGCCAAAGAATCTGATGTGCAAGCAACCGTGCGTCAGTTACGCGATATGGAAGTTGTCAAGCAAGTCGGTGGTTTGCTGCGCGTGATCGGTTCCTGAGGAAATCGGTGACACAGATGCGTTATGTATCAACTCGCGGATCGGCGCCTGAACTCGGATTCGCAGAAGTACTACTTGCGGGCTTAGCCACCGATGGTGGTCTGTACATGCCAACTTCGTGGCCGACTTTGCCTGCCTCGTCAGGCACTGGCTACGCAGCACTGGCCTCTGCCGTGATGCGACCATATCTTAATGATGAGATTGATGATGCGGCTTTTTCGCAGATGTGCCGCGACGCGTACAGCACTTTTCGACATTCAGAGACTGTGCCCCTCGTGGAAATTGGCCCCAATGAATGGCTGATGGAGCTATTCCACGGCCCGACCTTGGCTTTCAAAGATGTGGCTTTGCAATTGGTGGGTCGTTTATTTGATCATGTTCTAACGCAGCGCAATGAACGAGTGATGATCGTAGGTGCCACAAGTGGTGATACTGGTTCGGCTGCGATTGATGGCGTGAAGAGTTGCAAAAACGTAGACATCGTTATTTTGTATCCCGCTGGACGCGTGAGTGATGTGCAGCGCCGACAGATGACAACTGTTGTGGCTCCGAATGTGCACACCCTCGCTATTGATGGGACATTTGACGATTGCCAAGATCTCGTCAAGGCAATGTTTAATGATTCGGCATTTCGAGAAGAACTGAATTTGTCTGCGGTGAATAGCATCAACTGGGCGCGAATCATGGCACAGATTGTTTACTACGTTGCTGCCATTGAGGCATTAGGTAATCAACCGGTTTCATTTAGCGTGCCGACCGGAAACTTCGGAAACGCGTTAGCTGGTTTTATTGCCCGCGAGATGGGAGCGCCAGTGGAGAAGTTAATTATCGGTTCAAATACCAATGACATTCTGACGCGTTTTTTCGATACGCAAAATATGCAGACCAACGGAGTCGTGGCTACATTGAGTCCGTCGATGGATATTCAGGTGTCATCAAATTTTGAACGCCTGCTTTTTGAAATGAATGATCGCGATGGCTTGGCGACGGCGCGTCAGATGTCCGCTTTTCGTGCCTCGGGTGAACTGCGCGTTGAGGCAGAGCGGTACGCCACATGGGCAACCCCAGTGTTCCGCGCGGCGCGTTGTGACGATGCTCAAACTTTGGCGACAATGGCCGATGTTTACCGCCGATCAGGCCTCTTGATTGATCCCCATACCGCCGTCGGTTTGTCGGCCGCTCGTCAGCAGGGACCATCTGAAGTGCCCGTCGTGACTTTGGCGACGGCCCACCCGGCCAAGTTCCCAGACGCTGTCGAACGGGCCACAGGAGTCCACCCAGAACTGCCAGAACACCTCGCTGACCTGCTTGAACGACCAGAACAGAGCACTTCAATGGGCAATGATCTGTCAGCAGTCCAGAGCTTTGTGCGGTCCGTGGCCCAGGGTTGAGCGCCTAAGAAATTTGGGTATGCGTTGCCAAGCCCCGCTGGGGTGGCTATGGTCATGGGGGTCTGGATTCCCAGACCGCACGTGTTGCCACTTCGGGAGGAGCGTGTGCATTCCCCTCACTGGCGCTGGTTTCGCTGGTGTTCGTGCCCCACTCGCACGTCGCCGTTCATACCTTCGCCTGAAAGCAGGTTCTCATGACCGCAGACGCATTAGAAAAGTCAATGCTCGAATCAAAAGACAAGGATCAGTTGGTTGCGATCGCGACCGCTCTTGGCATCAAAGCCGCTCCTCGGGCGAAAAAAGAAGACATCATCAGTAAAATTCTCGACACTGTCGGAGGACCTGCACCAAAGTCGGTCACAACTCCTGCCGCCTCAAGCAGTCAGAGCAGTGATTCCGCTGACGAGCCAATCAAGCGTGGTCGTGGACGTCCAGCCAAAGCTCAGGGTGATGATGAATCGAGCACTTCTTCCGTGGTCGCCGCCGCACCAGTCTCGACTCAGGGGGCTGCTCTGCCTGAAATCATTTTGGGTGCCGATGGTGAGCCATTGGCTGAATGGGAAGCCGAACTTGTACGTAAAGGTGAGTCCACTGTTGCTGAACTGACTGGTGGAGAATCGGCGCCCGCATCCACAGATCGCGGACCTCGTGATCAACGTGATCAGCGTCGGCCCCGTGACAATAACGGACCGCGCCATCAGCAGGGTCAGGGTAACCGTGGTAACGGTCAGCCAAATGGGCCCCGTGATAATGCCTTTGAAGGTGAAAGTCGTAATCGCCGCCGCCGTCGCCGCAGTAAGGGTGGACGTGACGATGGTCCTCAGGGCGAAGATCGTGATACTTCCTATGAGCGTCCGTACAGTTCTGATCGTGGTGCTGCATCGGATGCCTCAACTACTGAATACGTGCCGCAAGAGACCGTGCCGATTGAGGGTTATCTAGATTTGCGCGATGAGGGCTACGGCTTCCTGCGCGTCAAGGGATACCTGCCAAGTCGTGATGATGCTTACATTTCAGTCAGGCAGACTCGACAATACGGTCTGCGTAAAGGTGATCATGTGACGGGTATGGCTCGCACCGCTGGACGCAATGAGAAAAATCCTGCGTTACTTGAGGTTCTCACTGTCAACGGTGGTGATCCAGAAAAAATCAAGAACCGTCCACGCTTTGAAGACCTGACGGCACTGTTTCCTGATGAAAAGTTGAAACTTGAAAACGCACTTGATCCAGGCAACATGACCGCTCGCATTATTGACCTGATCTCTCCCATCGGCAAAGGACAGCGCGGAGTCATCGTGTCGCCACCAAAGGCCGGTAAGACCACGGTCATGAAAGAGATCGCAACATCGATTGAGCGCAATAACCCAGAAGTTGTGCTGATGGTCTTGCTGATTGATGAGCGCCCAGAAGAAGTCACGGACATGCGCCGCACGGTCAAGGGTGAAGTTATCTCCAGCACCTTTGACCGACCATCCGAAGAGCACACACATGTGGCTGAGTTGACGATTGAAAAGGCCAAACGTCTTGTCGAAATCGGCAAGGATGTAGTCATTATTTTGGACGGTATTACTCGTCTCAGTCGTGCCTATAACTTGGCTGCTCCTGCCAGCGGAAAGATTTTGTCCGGTGGTATTGATGCAGGCGCTCTGTACCCGCCGAAAAAGTTCTTTGGTGCTGCCAGAAATATTGAAGAGGGCGGTTCGTTGACAATCTTGGCCACGGCGTTGGTGGACACTAATAGCCGCATGGACGAAGCGATTTTCG
>SXGQ01041774.1_pt1 | contig 17522 bp, 27 predicted proteins | sample 3178371 | NCBI WGS metagenome assembly SXGQ01 (sample SAMN11356859, study PRJNA531348) | freshwater metagenome | isolation source: freshwater sample F1-20 | place: China: Fuxian Lake, Yuxi | collected 2017-12-25 | reverse complement strand
ATCTGCTACCAGTGGTTTTTTTCCAGGTACAGCAGACCTTTTAATTCTAAACGGAGTCGCCATTTATTCGCATTCGGTATTTACCAGAAGAAGCAGTATGTACTGCTTTCATATATTTATTCAAGTCGCATTATTCTTTCTCGGGCGATATTTAAACAAGTTGATAGGAGGATCTGGTTTCATCCACTCCTTGATTTTTTCATATCTCTCCATATCAAAAAACTCCTGTGAGAAGTACCAATCTTCCCAAGGAGTATGTCCCTTATTTTGATTACAGGTTTTACAGCAGCAGACAACATTTTTTGTGAAATCCATTCCACCCTTTGATTGTGGAACGATATGATCTATTGTCAGATCTTCTTCTGATCCACAATATGCACACTTATGATTCCATTTTTCTCGTATCTCTTTTCTCCATAATCGTTTCGCTTCTCCTGGACTTGTTGTTCTTAGATGAAACAAGTATTCTTGAGGCGAATGGAGGAGATCCATAAGTTACTGCGACTTATGAATATTTATTTCACAAGCACTGGATCTCCTTGACCTTCTGGTAACCATGTTTGTTGCTGTAGTTCAATAGGTGGTAACTGATCTTTTCCAGCAGGAAGTCCAATCTGTCCAGGAAGTTGTTTATCGGTTGTAGACGTTACTGTAATCACTTGATCGAGAATAAATCTACCACGACTATAAGTTCTATAATCTGGATCAAAAGATACCATCATAAGTGCGTCATTAATATCTCCACACTGACAAATTACTCTACCAGTTCTCTTGTCCTTTACAATCCAGTATTCGTTCATCATCTTGTTGCTTTTCTTTATTATAGGATACTTCTAGTTTTCTGTAAAGGTTTGGCCACGTGTCCCTAATTATCTCTGCTAACTTATAAGGTGTTTCTGAACTGATCATAGGTCTTGTAATACCGACATTATAAACATAAAAAATCCAAACGCTATAAATGAGATAAGCATAAAGAACATAAAAAAAGGAGTTCGGAGAACTCCCTTATTTATTTTAGAGTGCGTTGCCTCTCGGAAGAACTTCCTCTGGAAATACAAACGACTCGTGGGGTTGATCCACAGGAGCCATCCAAGCACGTAAGCCTTCGTTTAATAATATGTTCTTTGTATAGAACGTCTCAAATTCGGGATCTTCGGCAGCACGAATCTCCTGACTCACAAAATCATAAGAACGAAGATTAAGAGCAAGACCGATAATCCCGATACTGGAGGTCCAAAGGCCCATAACAGGAACGAATAGCATAAAAAAGTGAAGCCAACGCTTATTACTAAACGCAATACCGAAGATTTGAGACCAGAATCTGTTAGCAGTGACCATCGAATAGGTCTCTTCTTCTTGCGTGGGTTCAAATCCTTTGAACGTATTTGATGCATCACCATCTTCATATAGTGTGTTTTCAACTGTTGCTCCGTGAATGGCACAGAGCAGTGCTCCACCCAGTATACCAGCAACTCCCATCATATGGAAGGGGTTGAGTGTCCAGTTGTGGAAACCCTGAAGAAACAGAAGGAACCTGAAGATAGCAGCAACACCAAAGGAAGTTGCGAAGAACCAACTGGACTGACCCAGAGGATACATCAGGAACACGCTGACGAACACAGCGATAGGACCAGAGAATGCGATTGCGTTGTAAGGACGGATGCCAACAAGACGGGCAATCTCAAACTGACGCAGCATGAACCCTATAAGACTGAAGGCTCCGTGGAGCGCCACAAAAGTCCAGAGTCCCCCAAGTTGAAACCACCTGACGATATCCCCTTGAGCCTCAGGACCCCAGAGAAGAAGAAGAGAATGACCCATAGCGTCAGCGGGGCTACTTACCGCTGCGGTCAAAAAGTTACATCCTTCCAAATAACTTGATGCTAAACCGTGTGTATAAAAACTTGTAACAAACGTCGTGCCAGTAAGCCAGCCACCAAGAGCAAGATATGCTGTTGGAAATAAAAGCAATCCACTCCAACCAAGAAACACAAATCTATCTTTTTTCAACCAATCATCAAGTAAATCAAACCAACCCCTTTGTTGGCTTGGTAATGAAAGTGTAGATGAAACCATCAAACCTCCTTTTAGTATTTCTCATATTTATCTTAACATAAGTTAATAAAGAGGTCAATCGGTATTAGTGCTCATGGCGTTCAAGATAAAGTATAAATTCTGAAAAAAGACTTTTATCATCATATGCTTGACCTAGTATCATATTACACCTTCTACAAAGTAATTGCCGAACTCTACCCGTCTTATGGTCGTGGTCTACACAAAGTTTTTTCCACTTACCATCGCCAGGTTTTTTACAAATAACACAAAGACCATTTTGCGCCTCATACATTTCCTGATGTTCTTGAAGCGTTATACCATAGTTTCTCTTTAAGTCATTATTTCTTGTGCGGTCTGGATTTGCTTGATGTCTTGCTTTCACCCTTGCCTTATCACACTCTTTACAAGCAGAGTGCCTCCTACCCGTTTTCTTATCACGCATATAAAACTCTGTAATGTGCTTCTCAACATCGCAGGTCATACAAGTTCTATACAGGTCGGAGTATAGTTTAGACATTCGTGTTTTCTTTCGTGCTTAAATATTTATAAAAAAAGGAACTCCGAAGAGTTCCCCTTTATTATATCACCCGATGGTTGGTGCAGTCAAGGCAACAGGAGTGTTGCTAGCAGCAGCAAGATCAAGTGGGAAGTTGTGAGCATTCCTTGTGTTTTAACCTTTGTCGCCAAAGGGAGCGGACTATATCATCACTCATAAGAGTGTCGGACGCTAGTGGCGTATTACGGATGAAGCGTCATCCACCGCCTAGTCTCTGAACCTTCCTTACACGCTTGCAAGGCTTGGCTGCTGATTGTCTACAAGAGAGTTCCAGCAATTCATCCGATTTAACGAGCGCCATGCGTTCACAAAACGCTCGTGCATTACCTCCATCCCCAGTCCAGCACGGTTGAGGACATCAGCCCAAGTGTTGATTACTTTACCCTGACTATCTACGATAGATTGGTTAAAGTTGAAGCCATTCAAATTGAAGGCCATGGTGCTAACACCTAGAGCGGTGAACCAGATACCAACCACAGGCCACGCCGCTAAAAAGAAGTGTAGTGAACGGGAGTTATTGAACGAAGCATATTGGAAGATTAGACGACCAAAATAACCGTGAGCAGCAATTATATTGTATGTTTCCTCTTCTTGACCGAACTTGTAACCATAGTTCTGCGACTCGTTCTCAGTGGTCTCACGAACCAGCGAGGAAGTAACCAGAGAACCGTGCATGGCACTGAACAGAGAACCACCGAACACACCAGCAACTCCAAGCATGTGGAAGGGGTGCATCAGGATGTTGTGCTCTGCCTGGAACACAAGCATGTAGTTGAACGTACCAGAGATACCCAGGGGCATCGCATCAGAGAAAGAACCTTGACCAAAAGGATACACCAGGAACACTGCGCTCGCAGCAGCAACAGGTGCGGAATAGGCAACACAGATCCAAGGACGCATACCCAGACGATATGAAAGTTCCCACTCACGACCCATGTAGGCATAGATACCGATGAGGAAGTGGAAGACCACCAGTTGGAAAGGTCCACCGTTGTAAAGCCACTCATCTAGGGAAGCAGCTTCCCAGATGGGGTAGAAGTGAAGTCCAATTGCGTTGGACGACGGAATCACAGCACCAGAGATGATGTTGTTTCCGTACATGAGTGAACCAGCAACGGGTTCACGAATTCCATCAATGTCCACAGGGGGAGCACCGATGAATGCGATGATGAAGCAAGTGGTAGCAGCGAGCAGGCAAGGAATCATCAGGACTCCGAACCAACCGACATAAAGACGGTTATCGGTGCTAGTAACCCAGTTGCAAAACTGATCCCAGATATTCGATTGTGATTGTTGACGTGAAAGTGTAGCAGTCATTTTTAGTAAACAGGTAGTAAGACCATCAGGGAAATGGTGGTGATACTATGTTCCCGCCACCCTCAGGCGGGATATGAGAGACGTTTTTATACTCCCCATAGGTCTCGGTTAATGGGAGTTTAACAATGTTAAGAATTATGAGGAATTCGTAACATTTGTTTACCTATTTATCATACTACGATTTGCTACCGCTGTCAAGCCCTGTACTCTTCCAGTTTGTCCAAGACCTTATTCAGATACTGATGTGCCAACCACTTTGGGTCATGTCCAGACTTATCCATCCACTCTCTATCCAAATCTCTTTTTATCTTCAGAACTTCTGTCTTGATAATGTCTTTGGTCAGGTATCCTCTGGGCATATACTAAAAAACTCTGCCCAATATTTAGAGCAGAGTCTTAGTTTATATCTTATTGTTTCAAACCTGTGCGGTTTCCCTCACAGTTGATTTTACATAGTCAAAAACCACTTCTGGAGTAGTCGCTTCGTAAGGGTCCGTGTCGGCATTGTCCCGTTGCCCCGCCTCAACGAATAGTTTTTCGATGATTCCGTTATCCACGACCGCAGCATAACGCCAAGAGCGACTGCCGAAACCAAGGTTAGACTTAGTGACGAGCATACCCATAGAACGTGTGAAATATGCATTGCCATCTGGAATGAGTTTGACTTTCTCAATGTTCTGGTCTTGTGCCCAGGCATTCATCACAAAACCATCATTAACAGAGATACAGTAAATATCATCAATACCAAGAGCAGCAAACTCTTCATACTTCTCTTCAAATCCAGGCAGTTGGTAAGCAGAGCAAGTAGGAGTGAATGCACCAGGTAGACTGAAAATAACCACACGCTTACCACTAAACAGGTCAGCAGTTGTTCTATTTACAAACTCACCGTTCTCACGGAACACAAATTCAACCTGAGGAACTTGATAATCTTCCTTACGCATCTTAACCTCCATCTCACCAAATACCTGGAATAATTTGTCCAGTAAGAGCGTAGGAACCCATTGCGGCAACAATACCAATCATTGCTGCCCAACCATTAATACGTTCTGCGCGTTCATTCATTTTTTTTCTCCTTGATAAGGGTGTTGTTGTTTAAGTTCAGGATTGGGTTGGGACGAAACCACAGGACTTCTGGATTTATTTTTGATGACAATAAAAGCATCATTCTGGTAGGATACGGATCCAAATGGTTTTGCCCACTTTGGGTTTGCGTCTGGGTGTGTAGCAGTTCCTGTATATGCTACGCCGCCAATTTCAACAGCGATTTCATCATTGGCGTCCCATCCGAGTTCTTGTAGGGCAAGAGCAAACTGCCCAAGCATTGCGGCGGTCACAGATTCTCCTCTTGCTCAGTCAGAATCACACAGTCGCTGGTGGGATAGCAAGTACAAGTCAGAACCCAACCTTCGGCAACTTGATCATCATCCAGGAATGACTGCTCCTCATTGTCCACAGTTCCACTAATCAGTTTTCCAGCACAAGCAGAGCAAGCACCAGCACGACAAGAACAAGGAAGATCTACACCTGCCTCTTCTGCTGCTTCAATAATGTATTGGTCACCTTCACATTGAATGGTAGTTTCGGTGCCATCGGGAGATCGGAGAGTAACATTGTAAGCCATAGTTTAGTAAGTCTCTGATAATTGATTTACGGAGTGCGCCAATAAAACAAGAAAGGCGACACTAGTAATTGTAAAGATAATTTGCGCCATTGTCAATCAATTGTCAGAAGATTCCGAAGAAGAGCTTGCCAGTGAGAGAATAAGAAAGAGCCCCAGCAACAATGCCGACCATAGCCCAGCGTCCATTAGTTCTCTCCTTTACTTCTGCGGGGGAATACATCCCATAGTTTTCATAGTACATCGTGGGTTCTTTAGCAAACATATTTTGCTGTCCACGCTCATTAGTCGTTACAGTCATTTTCGTTTTATTACGAATTGTTACACAATTATATAGGAAATGTAAAAACTTGTCAAGAGGTTTGATCGGCAGATACTGGTTCGGTCACCCTACCCAAATAAGGATCATAGTCCATTAACTCTTCAATTTTGAGATTACATCCTTGCTGCTCCCAGTATTGTCTCAGTCCGTCATGACTTGCTCTGTGAAAGATATCAATGTGCTCTGGGTGAATAGAAGATCCTAGTTGAATCTTATACAAGAACAGAGGAATAGCATAAGTATTGCCCGAATTATAGATCAGATCATCGGCAACTGCTCTGGGTTTTACACCCTGATCGAGTTTATACTTACCATCTCTTACATGATGTTTAATGAGTTTCTCTGCGTGATGGCGAGTGATCATATAACAAGCAGTTGAGAAGTCATTAATGAATCTTCGGTGAAGCTTGACGTGAAGAGCACCTGTACAAATGATTGCCAATTGAACTACATCCCAATCATAAGGAAGTTTACCAGCAAACTGTGTCCAGGTAAAATCCCAAAAACGGACAGTATCTAAATCAACATCATCCTCCATAAAGATGGCATAAGGACTATCAGATGTATCCATCCAATGTTTGATTGCTTTAAGATGAGAAGTCGTACATCCAATTTCACCAGAAGTCATATCCTCTGGATACCGACCTTTGATAATATCACTCAAGTCATCATCACGACCATCATAAGCAGAGATGCGAGTATAGTTTTCAATCTCCCAATACTTAAACTGATCTTCCATATACTGCTTTCTCTCTGGTTGTCCATCCAGATTGAGATAGTATATGGGAGCAATGTTCTTGAGTTTATAGGTTGACTTATTCTTATCCATTAGATGACGGTCCAAGTTTCAGGAATTAAATCTTTAGTTTCTTTATCGGCATTATTCGGACCAAACCACTTTGATGGCGCGATAACCTTTTCACTCTTTGCCAACCAAGCACCCCACCAGGAGAACGATGAATTGGCAATGATGTGTCCTGTACAGGAAGTCATCAGGCACAGATCAATCTTATTATCACCAGATTCAGATACAAGGAACCGATCATCCGAAAACAGTTTTTGTTCCTGACACCACTCTGGATCATCAGAGAAAACAATGACCTGTCTTCCATCAAAATGTTTCAGTGCTTCTTCATAATAACTCAAGTCTAGATTATGATGATTCGCATTATTTGTCAAGTAGTCTGTGCGACGAACGTGAAGAGAAACTGGATTGTCAAAACCTTCGGCAATCTCTTTACACGGTTCTAGAATGTGATCTCTGAACGTAAAGTCTTCAAGAATACTATTCTCTATATGCTTAAAGTATTTCTCCGACTGAAAAAATCCAAACAGTGATACGTCATTTGGACACTGATCAAATAACAGTTGGTCAAAATGAAAGAATCGTTCTTGAGCAACAGGAGCATTACCACCATCCAAATACTTGACATTTGATCTAGGAAGATTTGGAAGATCAAAGACTTCAAACAACTGATGAGATCTCCACTCATCCTCAAACTTAGAAGGTGGAATACCAAAGTCATATCCTCTACGGGCAGCAATGCCCCTCAATGAGGCATACTGAAACATCTGATTGCCCAGTCTACCCAGATGTCCTAAATGATTAAATGCGAGCATCACTAAATCTCCGTGCCAAGTATTCCTGTTGATTCATATATTTTACAATCGTATCCTTATCTTGTTCTCTTAACCACTGCCATAGGTTGTGATTATCCATAAACTTTGGATTATGATAATGGGAATTATGTGTTCTGGAATGTTCAAAGTGCCAGATCCAATCATTGATTCTACCGACTTTATATCCTAGAGTATTAAACCGAAAATAAAATTCACAATCTTCGGCACCCCAGGATAGGAAGTTTTCATTCCACATTCCGCCAGCGATTACTTTTTCTCTAGAATAAAATTGCGTCCAACCAATCGTAGAGGATTCTGTTCTACATCTGGTATCAATGACTCTCATATCAAATTTACTTTCAAGGAATGATTGAAAGACTTCCATCGGATAGTCTACTTGAAACTGATAGACTCCACAACCATAAGGATAGATTACATCTGCTTCTCCACTCAGGATCGTCTGATATGCCTGCTGATGACTACTCATAGGGTAGATGACATCAACGTCATGACTACAAACGACCTTTGTCTTTGACATCAGAATCAGATCATTAAGAATCCGAGTCTTGTGAAATAGATCCTCCGTATTTTCTTCAAAGATATACTGAAGATTATCAACACTCACATACTTCTTAATCTCTGGGATCGCACGAAACTTAAACGTTGCGTGATCACTGACTTCCTTAACAATCACCGTTGCCTCTGGAAAATTCTTGAGGAGATAAGTTACAGAGGTGATGATGTTCTTTAACCGATCCTCAGATTCAATTCTCGTCGGCATAATATAAGTTAGATCTTTCATAATTGAATCCATCCCTCTGGAATTAAATCTGACATATTATAGTTGGCATAAGCAGAACCAAACCAGGTTTTTGGTGCGACAACTTTCCCCCGCCCATTTTGTAACCAGGCGCCCCACCAACTCATAGAACTGTTTGCAATGATTCCTCCAGAAGATAAACTCATCATACAAAGATCATAATACGGAATCGGGGATCTGACTCTTCCATCATTAGTATCTGACAGATGATTGTAAAGTGGATTCTCATCAGGAATTAGGAACCTATCATCCTTAAAGTTTTCTCTACACCAATCAAGATCATCAGAAAATACAAAGACGGGAACATTATCAGGAAACTCTGCTAATGCCTTTTGATAGTATTCAAGAGAACAAACTGGATGATATTGTGGTTGATTTAAATAGTCTCCACGGCGAACATGTAAGAAAATAAAGTCTTTATACTGTTCCGTAATTTCTAAGCAAGGTTCTTTGATGTCATTCTTAAACTCAAAATCTCTACGGATGGTATCTTCTACATTCTTAAAATATTTTTCCGTCTGAAAATAGTCATGAAGATTTACGTTATCAGGACAAGAGTCAAAGAATTGCTGATTAAACTCAAAGCACCCAGTCACAATACTTTGGTATGGGGTAATACCAAAGTTTTCTTCGGATACCGATGACATTTCAAAACACTCAAAAAGTCCATAATTAGCATCACCATAAGAATTTGGTGATGGGACTACCCAATCATAATTGTGTCTTGCGGCAATACCACGAAGTCCAGCATACTGGAACATTTGATTTCCAAGTCTGCCATTTGATCCAAGACGATTATAACTAATGGTCATCAGTCTCCCCTCTCAATACGAATACTATCTTCATCAAAGTGTTGTGTTGAAAATTCAAACAATTCAACATCAGTAATTGCGGTCATTTGATGTCTTAATCCACGATAGATATGAAACTTATCCCCAGGTTTAAGTATGATCGTTTGTGCTTCTGACTTATCATCAGAATCACCATAAATTAATGACAACTCTCCACTTTGAATGTAGAAAGTTTCATCCTTTAACTTATGATGATGCCAAGAACACTTCTTTCCCTTTACAAAGTAAAGAAGTTTTCCACAATATTCTTCACAATTTACAATCCACTTTTCAAATCCCCACCCTTTGGGAACAAACTTAATCTCCGAAGAACTCATTGGCATTCATTCCTTTATCGTCAATATAGTAATCGCCAGAGGGTTTACCTAGAACTAACTTATGATACTTACAACCCCAACGGTCTAGTTGATTTTTTGTAAGTTCATAGAACATTCTTGTTGCTAGGTCAGCATTATCTCCAGACCTACCCATACCTCTAGCGGTAAGATAAATGATTTGGTTTCCTTCATCATACAACTTATTTATTTTGGCAATTCTATCGGGTTTTGGAATACTGGTTTCATAATCACAGTCATCCCGACACTCTGGTTTATCACAGATTGTACCGTCAATATCAACTACATACTTCATTCAAAACACCTCCGATAAGCATCCCAATAAGCAAGAGTTTCTTTCGGAACAATATCTTGCCAATTAGATAAACCTCGGATTAAATCAGTTGTATAACGATATCCAATGATCTCCTTCTCAAGATTGGTAACTAAATCTTGAACGTTTCGATCTTGATATACAGATGCCTTGTTATACACAACACTCTTGGGGAAATAATGCTGAAGAACATATCCACCCCAAATATCATCCATCCGCCCAACATGAGGAAATACCGAATAATAAGGAATCACTTCCCGTGCCAGAAAAGTGTTTTGACTATTGAATGGTGAAATAGAAAGAGATCCATAAGGTCCTTGAATCTTATCAAACTTGACAATAGGGCGAATGGAAAGACGTGCCATCGCATCAATATCAGGATCACCATCCCATAGATCTGCCTGAACTAGAACCTTACGCTTGAGTTTACCCCCATAAGAAACTCGATTTCTATAGGGAACCAAATCAATCGGGTATCCACGATGCCAAACTTGATTATGTTCTGTGACTGACAATGGATCAAAAACACCAAGATCTGTATTATAAAAATCAATTTCGGCATTTTCACCAACAATAACATTGGTTCCCCAGTCATCATATGGAATGTTATCATCATCAACCGTGGCAATAATGTCAGCACCACGATTATACGCTTCAACAAATCCAATGTTGCGACGTTGAATAGATTTCCAACCAATCGTCTCACTCAATTCTGGATATGTCTTTTCCTGATATTCTGGAGATAGGTAAATACAATTTAGATTTTCATACTCATAATGTGGGGTCTTAGTATCACCCACCACAATCAGAGTCCAATCCTCTTTTCTTGAATACTTAATCGTAGCAAGAGTTGGATGATTAATAGTTGTTGTTACAATATATTTGTTCACATTAAATACTTTTCAACGAAGTGTTTTGTTGTGTAGTTATTCACTGCCTTATTATAAGCGTTTTTTCTCATTTCGTCAAACTCATCATAATGACTAATGATATATTCTAACTTCTTATCAAGATCTGCCTCATCATCAAAATATATGAAGTCTTGATCTGGTGTGAAGAAATATTCAATTGGATTCCAAGGATCTCTTTGGCAGAGAATTACACACTTGGCAAATGCTGCCTCAAACATTCTTGATTTAATTTGAGGCATTGTCCCACGATCAATGTGAGTAAATGCTTTATTCCCCTTTCCTCTGGGAAAGTTATAATAATTTTCTGCGGTCGTTGGATTAATATTACAAAGACCATGAACAACTGATACTTTAGTTTCAGAAAGCATTTTCATTTTATCAGCATAAGAGCATCTAGCGACGTTGCCCATACTGTAATGCCCAAATCTAAAATTGTATTTGGTAAAGACATTCTGAATATAATCTTGCCAAGGCACTGCGTTTGGTAGACTTCCAAAGTAAGATACATCTATTGATTTTTCCTGATCCTCTGGAATCCAATCTTCACTAAATGGAAAAAAGACAAAAGTTCTATTCTCAAATAGTTCTGCAGTGTATGGGCATAGCGTCAGGATCGTATCTGCCTTTTCATGAAGAACTGCCTTTGGACCTTGAACAACACAAAAGTTCGGTTCCTCCAAAGTCAAAGCAACCTTTTCCTTGTCATCATACTGACCAGAATATAAGTCACCGTAAAAATCTGCCATAAACAAATAGCAGTCTCTGGCAACGTCCTCGTACTTTTCAAAATTCAAATAGTACAGAGGGTCTTCAGTAAGTCCATTTTCTGGTCTTACAAAATTTAAAACTTTCATAGAACCTCATTAATATCTTCTTGAGTTAAAATATAAACTCCCATATGCTGAACTGATTTGGAAGCTAGATAAACTGCCTTTGGTATTGCGACGTTCAAGTCTCTAGTGCATAGATAGAAATAGCAAAGAGTTGCCAAGAAAACATCTCCTGCTCCAGTCACATCAAACACATCCACTTGAGGTGATCGGTACACATGGTCTTTCCACTTAGCCCCCATCTTACCCATTGTGACCACAAGTTCACAATTATCTGGGAGACTCTTCATTTTGTTTTCTTCATCATTATTAATTTTGATTATCGCATTATTGAAATGCTTTAGATCTGGGTTCTTACTGTCAACAAAAACTGGACCACCAAACTTTTCACAGAGAACGCTGATGGATTCAAGATCAAGAATTCCCTTACAGTAATCAGATATGACAACAGCATCATACTTTTTACAATCAGGTATTTCCACAGCATCTACCTGATGCCCAAGATCCTCTCTCAAAAGAAGTTGATTGGATTTAGTATCCACAAACCTTCTTTTAATCAGTTGGTCCGGATCATTGGTAACAAAGTCAACGTCCAAACCATAGGCAAGCAGATTCTCTCTGACGTTCGCTGCCATACCTGGGCGAGTTTCTTCTGCCCTGTAGTCAAATACAGGAACAGGTGCCTCCGCACATAACCTGTCGCAGACACCATAATGATAAATGTCTTTACAAGACTCACCGATAAGTAAGACCTTGAAGTGTTCTTGTTGTTGAGTATTCTCCAACTCTGTCAAAAAACCGAACTGCCTTGGCATAACGTTCACCTACAACTTCTTTACCTTTCCAATCTGATCCTACAACCATTATATCAGGATTAATTGTTTTTATCAAATCCTCAAGTTCTTCCTTACTATTAAAGATGTGAACAACATCAATATAACGAATTGCCTGTAATACTTTGGAACGATCCTCCTGAGAAAAGATTGGTCTCTCTTCACCTTTCATCTGTGTGACTTTCTCATCAGAATCAATCGCAACAATCAAATAATCACCCAGAGACTTAGCATATTCAAACAGTTGAATATGTCCAGGATGAAGCACATCAAAGCATCCGTTTACAAAGATAATTTTCATTTCTCTCCCATAATCATAAACGAATTATTGAGATCAACTCCAGAAACAAACACATTCTTATATCCACGATCAACCATATAATCACGAATCATTTCTGGGGTAAAGGCATGTTTGTGTTTTCTGTTGTTCCAGGGTCTCCAATACTTCTGACTATAATCTGGAAGATAAAGAAAAAGAACTCCACCATCTACTAGACGTTGATACCAGTAGTTCATTGTCTCAATCCAATCATCAACATGCTCAAGACAATGACTGGAGAAAATATAGTCAGGATCTTGCTCTGGAAGATGATTGGCATCCCAAGGATCATCAAAACTCAAATCAATTGGAGTAGATCCAGGAAAGGACCATTCAGGTTTCATACATCCAATATCATATCCAAACCCAGAACAAACATGCTTGGCAAAAGGGATCGCAAACTGTGAGGCGTTACCAATCGTTTGAAAGTGAGGATATTCGGTTTCTTGATAGTTAATTGTTTTAATCATTGATATTGCCAGGGCAGATTGAATAAGTATCTTGTTTGTGACCAATCACCCCAACGGTGATGAAGAAACATTGGTTTATCTTTGACCTTATCAAAGAGTTCAGGAGTCTCAAAGAGATAGTTCCAGGATGTTTCAATGAAGTTATATGCTGATGCTTTTTCAATGACTTTACACCAGTCAAACAAAGAATACCCTTCAATATGCTTTGCCTCCACAACTTGTGCTCCACCATAGTCAGCAGGATTTACAGATATTCTATCACAGATTTCAACTTGTGGTCTTGTACACCAGTAACGATTAACAAGAACATACACATCATCATCTTTGAGTCCTAGGACATCATAAAACAGTTTATCTTCCTTTTCTTGATTGCGAACAAACTTGATATGATCTCTCCAATCTGTCCAGTCCATTCCAATACTATCGTACTTACCTGCCATGATTGGTTGATAATTTCCAAAACCCTGGAAGTAAAACAAGTCATCTGTGATTTCAGTCTGCTTCTCTGGAAGATAATGCTCAATTCCAGGAAACTGAACGTGCTCTGGTAATGGTGGACGAGTCAGTTTTACTTCTTTATCATCCCAGGAGATAAAATTAAAGTCTGGAATACAATCGTTCAACCATTCAAATTCTGATACTACGGGCCAATACACTTCATATCCTTGGTCTTTAATATGGTGTGCCAGTTTTTGAAGGAATAAAATATCTCCAAGGCCACAGGGTTGGTAAATTAATCCTATTTTCATTCTACCTCCATTGGAGTCATCTCTCTCCATTCATCTCTTGTATACTCAATCCACTGCCATGGTTTCTTAAGAATCCCATCATAGACTCGTTCTGAATACTTATAATGACGTGGATGAATCGTAAGTCGTGTTGCTTTGAGATCTAATGTCTCCATCACATAATGAAGTGACGTATCAACAGAATGCATCTCTTCAGCATTCTCAAATACCCAACACCAATCAAAGACTTTGCCGCCAGTAATATTCGGATCCATCTCAACAATCTTCCCATCATATCCTTCTGGGATTTGCTGATAAACTCCTTTCATTGGTTTATAAACGCTGTAATATGGATTGATGAAGATAAAAGGATCTCCCTTCTCTAATCCAAGTCGCTTACGGAGATTTTCTTCTCGTTCAAGATTACGTTCATACTTAAAATAATCTTGCCAGTCATCATAAGAAACTCCAACAGCATCATACTTCGTTCCCATCACATCCCAAGATCCTCTTGGTTTGGGAACATTAGACAAATCAAGAACTCCAACCTCACCAGAAGGGAGTTGGAGTTGTCCTTGAGCACCAATATGAGAATTAGTAATCATCTGGTCTACGCCAGCAGACCAGCAGGAAGGAGTGACAGGATGATAAACGGTATGTTCCTGAGACAATACTGCTGCTATCTTTTGAATGAAAAAGATATCACCCAGTCCTCCTGGTTGATCAATAATAATATTCATCAGTTAATCTTGTCGTACCAATACTTGAGAAGATCGTTCAGGGTTGTATCAATATCATATTCTTCCTTGAATCCAGTCAGTTCCACAAGATTGGTAGAGTCACCATGCTGGTAATAGATCTCATGTGGACGCCAGAAGGGTTCATGAATTTTCTGCTCTACATGATTCAGACCAGACAGTTCAATCAATTTATCAGTGAAGAACTGCATTTTACGAGGAGTATCTCCACAGATATTAAAGATGTGATTAGTGACTTCTGGATGAATCATTGCCAGGTAGTAAGCCCTGACAGTATCCCGAACATCCATCACAACACGGGTTGTATTCAGATTACCAACCAACAGCACGGGATCCTGAAGACCCTTCATCATTCTAGCAATCTGATAGGCATCGGATGAGATAGAGAAGATCTTACCTCGGCGGGGACCAGTATGAGAGAAAGCACGGGTGATGAATCCTTTGATGAATCCATTTTCCATACGTTCCTGGAGGTATACATCAGTTGCTGCCTTTGATGCCCCATAAGGATTGGCAGGGAAAATTGTATCTTCCCAATGAATCTTACGACCATCTTGACCGACGTTGCCATAAACTTCAGAGGTAGAACAGAACATCAACTTACAGTTTGGTTGATGATCCACGATCACCTGAATCAGATTAGCACTACCCATCACATTGGTTTCCATTGTACCAATGGGATCAGTAAAACTAGATGGGGGATGTGATTGAGCAGCAAGATGGAAAACACCATCAAATTGATGCTTCTCAAAAATATTTCTCAAAGAACGATAGTTACACAGATCGGCATACAAGAAAGTAATGGAGTTGTATACTTCATCGGGAACTACATCATGAATATCTGTCTCCATTCCATTGGTACGACGAATCAAACCATAGACTTCGTGACCTTCACTATGGAGAAGATTTGCCAGATGAGGACCAGCAAAACCAGTGATTCCAGTAATTAAAAACTTCATTAATTTACAACTCCTTCAATAAGATCTTTACATGCTTCGAGGTCAGTATCAACAGGGAATAAAATCAAGAATCCCTGTGCGACATACGATTCTATTATAACATGAGTTTCATCAAACAACTCATAGACAAAATCAATTCCATCGGCACCAGCAACTTTCCTTAAGTCCCAGTTGCCACCTTCATAAGGACCGTCCTTATAAACTCTTAGATCATCAAGAACAAATACATCCTTTGAAATATCTCTACCACTTTCTTTAATAACTCTCAGTTCAGATTCAAGAGGAATTCGCTTAGTAGGATCTGGTTCACTAGTATAAGTGGCACCATTGATATTAAAGTCAGCACCAGGGAAGTGAGCATCATGCCAGAATAGAGTTGGTTCTGAAGACAAAGTTTCCAGAATGTTTTTCATCTCAACATGACTATATCCTTTGATAAGATGAAGATTTGGAGTTCCATCAAACTTCTCTACCAACTTAGCATGAAGTTCATCCATCAACTCAATCGTATAGACATTGAGATCTTCTGAGCGAACATTGAGGATATAAGAAAGACTATCAGCAATTCCAGTGCCAGTCTCTACAAAGTTTTTAATACCAAAAGTCTCAATGACTTCTTTTGGTTTTACTGCTTGATAAATTTGTCCCATTTTAATTAAAGTAATTGAGGTAAATAAAGTCTTCTAGGATTTCCATCTCTTTTGCTTTTTCCAGATTTTCTTTGATGGCATCCATCTTGGAGTAGTAAATGTCTTCAGATACGTCAAATTCATCTGTTAGATCAATTATACCATCCTTATTAAAATATTTCCCAATATCTGGTGCTCCAAGATAAACTGGAATTGTTCCAGTCGCAAAACAGTCTAAAAGTTTTTCTGTGAAGTAAGTCTCATATTGTCCATTCTCAATCGCAACCGAGAACATATAATCACAAAGACCTTCTTCCTTCAAAGCAATCTCATTAAATCCACGCCCATAAAGATCAACTTGATCCCCAATCATTTCAACCCACTGAAGGCGAAGTCTATGCCCCTCACACATTCTTTTGTTTGAAGCGATCATAGAAATCATTTTTGATTTCTCATAGATCTTCGGTTCTTTGATCCAAAATCCTTGAGCAGGACACCAATTGAACTTGGGATCAATTTTTAAAAGTTCTTGATTATGTGTAAAGATAGCATCAAATGTTTCCAAATATTTTTCGGGAAACATTTTGACTTGATCTACAATTTGTGGAGTGATGTATTTTGATTCCAATAACCAGGCATACTTTGGACCTTCTGGAGCATCATCCATCCAAGCGTATGGGAGAGTGCTATCAAGATAAAAAGAGCACTCTCCACCTTCTTTAACCCATTCAATATACTTTGACTCTTTACCGTGAACAGAATATCCTTTATTTCCGTTTGTAAGATGAGTAAAAGTATCTCCGATTAAATTAAACTTTTTTCGCATTGATTTGCTCACTAATCCATGAATAAGTTTTACGAATACCTTCTTCAAGGGATTGAGAATAATCCCACCCAAGTTCTTTACGAATTAGATCATTATTAGAATTGCGTCCACGAACTCCAAGAGGGGCATCGAGAATATGTTCCTTTTCCACATTCTTATTCGAAACCTTGGCAGCAGTATCCACAAGTTGATTAATCGTTACCATTTCTTCAGATCCGATATTAACGGGTCCAATGAAATTCGATTCCATCATGCGACGAGTTGCCTCAATACATTCATCAATGTAAAGGAATGAACGAGTTTGTTTGCCATCACCCCAAACTTCAATTGTTCCACCTTCCTCTGGAAGATATGCTACCTTACGGCAGATTGCGGCTGGTGCTTTTTCACGTCCACCTTCCCAGGTTCCTTCTGGACCGAAAATATTGTGGTAACGAGCAACGCGAACT
>SXGQ01416076.1_pt1 | contig 17523 bp, 9 predicted proteins | sample 3178371 | NCBI WGS metagenome assembly SXGQ01 (sample SAMN11356859, study PRJNA531348) | freshwater metagenome | isolation source: freshwater sample F1-20 | place: China: Fuxian Lake, Yuxi | collected 2017-12-25 | reverse complement strand
CCAAGGAGTCGCGCGACTGCTCCACATAGGCAAACTTCACCGTCTCACCCACCTTGAAGGTGCCCGCATCGGCTTGCTCCAACCCCGTGATGAGCTTGAATAACGTCGTCTTGCCCGCACCATTGGGTCCAATGATGCCCACGATGCCACCGGGCGGCAGTGCGAAGTTGAGTTTATCGAAAAGCAGTTTTTCACCAAAAGCCTTCGCCACATTCTGCGCCTCTACCACCACGGTGCCGAGCCGCGGTCCGGCGGGAATGATGATCTCAAAAATTTTCTCCTGCTCCGCGACGTCGGCCTTGAGCATCGTCTCGTAAGCGGTGATACGCGCCTGGCCCTTCGATTGCCGGGCCTTCGCGCCTTGCCGGATCCAGTCCAGTTCGCGCGCCATGGCTTTCTGACGCTTGCTCTCCGTGCGCTCGGCCACGACGGCGATCGCCTGCTTCTGCTCCAGCCAAGAGGAGTAGTTCCCCTTGAAAGGCATCCCCGACCCGTGATCGAGTTCAAGGATCCAGCCCGCGACATTATCCAAAAAATACCGATCATGCGTGACCGCGATCACCGTGCCGGGATAACGCGCGAGATACTGTTCCAGCCAGCCGACACTCTCCGCATCGAGATGATTGGTCGGTTCATCGAGCAGGAGAATGTCGGGCTTCTGCATCAAGAGACGAGTGAGTGCAACCCGGCGGCGCTCGCCGCCCGAAACCGTATCGAGCGTCTGATCCGCGGGCGGGCACCGAAGTGCATCCATCGCCATCTCGATCTGGTTGTCGATCGTCCAAGCATCCAACGCATCGAGTTGCTCTTGGATACGCCCCTGCCGTTGGATCAACCGCTCCATCTCTTCCGTGCTCATCTCCTCGCCGAACTTGCCATTGACCTCATCGAACTCGCGAAGCAGATCGAAGGTGGCCTGCGCGCCTTCTCGCACCACCTCGAGCACGCTGCGCCCTTCATGCGCGAGCGGTTCTTGCTCGAGGAAACCAACTGCGAATCCGGGGGACCGCTCGATCGTCCCCTCGAATTCCTTGTCCTCCCCCGCGATGATGCGCAGCAGCGTTGACTTGCCGCTTCCGTTCAGTCCGAGAACCCCGATCTTTGCGCCGTGATAAAAACTGAGGGAGATGTCCTTCAGGATGTCCTTGCGGTTGATCGATTTCGACACCCCGAGCATCGAAAAGATGATGCGGACTGACTCGGGGGTCCCCTTGGCTGAACTGCTCATATTGCCTCGAGTCTATTGTCGCCACGTTCGACCCATGAAATGGCGATTCTGGCGCGCGACTGAGGCTGTGGGGCACAGGGCATGGGCGACCCAAAGGGAAAAAACATGTTTCGGACAACCAATCGGAATTGACTGGCGTAAGGTGGCTCCCATGATGACTGCGCCCACCCCCTCGCTCTCAAACGACGGCACATCGAGGTCCAGGGATTTGATTGCCAGCCTCCCAGTGTTCTTGGTTGCGCTGCCCCTTTGCCTTGGCATCGCCCAGGCATCGGGCGCCCCCCCCTTCGCCGGTCTCGTGGCTGGCATCATCGGAGGAATCGTGGTCGGGCTGCTCAGCGGCTCGCACATCAGCGTGTCAGGTCCGGCGGCAGGTCTGACCGCCATTGTCCTCGCGCAAATCCAAAGCCTCGGATCGTTCGAGGCGTTCCTGATGGCAACGGCCATTGCTGGGGTCATTCAAGTTCTCCTTGGCGCCGCGCGCGCCGGCGGCCTCGCGAACTACTTCCCGTCGAGCGTCATCAAGGGATTGCTCGCCGCCATCGGCATCATCATCATCCTCAAGCAGATTCCTCACCTGATCGGATACGACATCGAGCCCGAAGGTGCTGAGGCTTTCGTTGAGCCGGATGGGCAGAACACCTTCACTGCGCTCGCGAGTGCGTTCTCCAATCTCTTGCCTGGCGCGGCGCTCGTCGGGATCTCATCCCTCATGCTTGCGGTCGTTTGGGATCGAACGCCATTCAAGAAGACCGTGCCGAGTGCCCTGATTGCCGTGTTGTTCGGCACGGTCACGAGCCTTGCCCTCGCGAAGTCGGGTTCGTCGTGGGCAATCGTCGATTCGCATCTCGTCAATGTGCCTGTCGCCGGGAAGGACGGCGTGCCGTGGGGCGACCTCATCACGCTGCCCGATTTCTCCCGCGCCTTTGAACCAGCCGTCCTTGTTGCGGCGGTCACCTTGGCGGTCGTCGCATCGCTCGAGACGCTGCTCAACCTGGAAGCCACCGAGAAACTTGACCCGCAGCGACGATCGGCACCACCGAATCGCGAGTTGGTCGCGCAAGGTGTCGGCAACACGCTGTCGGGCCTCGTCGGTGGACTGCCGATGACATCCGTCATCGTCCGAAGTTCGGTGAACGCCAACGCAGGTGCCCAGACGCGGCTTTCAGCCGTCACGCACGGGCTGCTGCTGCTTGGAACCGTGCTCCTCATCCCGACCCTGCTCAACACGATCCCGAAGGCTGCGCTCGCTGCCGTGCTCGTCGCGACCGGCTGGAAGCTGGCGAGTCCGCAGACGATCCGCGGCGTGTGGCGTCAAGGCACGACCCAGTTCATTCCGTTCGTGATCACGGTTGCAGCGATCGTGGGAACCGATCTCCTGAAGGGTGTGCTGATCGGGCTGTCGGTCAGCCTCTTCCTGGTGCTGATCGGCAACATGAAGCACGGCTATCGCGTGCTGAAGGAAGCGCATGTCCACGGCATCGTGCACCGCATTGAACTCGTCGGACAGGCAACCTTCCTCAACCGCGCTGCGCTGCTGAACACACTCGCCTCGTTCAAGCGCGGGGAGCAGGTCATCATCGATGCGCGCCTTGTCGACTACCTCGACTCCGATATGGTCGCCATCATCCGCGAATTCACGGAGGAAACCGCACCGCGGAAGGGCATCATTGTCAGCATGCTCGGCTTCAAGAATCGCTACGACCTGAAGGATCAGGTGCAGTATGTCGATGTCAGCACACGCGAGGTGCAGTCCTCGGTCACTCCCCTCCAGGTGCTGCAGAGCTTGAAGGAGGGCAACGAGCGTTTCGTCTCGGGACAGCGGCTGAACCGCGATCTGATGCGGCAGGTGGATCAGACCGCCGCTGGCCAGCACCCGCTGGCCGTGGTGCTTGGCTGCATCGATTCGCGAGCGCCGGTCGAACTCATCTTCGATGCAGGCATCGGCGACATGTTCATCGCGCGCCTTGCAGGCAATGTGGCGAGCCCCAAGGCCGTCGGCAGCATCGAGTTCGCGTGCAAGGTGGCTGGCGCACGGCTCATTCTCGTCCTTGGACACACCCGCTGCGGCGCCGTGAAGGCGGCGTGCGATTTCGTGGCGAAAGGACTGGATCCAGTCGAGGCGACGGGACTGACGAATCTTCCCTCGATCACCGATCCGATCTCGGAAGCAGTGCACATGGAGACAACCGTGAAGGACCGACGCGATGCGTCGAATGAAGCGTTCGTCGATCGCGTTGCCGCGATCAATGTGCGGAACGCCATGCGGTGGATCCATGACAACAGTCCGACCATCTCGCAGATGCTCGTCACTGGTGAAGTCATGCTCGTGGGCGGCATGTACGACATCAAGACGGGGCGGGTCGAGTTCCTCGACGAGGCCGCGGCGATCAACTTATCCCCTTCTGCGACGGCGATCGTTCGACCGTCATGATCGAACTCACGAAAGCTGCACGCGCCGTCGGATCCAAGCCATGATGAAGAGCAGCGTCGCCACCAGGACGATCGTCGCGCCACTCGGCAACGAGGCGTGATACGACAGCAACAGCCCTCCCACCACGGCCGTGGCCGCTGTAGCCACCGAAAGCCAGAGCATCGGGACCATCCGCCGCGTCAGCAGTGCCGCGGTGGCAGCCGGCGTCACGAGGAGTGCGCTTGTCAACACCACACCGACCACCTGCACGCCGGATACGACTGCCAACGCGATCAGCACCAGCAGCAATGCATGCAGCCGCTGTGAACGGATGCCGATGAGGTCCGCGTAGGTCGAGTCGTACGAGGCCAGTTCCATCTCCTTGAACAGGGCACTGATGACGACGAGCACCGCCAGTGCCGCACACACCATCAGGACCAGATCACCCGGCGCAACGGACAGGAGATTGCCCAGCAGCAAGTGCGAAAGATCGCGCCACGATCCGATGCGTGCCGTCAGCACGACGCCGAGCGCAAACATGCCGGTGAAGACGACGCCGATCGCCGCATCGTCCCGAATGCCGCGACGACGCGATGTCTGCGACGAAAGCACGGCGATGCCGAGGGCCGTCACCAGATTGCTCGCGAGCGCTCCTGCCATCAGGCTGAAGCCCTTTGCCTGCGCGATCACCAGCCCAGGCAGGGTCGTGTGGGACATTGCCTCGCCCACGAACGCCATGCGACGAAACACGACGAAGACGCCGAGGACGCCGCACGCCACGCCTGCGGCGAGTCCTGCCGCGAGCGCATCGCGCATGAAGCCGTGCGACCACGGTTCGAGCAGCCAGTTCATCGAGCGCTCCCGTGCACGCGACCCTCTTCGATGGACAGCACCTCGTCGAAGGGAAGGTCGTGCGTTCCCACATCGTGCGTCGACACGATCATCGACTTGCCCGCGCGCTGCAGCCGATCGAGCAGCGCACCGACGAGCAGTCGCGACGCTGCATCGACAGCGTTCAGCGGCTCGTCGAGCAACAGCAGGTCGGAGTCCTGTGCAGCAGCCCGCGCAAGCAGCAGGCGCTGCTGTTGACCTCCCGACAGCTCACCAATCGGTCGGCTGGCGATCTCCGTGAGTCCGAGCGATGCAAGCACATCATCCACGACGCGCTGGCACTCGACTGCGGGTCGGCGCAACCATCCTGTGTGAACGAACCTTCCAGCAAGCGTGAATCGCCGCACATCCACGGGGAAGTCCCAGTTGATCGACTGCCGCTGCGGAACATAGGACGTTCGGTGATGACACGCTCCCACGCGCAGTCCAAACACGCGAATGCTGCCTGCGCGGATCGGCAGAAGTCCAGCGACCGTCTTCAGCAATGTGCTCTTTCCCGATCCATTGGGCCCCACGAGCGCGAATCGCTTGCCCACGGGTAGAACGATGTTCACATCATGGAGGAGTGGCGTCGCACCAGGATGCCCTGCCGCCACCGCTTGAAGCGTGAGTGCCGGCGCACCGGGGTCGGGCGCATGCAGGTGCCGGCCTCCGTAGGAGAGTGCCGAGTCCTTCACGGTTGCAGCGCCTTGACGATCGACTCCGTGTTACCGCGCATCGTGGCTACATAGGCGCTGCCGCCGGCCTCCGCGGCAGGCGACAGTCCATCGAACCGCAGTGTTTCCACGAGCCGAGTGCCAGACTCTCGTGCCACCACCTCGGCTGTCCGCGACCGATGTGTAGCGTCGCCAAAAATCACGGGCGCGCCAGCGGCGCGGACCGATGCCACCAATTCAATGATCCGCGACGGGCTGGTATCCACTTCATTTCCCGTCATCTCGACACCGATGACGCGAATCCCGTACCGTTCACCCCAGTGCCCGAGTGCTTGGTGCGTCGTCACGACTGTTCGGCGGTTCGCTGGGATCTTGGCAACCTCTGCGCGAGTCCAGCCGTCCAGTTCCCGAAGCTTCGATCGCAGCGCATCGGCTCGCCCCTTGAACGCGGCGGCGTCGGCCGGACGGCGCTCCGAGAGCGCATGCTGCACACGATCGGTCATCGTGATCACCTTGATCGGATCATGCCACGCGTGTGGATCGATGCCGCTTGCTGTGTGGTCATGATCAGCGTGTGAATGTCCGTGGTCTGGATGATCACAGGACTCTCCCGCACGACCGAGTCCATCCGCCATCACCAGCAGCCCAGCCGTGCTGCCCGTCGTGGAGTGCATCTTCTGCAGGTCGGCATCAAGCCCAAGTCCGAAGACAATCACGAGTCCAGCGCGAACCACCTTCGCAGCATCGGCAGGCGTCGGCTCCGCATGATGCGGATCACCATCCAATCCGCCGACTCGCACAACATCGACCGATGGTCCGCCGACGAACCCTGCCAGATCGGCGGTGACATCACTCGCAACAACCACCTGCAGTTTCGGCGTCGTTTCGTTCAGCGCTTGCGCGGAGGCGAGGGCAAAGCAGGCGGCAAGGGCGAGCATCGCAGCGCGCCATCATAGAACTTCAAGCGCTCACTGCACGACCGCATGCGAGCAGCACCAGCAGGAGTTCGCTCTGTTCCGTTGGTACACGGTACTCGCGTGCCATGGCGATTCGGTACTCATCGAGCTGCTGCCGGTGGTGGGCCACACGCCCTGCGATCCATGCATCAACCTGTTCGCTCGTCGCACCGCTCGGCGGCTGATCGGTCTTGAAGTCGACCACTTGAAGATGCCGCCACGCACCTGGAGCGCCGCGCAAGACCAAGCGATCGATCGAACCCTGGCGGACTCGATCGCCTTCCACGAGCGCCAGGAACTTCCGTTCACGGAGCGCAATGGCATTTTCAGGCGGTCGAGCAAGTGCCTTCGCGATCTCTGGTGCACGAAGCTGATCGATGGTCTCGCGAACACCGCGGGTGATCGACGCAGCATCCGGATAGGTAACGGTGGGCGCGATCGCCCGCGCGATGACATCGACATCTGGCTGCCATCCGTCGCTCCATTCCAAGTGTTCGCACACGGCATGCGCAAGCGTGCCTCGATCAAGCGCCGCGCGCTGGGCAGGGCTGGGCGCGGCAACATCAGGCAGCTCGATGGCGTGCGTGGTCGGTGACTGCCGCGATGCGGGTGCTGCGGGGAGCCCTCGGAGCGGCGTGCGCGGGGCCGCGGGGAGGCGCGGCGCCGTCACGAGCACAGTGGGTCGGCTCGGCTCTGGGGCGCCCTCCATCCACGACTCATCGCCGGCTCGCTGAAGGAAACTGCCGTCTCGAAACGCTTCAAGAATGATCGACCCAGCGGAGTGATTCGCCTTGGGGGCGTGATCGGGCTTGCCATCGTTCTTGCCATCTTTCTTGCCAGTCTTCTGATCGACCACGAGGTGCAGCCCGCGCTTTGCCCGAGTCAGTGCGACATAGAGCACACTCAACTTGTCTTGGAAGTCAAATCGTTCCGCTGAATCATTGACCTCGCCGACAACGCCGTCGCAGTGGGCTCGCTTCACACTGGGAGCGACTCGATCAGTACCGATGCCACGGTAGGGAATGTTGCGCTCAACCGCGATCTGCTTGGTGCGTCGCTGGGGAGCATTGTCCCGAGCACCGAAGATCACGATGTCCCACTCCAAACCCTTCGCCTGGTGAACGGTGATCGACTCAATCGGCTGCCCCTCCACATCTCGGCAATCCTCGCGCTCGACTGCGTCCACGATCTCGTCGAGCGTCGATCCTGTCCGCTCCGCACGAGCGATCACATGCAGCGCGCGGTCGAGTCGGCGGCGGTCGTTCGCGCCCAGGAGTCCACGGCGCGAAAGCTCCACGCGCCATTCGTTGAGCGTTGCGGCGATGGTCCCGCGGGAGAACTTTCGCAGCAGTTGCTTCGATGCATCAGGCGATTGTGATGCCCGCACAGTCCACGGATGCACCGTGTCGACCCCGACATTCCAGACATCGCGGAGGGGCGACATCAGCACACTCAAGAACGCCGTGTGATCCTTCGGGTGTGCTGCGACTCGGATCGCATCAAGGAACGCCAACACGACCGCGCTGTCGCGGAGACTTCCCCTTGCGCGCAGCGAGCAGCCAGGCGAACCATCGATGGCACGGATGCGTTCAGCCACTTCGCTCGCATCCTTGTTGGTCTCATGAATCACCGCGATGCTTCTCGACCCCCTGCTGCGTTGCCAGAACTGCACCGCCTTCCGCGCGCACCAGTCCAAGCGCTCCTCACGAGATCCGCACTTCGTCAGCCCAACGCTTCCCGCGAGGCCCCTGTTTCGCTCCGCAGCCTGGTGGGGTTCATAGCCATCAAGCCACGCATCAAGTGCCTCGACCAGATTGGCCCGATTTCCGCTGTCCTCGGTACTCGACAGGAATCGCAGCGGATGCGTCGGCAACTGCAGCGCGTTGAACACCGTGTCCACCGCTTCAAGCACGATTGGCGCGCTGCGATAACTCGTGGTCAGCGTGCAATCCCTCACCTCGGCTGGTGCTCCCTCGCTGAGCAGCGTTTCCAGCCCTCGCAGCAGCCGCGGATCGCCGCTGCGCCATCCGTAGATGGACTGCTTGATGTCACCCACCACCAGGATCGAGCGCGGTTCGTCACCACCCGCCGCCAAACTGATCGCGAGCGGCTCAAGCGCTTGCCACTGCGAGAGGCTTGTGTCTTGGAACTCGTCGAGCAGCAGATGATGGACCTGCTGATCGAGCCGCATGAGGATCTCCGCCATGCCAGCATCGCTCATGCCACCCGCAACCGATCGCGTGATCGACTCGAATGTGCATGCGCCGCGCAAGCGCAGCGCATCTCGCTCGGCCGCAACGAGCATCGTCGCCAATCGCGCTGCTTCTTGGTGCCCGCACAGTTTCGCGTGCAGGATTTCGCCGCGAAGCCAATCCACCAGCAACTGGAGATCGCGCTGGAGATCGGGCGACAACTCTTTGCCGTAGTACTTGGACTTCCCTTCAACAACCGCCTTGAGCGCACCAGAACTGAGGTAATTGCCGCATGCTCGCGCAGACGGTGTCCCGCGCCTTGCATCTTCCACGAACTTTGCGAAAGATCCGCTGGTGGCGTCCTCCAGAATTTTCTTGTGCCGCTCCCCAAGCTCCAACAAGCCACTCTGCGCACGGCGAAGCGCGTCGTCCATGGACGCGCCCCGAGCGATTCGAGTCACCTCGCCTGGTCCGAGCCAACACGCAGGCACCCCGTCGCCTTGCTCGCTGCCACCACCACTGTCTTGCCAGGCGATCAAGAGGGAGCGCGCCATTTCATGCACCTCCTCGAATGCGTTGACTCGATCCTCGTTCAATTGCAGCAGCCGCAGCATGCCTGCAGCCCCTTTGCAATCCGCTCGAGCGACAGCAACGAGTGCATCCCGAAGCACTTCGCTCGCGGCGGACTCATCAAGCGCCGAGTGCTGAACTCCAATATCAAGCTCAAGCGCGTAGGCGCGCGCCATCCGCATCAGCAGCGAGTCGAGAGTCCGCACTTCGATTCGGTCGAGGCGCGCGACCACCGCCTCCAACAGCCGCTCTGCCTGGACTTCGTGACCGGCCTCGGTTCCTAGGATCGCACGAGCAAGTTCCGTCCGCTTGTTGTCTTCAAGCACGCCCTCCGCGAGCCTGACGAGGATCTTCGCCAAGATGTCGCGCGCCGCGGCGCGCGTGAATGTCGTCGCGAGAATCGAGTTCATCCGATCGGGATCCCCCGACACGACGCCAGCGTGCGCCACGCGAAGCCACGCCCCCGAGAGTGCATAGGTCTTTCCACTTCCGGCGTTCGCGAGGTACCGCTCGATCACGCAGCACCTCCATCGTTCGATGAATCCTGGGACTCACTCCCTGCATCGCCCTCGGCATCCTCACCACTCCCGCCTGGCACACGGCGGAGCAGGCTGCCGAAGGCATCGCGTTGCAGCCATGCTCTCGCCCGACTGGGCTTGTAGTCAGCGGCTTCTCCAAACTCTGCTGCCCGCATTGCTCGGATCACTTTTTCCACAGCGGCCATTGCCGCCCGTGTGTCCTGTCCACTTGGCACGAGTTCGATCAGATTCGCCCTGCCTGCGGCATCAACGCTCAAGACATGGCCACTGAGCTGCATCGACTCGAGATCGGGGAACGATGATGGCACAAGATGGACATACAGGGGAATCTGCGGATCTTTCCAGATCCCATCTTTCGTCACCACACGACCCCGTTCGAACTCGGAATCGCCAACCTTGTAATCGATCACGCGCCACTTCTGCAGCCGAGCATTGACATCGATGCGGTCAATCCTTCCTGTGATCCCGATTGGCTGACCATCCACCTCCATCACTTGATTGTGCGGCAACTGCCACTCAGCCTCCCGAATCACCCATCCCTCGGCCGCTTGAGCCATGTGCCACTGCAGCACACCCCTCAGTCGTGCGACCGCTGCCATCCGCTGCACGGCGACGGTTGGCGAGGGACTACGACCAAACTGCGCGCGCATCGCGCGGTCGAGTTCGCCTTCCAGTTCCTCCATCCATGCAGCTTCCGACCCGTCGCGCGGGGCCGAACCATTGAGCCGCCGAAGGATGCCGTGCAGCAGCCCGCCAAAGTGCAAGTGCCCCATGACATCAGGAAACAGGATCGGCTCGTTGAGTCGAAGGACCTTCTTGAGCCAGAACTCGAATGGACTGGAGAGATACTGCTTGCAACTCGTCGCGGAGACCGCTTTGGGAAGTTCACATTCAGGAAAGTCCAGCGGCTTCGGCACTGCATGGAAGTCGGCTGAGTTGCCGTCAACGATCGGTATCCGCACGGTGTCTTCCTTGCGCTGTCCATACAGGCGGAGGATCCGCTTGGCTTGGGCGTGTGCGCCGCGTGGAAACAGCAGGCGGCTCGGGCGGATCGGCTCGCCACCCGAGTCAACCATGCCGCCGATCACGGCAAGCGACGAGGCGCGCGCGGACACCGCCGCAAGCAGCACCGCATCGCGGTGCAGCCGAGCCTGGCGCCCAGGCACACCGATGGCAACGCGGATCGGATCGGTGAACCAGCCATCGGGCTGCGGCTGCGACGGCACCGTGCCTTCACGGAGACCGATCAACACCATGCGGCGAGCCGGCTCGAAGAGCGCGTCAAGCCATCCGATCGCCTCGATCTCCGTCCCCTCTGGGGCGACTGGTATCGCTTGCGCTCCCATCTGCTGCTGCAAGAGCGCGACAACCGTTCCCATCGGGAGAACGCTTGTGCCGAACGCGCAGCGCGCCAGCGAATCGGCCGCCAGCTGCAACGCAGCATGAGCGTTCGACTGCACTGGATCACCGAGACTGCCTCGCAATATTCGGCTCATCCAGCGCGTGACTGCGGACGCACACGCCGCTGCTGAAGCATCGTTGCGAGCGGCTCCACCAAGTTCCCGAGGCAACACACCCTCCTCGTCGATTGCCTGAAGCGCCTTCGCCAGCGGCCGACCCAGGGGGCTGCGATCCTGATCAAGCACCTCGCCAAGATCGCTCACGCTGTGGAGCAGGTTGTCCTGCCGCAGGCGGTCGAGAATGGCGCGCGGATCGTCTGCGATCTCATTCTGAAGTGCGTCGAGAACCGCGGGCTGCGACAGGAACCGAGCGAGCGTTGCGGGCGTGCAATCCGCATGCAACTGCGCAAGAGCCCGCAGCAGCGAGCCCGACACCGTGAGCGCGAAAGGCACCCCAGCACCCGAGTGCACCGTACGACCGTGGCGCATCGCCACGGACTGCAGCAGTGGCGTCAGTTCAGGATCGCACGAAACAACGACGGGCTGCTCAGCCGCATCCGCTGTCTGCCCCCCGCCCTCTACCGAGTGACACATCGCACTGAATCGTGCGAGCGCCGCGTCACATTGATCGAGCGCATCTTCGGCCGGTTCAATTGCCGCCTCGGGAATCTCGGGTGCGAGCCCTCCCGCCTTGCTGGTGACGCAACCGAGTTCATCAACGGCTTCTGCATTCCACGGAGGGCAGTCAGGCGCGATGACCCAGGCCTCGACCGAGCAGCCCAACTGCCCGAGGCGGTCCACCACTCGCCTGCTGAACGGCGTCAGGTCAAGCACCCCAATCAGTATCACGCGTTCGAACCGTGCCTCGCCTCCAGATTGGTCGAGGAGCAGTTCGTTCCACTGCCAGGGCGTGTGCAACGACACACCAGCCGCGTTCGAGAGTTCGCGTGCGACCAGATCGCATTGCAGGTGGAACGCATGCAGAGCGTTCCACCGATCAGCCAAGAGCGACGAGACGCATGGAAGTCCTGCCACATCAGCGGCCGATCGTCCAGCGTCCACCAACTGCTGCGTCACATCGTCGAGCGCAGAAGCAATTCTCGCAAGAGCAGTGGGGCTGCTTGGAACTCCATGCGGCATCAGCAAAGAGGCAGCGTCGTGGGGCAAACGGCGGAGCGCTTCGTGCGTGAGGAGCAACCACTCGATGCCCTCGAGCGGTCGGGAAGCGCGCTCGATTCGAATGGCGCGCGCTGCCATCGACGCCACCGTGCACCGCGAGGGAGGAACGAGCGGCAAGCTGCGTTCTCGTGCCGACTCTGCCAAGCAAAGGTCCAAGAAGCGCCAGGGCCGTCTCGTCGCCGTCACCACCAGCGTTCGCGACAGGTCGCAGCCACCGTCAACACCGCGCGGCGCGTCGTCGAGCAGCGCAGACACCGCGACGGCGGCGGGACCATGATCCGCGCACCAACCCAGAAATCGTCGCTTGGTGGTCATGCCTCGGAGTGTCAAGTCGGGGGCGACGATGGTGGCGTCGTCGACTGCAACGCGGGTTGCTGCGCGGGCTGCACCGCACCGCCTTCCACCACGAGGGGCGGCGCGGGTTCTGGATCATTTTCATAGCGCGCCGAGACCGCACGAATCTCCTCGATGCGCTCCACGAGGATGTCGACCAGTTCCGGATCGAACTGCGTCCCAGCATTCGCCTTCATCTCGGTCAGCACGCGCTCCTCTGGCCAAGACTCCTTGTACTTCCGCTTCGACGACAACGCATCGAACACATCCGCCACCGCCACGATTCGCGCGAACAACGGGATCGCCTCGCCCGACATGCGCGCCCCCTCCCCATCCCGCGCCGCGGCGCCGCCCTTCTGGTCGTCACCCACAGAGACATCGCCTGGATAGCCCCCGCCATCCCAGCGTTCATGATGGTGGAGCACGACATCGATCGCGGACTGATCAAGCGCCGAATCCCGATCGCCAAACAGTCGGGCACCCACGATCGTGTGCGTCTTCATCACGGCGTACTCCTCAGCGGTCAGCCGACCAGGCTTCTTCAAGATCGCATCGGGGATACCCACCTTGCCCACATCGTGAAGCATCGCCACGATGCGCAAGAGATCCCGCTCGCGCTCGATCCGATCGTCGGCAAGCGCGTGCCGACGCGCCCACTGCTCGTACAGGATCACGGAATAGCCAGCCACTCGGTTGACATGCGCCCCGGTCTCGCTCGGATCGCGCATCTCCGCCATGCTGATCATGCGGAGCACGATTGAACGGGTCAACGCGGCACGCTCAAGCGCCACCGTTGCTGCCGACGCGAAGTGCGCGATGCTATCGAGGTCATCCGGCGAAAACCCGACCCGATCGGTCCCGTCGTCATTCAGCGGATTCAGGAGCTGCAGCACGCCGATGTTCCGCCCCGCGGAGGAGCGCAGCGGGACGCTCAGCATCGAGCGCGTGCGATATCCCGACTTGCGGTCGACCTCGGGATTGAATGCATATGGCTTGTCCGCTGGAATGGCATAGGCATCGTCAATCACCACCGTATTGCCGCTCGTCGCCGCATAGCCGGCGATGCTGCGTCCATGAACGGGGATGCGCAGTGACTTCACCACGAAGGGCTTGCCCTTCTCGAGCCGCTTCGCCAGCGTGTCGTTCTGCACAAAGGACAGGATCAGGTCATCGCCCTCGCGCAGCATCACACTCCCTGCGTCGCAGCGGGTCAGTTCGCGGGCCTCGGCAAGAATCCGCTCGATCAAGATGTCAATGTCCTGGATCTGGTTGAGGTTCCCATCGACCTCCGCGATCGACTTCAGCCGCTCCTGCTGCTTCGCCACATCCCGCGCCAACTGCAGATTGCGCCGCGCGTCCTCGTCGCGCCTGTCCAAGACTTCTGCCATCGAATTCAGGTCCCCGTACAACGCGGCGTATTCGGGTGATGGCGCTGCCGCGAGCCGCTGTTGAACGCGACCTTCGCGCACCCCCGAAATGAACGCGCGTACGCGCTCGATCGGGGCAAGCAGTCGGCTGACTCCAAGCGACGCACCGGTGAACACCAGCAGCGAAATGACGAGGGACGCGGCAAGCGAAACCATCAGCAGTTGATCCACTGCCGCGAGATACCCCGCGTAGGGCGTATCCACTGCCACGAGCGCCACGACATCACCGCGGCGCGTGCGGATGGGTGCGTAACCAGACACCCACTGCCCGCCCGAATCCTCGATGAACAGCGCGAACGACCTCCCTGGCAGCGCAGCGCCCGACGCAGCGCTTGCTGCAGCGTTCGCGTCGGCAGGAACCACAAACGGACGACCCGGCGCATCCCACGCAGGGCTGCTGCGCGGCTCGCCATCCACTGCGAAATCCCATCCGCTCGCAGCGCCAGTCCGCGTCGGTACCAAGAGGTAGCAGAAGCGCACAGGGCTCGCCCCATCCGAATTGGATTCCACGACCGAATGCAGTCGCTCCTCGATGCGAACGAATGCTGCGTTGTTGAGCGCTTCTTCACCGAGCGGAAGGGCCGCCACTTCGTCGGCGGAGATGCGCGCAGCCACGGTCCCTGCAAGCGCCCGAACTCGCTCCTCGATCCCTGCTTGCACAACCCGCCGCGTGATCGCGGAACCAACAATCGACATCCCGAAGGTCGACAGCACTACTGCTGCCACGAGCCACAACTTGACGCGCCCGCCGAGGCTCAACGCTCCCCCTGCATGGGCTGAATCCAGCGCCATGCACGCGCGCAGAAAGAGCCGCCGATCGGACTTGAACCGACAACCTCAAGATTACAAATCATGTGCTCTACCAATTGAGCTACGGCGGCTTTACGCGGGCGGACATTCCTCCCGACGGAGTCAGGATTCTAGCAGTGATCGTGCACTCCACTTGCGGCGGAAGCTGCCGTTCATCACTCGCTCCAGCTGATCACACGCGAACAGCGCGCAGGACTGGCCCGCCTTGCTGCGAGACATGCTCCCCTTCGAGCAGCAGTACCAGATCACCACGCTGCACCATGCGCCTTTCCACCAGCGCGGCACACACTTCCTGCGCCATTGGATGCCCCACGCCCACCTCACGCTCGATCAGCAGTCCACGAACGCCCCACGCAAGCGACAACTGCCGAACGGTGCCCTCGTTCGGCGTGCACGCAATGATCGCGCTCACTGGACGCCACTTCGCAAGCCGCAAGGCCGTGCGCCCACCACCCGTCACGGCCACGATGGCCGCGGGTTGCATCTCGCGTGCGAGCATGCAGGCAGCGCGCGCCATCGCTTCCGCATCGCGACCACCTTCGCCCGATTCGACACTCCATGGTTCCAGTCGATCGCTTCGGCCGCGCTCGGCACTTCGAATGATTGCGTCCATCGCCTTCACGGTCTCGATCGGGAACTTGCCGATCGATGTTTCACCGCTCAGCATCACCGCATCCGCGCCGTCGAGCACGGCATTCGCCACATCGCTCGCTTCGGCGCGCGTCGGTCGAGGACTCGCGGTCATCGACTCGAGCATCTGCGTCGCCACGATGACCGGCTTGCCCGCCCTGTTGCATGCCCGCACAATCCGCTTCTGCAGCATGGGCACTTCTTCTGGGGGCATCTCCACGCCAAGATCACCGCGCGCCACCATCACCGCATCGGACGCATCCACGATCGCATCGAGCGCATGGATCGCCTCGACCTTCTCGACCTTCGCCACGAGCGCAACAAAGCGCCCTCCGCTCGCCTGTTGAACGCGCCGTCGCAGGTCGTGGAGATCCTCGGCACTTCGCACGAATGACAGCGCCACGAGGTCGACCCCCGCCGCAAGGCCAAAGGCAAGGTCATGGATGTCCTTCTTCGACAGTGACGGGGCAGAGACATGTACGCCTGGCAGGTGCATACCGACCCTTGAACGGATCACGCCGCCGTGCTCGACACTGCACACCACATCGTCGCCGCGCACTTCCTTCACGCGCAGCCTCACCTTGCCGTCATCGAGCAGCAGTGCGTTCCCCGCGCGCACATCGCGCGCCAACGCTTCGTACACGCAGGGCAAGTGCGGCAATCCAGCGATTCCCGTCCCGCTGCCAATCGACACATCACTGCCAGCAGCAAGCGTTGCCGCAGTCGAAGGCACCTCACCGAGACGCAGCTTCGGACCGCTCAAATCCTGCAGCAGCGCGATCGGGCGACCCGTTCGCCGCGATGCCTCGCGAACTTCGTCGATCAGGCGCTGATGATCCGCGTGCGTTCCATGCGAGAAGTTGAGCCGCGCAACATCCATCCCGTGCTCAATCAGCTGCGCGATGATCGATGCGTCGTGCGTTGCAGGCCCAAGCGTGCACACGACCTTCGCGCACTTGGCATCAACGCGTCGGGGACCATCCGACATGGGCATGCGCGGCGGGAGTTCCATGCGCGGCAGGCTAGTCACGCACCGTGAACTCTTCAGACCGCGCGTCGCATCCGACGAATCGCGAGTTCAAGGATCGAGACATCCGCAGGTGACATGCCGGCCAGTCGCCCCGCCTGCCCGAGCGTTCGCGGCGAAAACCGCCCAAGCACCTCACGCGCCTCCGCGGAAAGCCCCGCGACCACGCGCACATCCAGTTCCTCGGGAATCGGCAAGTGCTCACCCGCACTCGCACGCCGAAGCTCCGTTCGCTGACGGGGCAAGTAACACTCGTAGCGGACATCGGTGATCGCGCGGTCCATGAGGGCGCGCGGCGCAGCAGGCGCACGCTCCACTTCCGCGAGGAGTTGCACCAAGTCATCGGCAGTCACTTCAGGCCGCCGCGCCACCTCTGCCAGCCGTTTCCCCTGACCGAAGCGCTGCGGCGCGACAGCAACCGCAAGGCGCTTGCGCAGATCCGCCAAGGCTGCCGCACGCGCATCACTCCAGCCCCGACGCTGCTCGCACACCAAACCCCATGCAGCGCCGAGCCCCGTCAGCCGATCCTCCGCGTTGTCCGCGCGAAGCAGCAACCGATGCTCGGCTCGGCTCGTGAACATTCGATACGGCTCGCGCGGCTGTCGAGTGACGAGGTCGTCCATCAACACACCGAGATACGCCTGCGATCGCTCGATCCGCACCTCATCCAACCCACACACGCGGCGCGCGGCGTTCAACCCTGCCACCAAACCCTGCGCCGCAGCCTCCTCGTAGCCGCTCGTCCCATTGATCTGCCCAGCGAGAAAAAGCCCGCGCACCAACTTCGTCTCACCCGTCGAATCGATCTGATGCGGCCAGACCATGTCGTACTCCACGGCATAGCCCCACCGTTTCGCCTGCGCGCGTTCGCAGCCAGGAATCCCGCGAACGATCTGCTCCTGGATCTCCGCCGGCAGCGAGGTCGAGATGCCGTTGCAGTAAATGTCATCCGTCGCCAGCGACTCTGGTTCGAGAAACACATGATGGCTGTCGCGCTGCGCGAAGCGCACAACTTTGTCCTCAAGGCTCGGGCAGTACCGCGGTCCAGACTCCGCTTCCATCATGCCCGCGTACATCGGTGCGCGGTGCAGGTTGCCTCGAACAACCTCATGGATCGCAGCGGTGGTGTGTGTCTCACGGCACTCCACCTGTGGGAGCGCGGGAAAACGCGCAGCGGGCAACAACTGCAGCGTGGCAGCACTGAACGGCAGCGGCGGCTCGTCACCCCACTGCGCCACCATCGACTGCCAGTCGATCGATTCACGCGCGAGT
>SXGQ01408468.1_pt1 | contig 17524 bp, 18 predicted proteins | sample 3178371 | NCBI WGS metagenome assembly SXGQ01 (sample SAMN11356859, study PRJNA531348) | freshwater metagenome | isolation source: freshwater sample F1-20 | place: China: Fuxian Lake, Yuxi | collected 2017-12-25 | reverse complement strand
GCAAACCCAACATATGCCGAGACACAGCAAACCACGGCACACCCTTGGCCGCTTGTGCTTCCATGTACTGAACCATCTGCGCCTCCACTTCATCACGAGTAGTAGGCGATTTGTGGTGACCCGTTTCAGCGTCCCACGCGGCCAACAGCCAAGGGTTGTGGTAGGCCTCTCGCCCGACCATCACGCCATCGAGTTCAGACAAATGGTGGCGAATTTGTTCCATGGACACGATGCCGCCGTTGATGACAAAACGCAAATGGGGAAAGTCATTTTTGAGACACAACACCCAATCAGGCTTGAGTGGGGGAAGTTCGCGGTTCTCCTTGGGAGATATGCCTTGCAACCAAGCGTTACGTGCATGAACAATGAAGGTGTTGCATCCAGCCGTGGACACGGTGCCTACAAAATCTCTGACAAATGCATAGCTTTCAATGCGGTCTATGCCAATCCGATGCTTCACTGTCACCGGCACACTGACAACATCCAACATGGCTTTCACGCCATCGGCCACCAAATTCGGTTCTGCCATCAAACACGCGCCAAATGCGCCTCGCTGTACACGCTCAGAGGGGCAGCCGCAATTCAGATTGATTTCGTCATAGCCCCATTGCTGGCCCAATTTCGCCGCTTTTGCCAAATCCTGGGGCTCTGAACCGCCCAATTGCAAAGCCACAGGATGCTCTTGCTCGTTGAAATCCAAATGTCTTGGCTGATCGCCGTGGATCAGCGCACCTGTGGTCACCATCTCGGTATAGAGCAAAGCGGTTTCAGACAATAACCTGTGAAAGTATCTGCAATGTCTGTCAGTCCAGTCCATCATGGGTGCAACGCTCAATCGATTGAACGCATGTGGAGGCTGGCTGGGTGAGGATGGATGCATGTTCGTGTGCAATACATTGTGTATTTTTGCGAAGAACATACCATGAATGGTATGAAATTCAGGGTGCCAAGGTTTGGCTTGACTTTGCGCAGTCAAAGATGAAGTGGATTACAGAAATTTTTAAAAACAACATACCAATAGCAAGTTACCTGTAAGCAAACACAACAATTTAAAGCTTTTGTGTTTTGTATCTCGTCACAGTGCGAATCATTTTTAATTTTTCTGGAAACTTTGCTTTTTTTTCAGCATATGTATGCACAAAACAATTAAGCTGTGTTCATCCATCGGATTCGTAAATAGCTGACTATTACAAGCATTACTCTGGTTTTTTCCAAGTTGTACACACATCTGGTTTATCCACAAAGTCATAGATGCGGGTTGACTGACCCACAAAGTCAGGATGCCCATTGTTTTTTTGAAAGGAAATCCAAATGTCTGAATCTCAAGCCCAATGCGCAGCCACGAGTTCCCATTTGAATGCGGAATTTTTAATCGCCATTGCAAACGGTGCACGGGTAGAAGATTTCAACATTCCCGAAAACACCTCTGATGTGAATCGCGTATTGATTGACATTCTCAAAGGGAAATATGAAGTCAAGGTCACCCGTAAACCCTTGAAAAGAATGGTCAACGGTTTTTGGGTGAATGCCCCTGAAACGGTTTTGCCATTGAAAGAAAAATACTATGTGTCCCGTCCAGATCTGCCCAAGAAATTCATTGAAACCAAAAATTGCAATGAATTCACAGACAAGCACTACCTAAGCATGGGATTGGTATTTTTGACGCCTGAAGACGCGATTGCCAACGCCAACGCCATGTGCCTGATGGATCCGGGGCCCGTACCTTGAAGCGGTGGGATCAATGTGCAATGTCGATGACCACGTTGCCAATGGTCTTTCCGGCTTCAACGGTTTCATGTGCTTGAACAACATGCTCAAGGCTGAATGCATCACCTATGGCGTAAGGCAATGACTACACTTAAGACAACACATCTTCTGTTTTTTAAAAAAGCAATAGTCAGCAATAGCCGCTTCGGCAAGAAAGGTTGTCGGGTCATGTCCACACCCGTTGCCCGATACGGGACCTGACCACGCCCTCGTCCACCGTGTCAATGACGCTGTCTGCGTCACAGTTCGCGGGCAGCGCCATTGGATTCGTACCAAGCAGCTTGCATGGGCATCAACCCATGTGCAAACCACCGTTGCAGGAGAAATCTGCACCCGTGGTAAAGCCAGATTCATCGCCTGCCAACCACCCAACGATAGAACCAATTTCCTCGGGCGTACCGAGTCGCTTGACCGGGATAGTGGCCACAATTTTTTCCAGAATTTCTGGCTTGATCGCTTTGACCATGTCTGTGCCTATGTAGCCAGGGCTGACCGTGTTGACGGTCACACCCTTGTTGGCCATTTCTTGTGCCAACGCCATGGTGAATCCGTGCATACCTGCTTTGGCGGCCGAGTAATTGGTTTGTCCAGATTGGCCTTTTTCTCCATTGACCGAAGAAATTTGGATGATGCGGCCCCAAGCTTTTTCCACCATGCCAGGCACCACTTGTTTGGTCACGTTGAACATGGCGTTCAAGTTGGTATCGATCACCGCTTTCCAGTCTTCGGGGGTCATCTTCAAAAACATACGGTCACGTGTGATGCCCGCGTTATTCACCAACACATCGATCACACCATGCTCTGCCACGGCTTTGGAAAAAGCTGCAGTGGTGGATTCCCAGTCAGCCACATTGCCCACCGACGCGTAAAAACTGTAGCCCAGCGCTTTTTGCTCGTTGAGCCATTTGTCAAAGTCTCTGCTGGGTCCGCAACCTGCGATGACCTTGTAGCCCATTTTGTGCAAGCGCTGACATATTGCGGTGCCGATGCCGCCCATGCCGCCTGTGACGTAAGCAATTTTTTGACTCATTTGATTTCTTTCTGGTGGGTTTTAAAAATGTATTTCACGATGCTTTGGCCTTGACATAGCGCCCAGGTGCGGGTTCTATGGCTTTGCGTTTGCCTCTGCCGTACTGCTTGGGAGCCGAGACTTGCTGGCCTGCGTGTTTTTTCAGCCATGCGTACCAATCGGGCCACCAACTGCCTGATTTTTCTTCGGCTTGGGCCAACCAGTCTTCATGTGACTTGGGATAGTGGGTCGATTTCGACAGCCAATGGCTGCGCTTTCCTGCCGCCGGGGGATTGATCACCCCTGCAATATGGCCCGACGCGCCCATGACAAAACGCTTTGGCCCGGTAAAGACTTGCGTGGATGCATATGCCGCAGAGATGGGCACGATATGGTCTTCGCGAGAACCATAAATGTAGATCGGTAAATCGACTTTGCGCAAATCGACCGCTTCGCCACAAATGACCGCCTTACCGGGTTTGATCAAATTGTTTTCAAGGTATGTTTGGCGCAAATACCAGGCGTACAAAGGGCCGGGCAAATTGGTGGCGTCACTGTTCCAGTAGAGCAAATCGAATGGCGGCGGTGTTTCACCTTTGAGGTAATTGCCCACCACATAGTTCCACACCAAATCATTGGGGCGCAAAAAACTGAAGGTAGAGGCCATGTCGCGGCCTGCCATCAAACCACCTTGCGAAAACTGCGCTTCTCTGAATTGCACAAAGGCTTCGTCAATGAACACATCCAACACACCCACGTCGGTGAAATCCACCAACGTGGTTAACAACGTGGCACTCGCGACGGGGTCTTCGCCTCTGGCCGCCAACACTGCCAATGCGCTGGTCAACAGGGTTCCGCCGACACAAAACCCGAGGGTGTTGATTTGCGGCATCTGGGCTATGTCTTGTGCCACTTGGATGGCGGTGATCACGCCCTTTTCCACATAGTCATCCCACGTGGCGTGGTTTAAATCGGCATCGGGATTGCGCCAACTGACCACAAACGTGCGATGCCCCTGTTCGACCACATGGCGTATGAATGAGTTGGCTGGTTGTAAATCGAGAATATAGAACTTGTTGATACAAGGTGGCACCAATAAAAACGGGCGCTGATACACCTTGGGGGTCAAAGGCTTGTACTCGATCAGTTGAAAAATGTCATTTTCGAAAACCACCGCGCCTTCGCTGGCTGCGACGTTTTTTCCCACTTCAAACTTGCTCTCGTCGGTCATGGAAACATGGCCCTGCTGCAGATCATGCAACATGTTTTGCAAGCCCTTGACGATGCTTTCCCCCTTGCTGTCGATGGCTTTTTGCTGTGCGTCTGCGTTGAATGCCAAAAAATTGCTCGGTGATGCTGCAGCTACCCATTGCTCCACAGAGAAGCGAATCCTTGCACGGGTTTTTTCGTCGGTTTCAACCATGTCGCTCATGGCCAGCAGCGTTCGCGCATTCAACAAATACATAGCTGCGGTGAAAGCCGCAACCGGGTTGTGTTGCCAAGCTTCTGCGGCAAATCGTCGGTCTTTGAGCGTGGGGTTGGCTTGCATGCCCTGCTGCCACAACTGCTGCATGTCTTGGCTGTACTCAGCCTGCAGTTTTGCCAGTTGGTCAGGCGGAAAACTCAAGACGGGTAATGTCTTCATTGAATAGTGGAATTAAATGTTCGATTTTAATTCATCCACCCCGACAAAATACTGACAAAACTCAAACCAAGGCAATGCCCGCTGCAAAACGGCCACTGACTCCATCGCGCCGATGTGAATAATAAAGTTCAGGCTGCGAATAGGTGCACCAGTTTGGACGGCTGTCATTGCCCTCCACCTGTGCAATTCCTCGTAAATTCAGCCTGCGTCTGGCCAGCCAAGCCAAATCGGCTAAGTACTTTCCATTTTTGGAAGTCTTCAAAAAAGCATCAGCAGATAACGAATCTGAATCGCAAAAAGCATTTCTGACATCGTCGCCAACTTCAAAATGATGCGGGCCAATGCAAGGCCCAAGCCACACCTTGCAATCGTCAATGTCAGTTTGAGGCGCAGCGCGGTCCAAAGTGGCTTCCAGCACACCCAAAGCCAGCCCTTTCCACCCAGCATGCGCCGCAGCCACCACCTGGGCTTGGGGCCAATAAAAAAGCACGGGCAAGCAATCGGCCACCATGATGGTGCAGACCACATTTTTTTCGTCGGTGAAGCAGGCATCGGCTGGTGGGAGGTGCGCAAGTTGAGACGACTTCAACTGAACCACATCGATACCGTGCACTTGCTGCAAAAACACCGGCTTCACACCCCAGGCCATTTCAAGTTTTTGTCGATTGACAGACACACAGCTCGGCTCATCACCCACATGGTCGCCTAAATTCAAGCTGGCATAGTGGCGTGCTGAAACACCCCCTTGACGCGTACTGCAAAACAGCTTCGCGCCGGGCCAGTGAGGCAGCTCAAGCTTCAAAATCTGGGCAAGCACTGGGTTGTGCTTGTTGAAACGCAGGCCATTCCATGCAAGCGTTGAAAATGGCCATGGTCTTGTCTAAGCCTGAAAAATCGACATCAAACCGCTTACCGTTGAAGATTTGCGGCACGAGCGTGCAATCAGCCAAACTCGGAGCATTGCCATGGCAAAAGCGACCGGTGGCTGAATGGTGCAATTGATTTTCAAACGCCTCCAAGCCTAAACGCACCCAATGGCGGTACCAAGTATTTTTTTGGTCTTCGGTCAGTTGAAGTGTGTTCGTTAAATACTTCAGCACGCGCAAATTGTTCAATGGATGGATTTCACATGCAACAGATTGCGCCAACGCTCTGACCCTGGCGCGGCCAGCGGGGTCCTTGGGCAATAAGGCAGGCTCTGGGTGCGTGTCTTCCAAATATTCGATGATGGCCAAGGATTGCGTCAACCGCAAACCATCCACCTCAAGCACTGGCACCAATGCATCACCGTTGATCTGCGTGAAGTCTTCTTTGAATTGTTCGCCGCGTGCCAAATGAACAGACACATACTCGTAAGACAAACCTTTGAGGGCAAGCGCGATTCTGACTCTGAAAGAAGCGGATGAGCGGAAATAGTTGTGGAGTTTCATGCCCCTAGGATAACGCCAAGCAAGCGCCCTGGGTCTGTCCTAAACTCGACCCATCACGTTGAATGCTTAGCCCTCATACCCTCACACGCCATGCACCACCCCATCTCCGGATCTATCAAACATTGCAAAAACTGCGGCTCCTCCGTGGTGCAAAGACTGCCTGACGATGGAGACACTCGCATGCGGGCGGTCTGTCCGGCCTGCCATACCGTGCATTACGAGAATCCGCTGAATGTGGTGGGAACCATTCCAGTGTGGCAAGACAAAGTTTTACTCTGCAAACGAAATATTGAGCCCAGAAAAGGTTTTTGGACTTTGCCCGCAGGTTTCATGGAGTTGCGCGAAACATTGGCTGAAGGAGCGGCACGAGAAACCGATGAAGAGGCTGGTGCTGTGATTGAAATGCAACCCCTGTTCACCATTATCGATGTGCCACGCGTGGGCCAAGTGCATTTCTTTTTCAGAGCGCATTTGCAAAGCCCGGACTTTCATCCAGGTCACGAAACACAAGAAGCGCGTCTATTCACCGAAGCGGATATTCCTTGGGAAGACTTGGCTTTTCGCACCGTCAAAGAAACCTTGCAATACTTTTTTGCAGATCGCAACAAGGGTGAGTTTGAGCTTCACACGCTTTCGATCCATTGATTGCCATCCCACTTACTTGGTACCCAAACCCATGCTGCGGGTGATGACCTCTTTCATGATTTCGTTGGTGCCTCCGTAGATTCTTTGCACCCTTGCATCGGCATAAGCCCGTGTGATGGGGTACTCCCACATGTAACCGCTGCCACCATGCAACTGCACGCATTCGTCCATGACCTTGCATTGCAAATCAGTGGTCCAGTACTTGGCCATGCTCGCCGTGGCGGTATCGAGTTTGTCTTGCAAAAGCAGCTCGCTACATTTGTCCACAAACACTTGGGCAATCTGCACTTCGGTTTGTAACTCCGCCAATGTGAAGCGGGTGTTTTGAAAAGTAGCGACGGATTGACCAAACACCTTTCGCTGCTTGACAAAATCCAGTGTCCACTCAATAGCTGCTTGTGAAGCAGCCACTGCACCGATGGCAATTTGCAAACGCTCCCATGGCAGTTGTTCCATCAAACAAATAAAACCACGGTTCAAATAGTCAAGGCCGCCCAGCAAACTGCCAGCAGGCAATCGCACGTTGTCGAAAAACAATTCACAGGTATCTTGAGCCTTCAATCCCATTTTGTGCAAAGGCTTGCCCTTGGTGAAACCAGGTGTATCCGCCGTGAGTAAAAACAAACTGGTGCCTTTGGCGCCTGCGGAAGGTTGGGTTTTGGCCACCACAATCACCAAATCAGAATGCCATCCGTTGGTGATGTAAGTTTTGCTGCCGTTGAGTAAAAAACTGCCGTCTGGCTGCTGCAATGCGGTGGACTGGATTCCTTGCAAATCACTGCCTGCCGAGGGCTCTGTCATGGCGATCGCGCCCACCATGTCGCCTGATGACAAAAGAGGCAAATACCTTCTCTTTTGCTCAGTCGTGCCGTAGTGCAACAAATAAGGGGAGACTATTTCGGAATGCAAGCCGTAGCCAATCCCAGTGAAGCCAGCAGCACTCAATTCTTCGATTTGAACCACCGAAAAAAGTTTGTCCGCATCTGCTCCGCCGTATTCGGCAGGCATGCTCATGTTCAAAAACCCCAAAGCACCGGCTTTCTTCCACACCGCCTTGTCCACAAAACCTTGTTGCTCCCAAGCGGCGTGAAATGGCGCAATTTCCGCATGCATAAAACGGCGAAAACTGTCACGAAATGCTTTGTGATCTGCGCTGAATAGGCTTCTTTCAATCATGTGATCCTTTTCTCTACCATGGGAAAACCCTGTACATGATCTTCCTATAATTTTTGATTTCAGTCTCGGAGTATCCCCAATGACCTGGCAACAAATATACGACCCCTTAGGCAATATGTTTTTATCCACTTTGCTGGCGGCGGTTCCTGTGGTGGTGATGTTGGCAGGTTTAGGCTTTTTTCACTTAAAAGCCCATGTGGCCGCTGGCTTGGGATTAATCGCGGCTTTGGCGATTGCCATCGTGGTTTACGGCATGCCCACCGAAATGGCTGCGAATGCGGCTTTTTACGGAGGGCTCACGGGCTTGCTGCCGATCGGCTGGATTGTGTTGAACATCATATTTCTGCATCAACTCACCGAGCAAAATGGCAGTTTCAAAATACTGCAAGATTCCATCGCCGGCATTACCGAAGACCGTCGCTTGCAATTGCTGTTGATCGCTTTTGCATTTGGTGCGTTTTTTGAAGGAGCCGCCGGTTTTGGTACCCCTGTGGCGGTCACGGCTGCTATTTTGATCGGCTTGGGCTTTTCTCCGTTGGCCGCCTCTGGTTTGTCGCTGATTGCAAATACCGCGCCGGTCGCCTTCGGTGCCCTGGGCACCCCCATCATCACCTTGGCCAAAGTGCATGGATACGACGCCATGGAAGTCTCAGCCATGGTCGGCAGACAACTGCCCTTTTTCTCTTTGTTGGTTCCGTTTTGGTTGATTTGGGCGTTTGCGGGACGCAGAGCAATGTGGGAAGTTTGGCCTGCCATTTTGGTCACAGGAGCCAGTTTTGCCATCATGCAGTTTTTGGTGTCGAACTACATCGGCCCCGAATTGGTGGACATCATCGCTGCTGTGGTGAGCATGGCCTCGCTGGTGACTTTTTTGCGTTATTGGCAGCCCAAAACTATTTGGACTTCTGTGTCACTCAAAGGCCATGAAAACGATGGCGGGCAAGCTCAACCCGCACGCGCGATCACCCAGCATTCACGCGCTGATGTGATTCGCGCTTGGACCCCTTGGGCCATATTGACCGTATTCATCTTCATCTGGGGCTTGCCCGTTGTCAAAACTTGGCTGAACACCATATTTGCGCCGCAATTTGCCCTGGAAGGCTTACACAATTTGATTGAAAAAATGCCGCCTGTGGTGCCTGTTCCCAAATTGGAAAGTGCCATTTACACACTCAACCTGCTGTCTTCTACCGGCACTGGCATATTGCTGTCCGCGATAGTGGGTGGCTTGGTCATGAAGTACAACCCATGGAACATGGTGCAGATATTTTTCAAGACCTTGTGGTTGGTTCGCTACTCTTTGCTGACCATTGTGTTGATGTTGGCATTGGGTTATCTCACCCGCTATTCCGGCACCGACACCACGCTCGGATTGGCATTTGCTAACACTGGCGTGTTCTATCCGTTTTTCGGCACCCTGATGGGTTGGTTAGGGGTTGCGCTCACGGGTTCAGACACGGCATCCAATGTCTTGTTTGGAGGCATGCAAAAAGTGGCTGCTGAACAACTGGGTCTGTCGCCCAACCTGATGGGTGCGGCCAACAGCTCTGGAGGCGTCATGGGCAAAATGATCGATGCACAGTCCATCGTGGTGGCCTCCACCGCCACCCGCTGGTTCAACCATGAAGGCGACATTCTTCGCTATGTGTTCTTCCATTCGATTGCCTTGGCTTGTTTGGTGGGCATATTGGTCACATTGCAAGCCTATGTGTTCCCATTTACGCTGATGGTGGTGCACTGATTGGGGTGGCAACCGTTCTTTTTGAGCGGTTGCCATGCCTCAAGTTATGCCATCTTGTGACGACCTTCTTGAGATGAAAGCACGCCCATTTATCTCGCAAGGTCATTCATGAAGACTCTGATCACCCAACGACTCCTCCTGATGGTTATGTGCGCCTTGATGGGCTGCACAGTTCCATCGCTCGTCACACAACAAGAAGCCGCTCCTTTTCATGTGGTTTTGGGCTCCAACAACCACGGTTACCCTGCCTCTCAAGTGCAGTTGGTCAGCTCGGTGCAGGGTGAACGTTTTGAAACCCGCCACAGCCGACTGCGCTACCCTGAATGCATGTCGGGTTATTTAGAGTTTGTGGAATTTTCTGGCTACCTCGACAGCAGCGCAGTGGCTGCATTGGGTGGATTGGTTCAAAACATCAAACCGTGTGTCCGTAAAAATGGCAGCCGCGTGGTTTCGCCTGTTTATATGAACTCTTCCCAAGGCGAATTGGCGCTTGGCATGCAAGTCGGGCAATGGTTCAAAACACAGGCTATCGAGTTGATTGTGACCGAAGGTCAACTGTGTGAATCTGCTTGTGCGGTCGCGTTTTTAGGGGCTTCTTACAAAAGGGTTCAAGCCACTGGCCGTGCCGTGCTGCATTTCAATGGCGAGATTGGCCTTGGGCTAGACTGCGCTCGCTCTACCGATATGATGCCTTTCAAAAGTTATCTGATGTCCGTCAAAGGCAGTCAATCTGGACAAACTTTGTATAACCAAGCGTTGACGTATTGCAGAAACGGTAAAGGGTGGGATTTGTCTTGATATGCCTGTGATTGTGATTGCCAACCCCAAAGGGGGATCCGGAAAATCCACCCTGTCGACCAATGTGGCGGGGTTTTTTGCTTCGCGTGGCAATGCAGTCATGCTGGGCGATGCAGATATTCAGCAATCTTCCAAGCTTTGGCTCGATTTACGCCCTACTGGCGCGACCAAGATAGCCACTTGGGAATTGCAAGCAGATTTGGTGCTGACCGCCAAACCCCCCAGAGGAACCACCCATGTGGTGATTGATACACCGGGAGGCTTGGGGGGTTGGCGCTTCAAGGAAGTCGTTGGCCGTGCTGACAAATTGCTCATACCCATCATGCCCAGTATTTTTGACATGTACGCGGCACAAGCTTTCATCACGCAGGTTCGCGAAATCACCAAAACCACAAAAACCAAGCTCGGCATCATCGGCATGCGGGTAGATGAACGCACGATAGCAGCGAGCAAATTGCGCGAATTCATGGCCAAGCTCGATGTACCCATCGTGGGCTATTTGCGTGACACCCAGTACTATTTGCACTTAGCGGCGCACGGCCTCAGCTTGTTTGATATCACCCCTGGCAAGGTCGAAAAAGACTTGCAACAGTGGCAAGTGATTTGCCACTGGTTAGAGAGCTGATCAGCGCAAAAAATTCAAAATAGCTTGCGCCACTTTGGCAGGCGCTTCCCGCTGGGGGAAATGCCCCACGCCGGGCAACAGTTGTCTTTCGTAGCGGCCTGTGAAAAATTTCTCTTTATGGGCCGATGTGACAGGCAAACTGACACCATCTACAGCACCGTGGAGCATCAGCGTTGGCACATCCAAGACAGGTGCTGGTTGCAAGGCTTTTTCATCTTGCGCATAGTAGGCATCCGGCTCGGCATGCCCCCAGCGGTGTTGGTAAGAATGCAAGGTGACCTCTGCCCAATCGGGCGTGTTGAAGGCCATGGCCGTCTGCTCAAATTCATCGGGCAAATACCAACCACTGGGCGCCCAGGTGTCCCACATGCGTTGGGCAAAAGCCTTGCCCTCTGCGCGCACAGTGCGCTTGCCTCTTTCCGTCGCCATGAACCAGTGGTACCAATAGAGTTGGGTTTGTTCCATGCTCAGAGGTTGAGACGAATCGTTGGTGCCATAGCCCACCGAGATCAGCACCATGTGGCTGGCAATGCCTGGCACCAATCCGCAGGCATTGGCCACAGCACGGGCCCCCCAATCGTGTCCAACCAAAACTGGCTGATGCAAATGCAACGCGTGGACGAATTCCACCATATCGCGTCCCAAGGCAGACAATTGCCCAGTGCGCGGTGTAGATTCAGATAAAAAGGTCGTGGGTAAAAAACCGCGAAGCGCAGGTGCTACCACCCTGTAACCGGCTTGCACCAACTCGGGAACCACGTGGTGCCAACAACGAATGCTGTCAGGCCAACCGTGGGCCAACACAATGGTTTTTGCAGCTTGCGGGTTCCATTCCCTGTAGCCCACCCGAAGCAAAGAAGTTTCTACAAATTGCATGTCCATGTTTGAAATCTTGTTTATCGGAGTAATGGCCCACGCAAGCAAGCAATGAGCTGGATGTTTTTCAGAACGGTGCCGTGATTAACCACGTCCCATTGGCTGTATTCGGTCATATTGATCAATTTGGCACCGGTTTGCATTTGTCCTTCGTAACCGTACAACGCACGGTACCTGTAGCGGCTACGGTCACAATCAAATTCGACCCATTTGGCGACTGACAAAACACTTTGTGCGGTCGGCGATCCATAGTTTGTGAGCATCCAAATGGTGGAGTTTCGGTTTTTGTTTTGAACCAGCGTGCCGCGGTCAATCAAAATCGTGTCTCCATCTGCGCTGGATAAATACGTCCATTCAGCGCATGCCCACGTGTGAAGGCACATAGCAGCAGCCAGAAGCAGCCAACGCATTGGAATCAAAGAGTTGTCAGAGTGAATAAGCTTGATGACCACGAAAAATCAATGGGGTGCAGCGGGTAGTCGTGGCACTTTGGCAAAGTCAGCGGGAATATCGCCGGTCAGTGCTTCCAAAAAGCTCACGATATGCGTCACATCCTCGTCGGGTAACTGCTTGCCCAATTGCAACTGCGCCATGACTTTGACAGCTTGGGGCAATGTCTCGACGGATCCATCATGGAAATAGGGGGCAGTAACAGCGACATTTCGCAGTTGGGGAACCTTGAACATGAATGCGTCTGCTTCATTTTTGGTGTCATGAAAGCGCCCTTTGTCGTAACCCTTGAAAGCATCTTTGGGCGTGCTGCCAGTGATCAGCCAGTAGTCTTTCGTGATGCCAAATTTTTGGTAACTTTGGCCTCCGACCGTCACACCACTGTGGCATCCAACACAACCTGTGCTGATAAATTTCTCCAGACCCAGCTTGGCAGATTTTGACAAGGCTTGTGCATCGCCTTTCAGGAAACGGTCAAAAGGCGCAGGGGTCATGAGCGTTCTTTCAAATGCACCGATTGCACGGCTCCAGTTCTCGACACTGACGGGTTTGGTATCGGAGGGATAAGCGGCTTTGAACAGCGGGGCGTAACCCAGCTTGGCCAATTTCACTTCCACTTGTTCGTTGGAGGTGTTGCCGTAAGCCAGCGGACTCAACAAAGATTTGAATGCTTGCTCTTCTACCGTGGCACGGTTTCCGCCGTAGTGTTGGGCCAACAGCAACGAGGTATTGAACACCGTGGGTGCATTGCGAGGAAGAACCTTCCCATGGATGCCCACGGACAAGGCCAAAGCATCTGCCCCATGGTAAGCAGCATTGTGACAAGTGACACAGCCCAGCCTTCCGTCGGAGGACACCCGGGTTTCGTAAAACAAGGCTTTACCAAGCGCCACACGCAATGGTGTGAGTTCGTTGTTTTCAAGCGCATCTGAGGCGGGCAATGGCTTGAACAAAGCATTGGCCTTGGTGATCAATGCTTTGTCGTCATTGTGAGATAACGCCGACAACGGCGCGGTCAATGCGACAACCACGGTTGCGCATACCGCCGCAGATACCAAGATCCAATTTTTTGACTGTTTCATAGCAATCCCTAAAACAAACCCACAATGTTGCCCGCGTCGTCAATGTCAATCGCATGCGCGGAAGGCAATTTGGGTAGCCCTGGCATGGTCATGACATCGCCGCAAACCATCACCACAAATTCTGCACCTGCAGCCAAACGCACTTCACGAATATGCAAGGTATGGCCAGTGGGCGCGCCCAAGGCCTTGGCATCGGTAGAAAAAGAATATTGGGTTTTGGCAATGCAAATAGGATAGTGGCCGTACCCCTGCTCTTGCAATTTGTCGATCATGGTTTTGGCCTTGGCATCGGCTGATATACCTTGGGCACCATAAATTTTTTGTGCAACGGTTTTTGCCTTGTCCCACAAACTGTCTTTTTCGTCGTAAACATATTGGAATTGATTGGCTTGCTCGCACAAATCCACCACCACATGCGCCAAGTCAACCGCACCGGCACCGCCATGGGCCCAGTGTTTGGCAACCACCACTTTGGCTCCGTATTCAGCACATGCTTTTTCAAGCATGGCAATTTCAGCCGCTGTGTCTTCGGTGCGGTGGTTGATGGCCACCACGCAAGGCAAGCCGTAATGGGTACGTATATTGTGCAAATGCTTTTGCAAATTCACCATGCCTTTTTCAAGCGCAGGCAGGTTTTCAGCACCCAGCTCTTTGACAGCAACACCACCGTGGTATTTGAGCGCTCTGACAGTGGCGACCAACACCACGGCAGAAGGTTGCAAGCCAGACTTTCTGCATTTGATGTCGATGAATTTTTCTGCCCCCAAGTCGGCTCCGAAACCCGCTTCCGTCACGACGTAATCGGCCAGTTTGCTGGCGGTGGCTGTGGCAATCACGGAGTTGCAGCCATGGGCAATATTGGCAAACGGTCCTCCGTGGATGAATGCCAAATTGTTTTCAAGGGTTTGTGCGATGTTGGGGGCAAGAGCATCCTTGAGAAGTACCGCCATGGCGCCATGTGCTTGCAAATCGCTGGCCAGTACCGGTGCACCCGACATGTTGTAGCCGACCACGATACGGCCTAAGCGCGCTTTCAAATCTGACAAACTGGTGGCGAGACAAAAAATGGCCATCACTTCAGACGCGACCACAATGTCAAAGCCATCTTCGCGCGGCACGCTGTTGGCGGTACCGCCCAAGCCCACCACCATTTGTCGCAGTGCACGGTCATTCATGTCAATGACACGCTTCCAGCTGATGCGCCGGGTGTCAATGTTCAAAGCGTTGCCGTGGTGGATATGGTTGTCCAACATGGCAGACAATAAATTGTGTGCCAGACCGATGGCGCCAAAGTCGCCAGTGAAATGCAAATTGATGTCTTCCATGGGCACCACTTGCGCCATGCCACCACCCGTTGCACCGCCCTTCATACCGAAGACAGGGCCCAATGAAGGCTCGCGCAAACAGATCAAACTCTTTTTGCCAATCTTGCAAAGTGCATCGCCCAAGCCAACAGTGGTGGTGGTCTTGCCTTCACCTGCAGGTGTGGGCGAAATAGCGGTGACGAGTATGAGTTTGCTGTTTTTGCGGGCAGGTAATTTTTCTATGTATTTCAAAGACAGTTTGGCTTTGTGATGCCCATAGGCATACAAGTGGTCGTCTGAAATACCGAGTTGGTTTTGTGCAAGTTCGGAAACTCTTTGGAGAGTGGCGGCTTGGGCAATTTCAATATCACTTCGCATGGCAGTGGGCATTAAGAATAAAAACGGTAAGTTTACGCCAGACACCTGTTTGTTGCAGTCAAACGCGAGTATCGATGGTGGGTTCGGGTCATTTGTGAAATGATTAAACAGAAGGGCGCTAGCAAAGGACATAATCAGCAAACGTCAGGAGAAGCCAATGAAAACCTTCCTCGTATTTTTTTCATCACTGCTTTGTTTTCCAGCGTGGTCGCAAACCCCATTGGGCGTGAACTTTCGCTGGCATATTTCTCACCACTGTTCAAATATTTCGCCCTTGATCAAGTTAAAAAACATACCGCCTGGCACCACACACTTGGTGGTCAATATGGTGGATTTAGACAATAAAAACCATGGCCATGGGGGCGCGACTTTGGTTCGGCCCGAGGGATTTCCCGCCGAATACGAAATTGCCGCAGGCGGACTCGATAAATATACCGGGCCGTGTCCAGAGAATTTCACAACGTTGGGTCATGAATACCAATTCAACGTATCAGCGATGAGCAGTGATCACAAGAACTTGGCGAGCGGATCTGCCAAAGCCACTTTCTCTGCAAAATTTGTCATCTTGCAAGGCGTCATAGGCAACCCATAACAGGCCATCACATGAAACACACCTCCATCACTTTGGTCACAGGCGGCGCCAGTGGCATCGGCGCGGCTTGCGTGAAGCATCTCATCCATATCGGCCATGCTGTGGTTGTCATGGACTTAGCCGCCTCGGCTTCAAACTGTGACCCACTGGCCAAAGGATTTGTGGCGTGTGATGTCACCGATGAAGCCGCATTGAAAGATTCTTTGGCGCACATTGAAGATGCATACGGGCCCGTGTCTTGTTTGGTCAACAGCGCAGGCATATTGCAACATCGCCTGACCCCTGACCAATTGACCATGCGCGAGTGGGAACAAGTTTTGAATGTCGATTTCCGAGGAACTTATCTGTGCTGCTCGATATTTGGACATGCGATGGTCCAACGCAAGCATGGCGCCATCGTCAACCTCGCATCGATTGCTGGCATGCGGTCCAACCCGCTTCATGCTTACGCACCGGCCAAGGCTGCGGTGATTTCGATGACCGCAGGTTTGGCGGCAGAGTGGGGCCGAACCGGAGTCCGGGTCAATGCCGTGTCGCCCGGTTATACCCGCACAGAAGCGTTACAAGCCGCCATTGACCGTGGTGACCGTGACCCGAAAGACCTGATGTCGCAAGCTGCCATGGGGCGACTGGTTGAGCCGCATGAAGTGGCCGTGGCCGTGGCTTTTTTACTCTCGCCCGAAGCAACTGCCATCACCGGCATCAATCTTCCGGTTGACGCGGGCTGGTTGGCGGGCTCTACCTGGCAAACCTACGGTGGAGTTCCACCTGCTCAGTGAAATGTTTGGTGGGTAACTTCTTGCACCAAGTCTTGGTAAAGATCTAAGTATTCATTGGGCGACATGAAGCTGTGGTCATCCAGCAGTTGTTCATTCATGTGCAGCAATGGTTTGGATAGCGTCGGATCCAACAACCATTTTTGGTCGTACGCATATTTCATGCATGCCCGAAATGTCACCAAACAGGATTGGATTTTTCGCGGTTGCAGTCCCTTACCCTCTAGTACGTAAATGAATTTTTCGAGTCTTTCGGGACGTATATCGTTGAGCAGTTGCATACCGAAAAAAACCAATAACCACTCGCTCAAGTGCGCTACGCGGGCATTCAACATCGATTCAGACAACAGGAATTTGTGCGAGGCGAGGTAACGAAGGGCGAGTTCATTGAACGACATGGTTTGCGTGTGCAAAGCAGTTGGCGATGGAGTTGATTTTTTGGAGATTGCCTTGATACCGCTTTTGTTCATAAGCCCCTCTTTGGGTTAGACGACGATCATCTCCCGCAGACTTTCAACCCTGCGCATGATGATTTCTATGTCAGCATTCTCAACACCAGAATGCAACAAAATGTCTTTGAGCACATCAGTCACTTCATCGAAATGCATGCCGTGGATATGGTATTTGGCATGTGCTGTGTACATATCCCGTCCGGTGTAAACCTCTGCTGGCTTACCCATCACAAAGGCGATGTATTTCACCGTGTGTTCGGCCAATACCACCAGATCTATGCCTTCAAAATACGCAGCCAAATGCGCACGCTGCATGATCTCTTTGTGAAAAGCGCGAACGATTTTGGAAATCGTCGGCACACCACCGTATTTGTCAAACAATGTGACGGTTGGTGATGTTGGACTGGACTCGATGTTGGCAACGCTCACTGCGATTGCCTCTTCATTGGTTGGCACCGTTTTCTTTTTGGGCCCAAAAGCTGATGGGGCAGAGGCATAAAAATCGCGCCCACCGCATTTGGCACATCGCATGGGTTTGGGACTGTCATCTGCCAATCCACACTTGGTACACACCATCACCGTCATGTTCTATAAACCTAGTTAATATTTATCAAAGACATTGGAATCGGTCGAGCTTAAAGTTTATTGACCGTTCAAGCAAAACATTTTTGTATTCTTTGTGCAAGTTGCTGATGAACTGCAGGCCAAAATAAGCAAAAAGGGTTAGCTCCTTGTGAGAGCTAACCCTTTGACAGATTGGTCGGCGTGGCGGGATTCG
>SXGQ01355053.1_pt1 | contig 17531 bp, 10 predicted proteins | sample 3178371 | NCBI WGS metagenome assembly SXGQ01 (sample SAMN11356859, study PRJNA531348) | freshwater metagenome | isolation source: freshwater sample F1-20 | place: China: Fuxian Lake, Yuxi | collected 2017-12-25 | reverse complement strand
GCCGACGGAACGAAGGATACATCGGCGGTGAAGGACGATGACCGGGCGCTGGCGGTCACGAGCCCGACGGTGAACGAGGCGTCACCGTACGCGGTGTTCACGGTGACGGGAACGGCGGGTCAGACGGTGAGCCTGGGCTTGACGGCCGGGACGGCGACCGGCGGCGGGACGGACTTCGGGTCCACGACCGCGACAACCAACCTGCAGTACTCGATCGACGGAGGTGCCAACTGGCTGGACTACAGCACGACGGGGGCGTTCGCGCTGCCGGCGGGTGGCTCGGTGCTGGTGCGCACGCCGATCAACAACGATGCGACTCCGGATAACAACGAAGCCTTTACGCTGACGGCTACGCCGGCGGGTGGCCAAGCGGCGACGGGAACGGGCACGATCAAGGACGACGGCACGGGTGACATCTACAAGGCCGACGGAACGAAGGATACATCGGCGGTGAAGGACGATGACCGGGCGCTGGCGGTCACGAGCCCGACGGTGAACGAGGCGTCACCGTACGCGGTGTTCACGGTGACGGGAACGGCGGGGCAAAAGCTTACGCTCGCGCTTGGCAATACGCCCGTGACTTCCGACAAGGATGCCGTGTTGGGGACTGACACCGGTAACGCCGGGACTTCCGTGGCCTTGCAGGTGTACGACCCTTCGGCGGCCTCGGGTGCGGGCGCGTGGGTGGATTACACGCCGGCCAATCTCGTGACCATTCCGACGGGAGGCGCTCTTCTGGTGAGGACCCGCATCACCAACGATGCGGTTTACGAGGGCGCGGAGACCTTTACCTTGGTCGCAACCAACACGGGTGGGACGGCGGCAGAAGGTGTCTGCACCATCCGTGACGACGGCCAAGGATCCATCTATCCGGACAACAAGACGGGCGCCGATGACCCGTCGGCGGCGAAGGACGACGACCGGGAGCCGATCGCGGTCGACGATACCTACACCGTGGCCGAGGGCGGAACGATCACGGGAAACATCACCGCCAACGACACGGATCCGGACGGGAAGACGCTCCTCGGAGGCAGCGTCGTCTTGGTGAATGGCGTCGCTTTCAGCAGCCTGGCGGACTCCACCCATCCGGTTTACACCGCTGCTTCCGGTTACAAGCAGCTGACTTTGGCGACGGGAACTCTGCTCGTGAAGAGTTCCGGCCAGTTCGCCTATGCGCACAACGGGAGCGAGACCCCCGCGGACTCGTTCACTTACAAGGTGAGTGATGGCAGCGAGTCGTCGGTTGCGGCCGCGAAGGTTTCTCTCGCAGTGACCGCGGTGAATGATCCGCCGGTACCCGGTAAATTACCCGGGGGCGCGAACGACCCAGCGTACAACGTATCCGCGGGTCGCTACGAGATCTCCACTCCCGAGGATACGCCGATCTCCGGCCGCGTTAGCGCCAGCGATGTGGACGGTGGCCCGCTCACCTACGCGCTCACCAACCAGCCGGCGAAAGGTACGGTGGTCGTTAATCCGGACGGTAGTTACACCTACACTCCGGCGCCGGACTTCAACGGGACGGACTCGTTCGCGATCACGGTATCCGACGGCAAAGGTGGCACCGCGGTGATCACGGTCTTTGTGACGGTAACGCCGGTTAATGATCCGCCGGTCCCGGGCAAGTTGCCCGATGGCGCCGCTGATCCGAACTTCAATCCCGCTGCCGGGCGCTACCAGACGACCACACCGGAGAACACCCCGGTCTCGGGTCGCGTCCGTGCTTATGACGTGGACGGCGATCCGCTCACCTTCGCCAAGGCAACTGATCCGCAGAATGGCACCGTGACGGTGAATCCCGACGGCACCTACACCTACACGCCGAAGCCGGGTTTCAACGGCAATGATTCGTTCACGGTGACGGTTTCCGACGGTAAAGGCGGTACCGCGACCATCACGGTGGCGGTGACGGTCACTCCGGTGAACGACGCGCCCCAGGGTGGTAAATTGCCCAGCGGCGCTGCTGATCCCAACTTCAACCCCACTGCGGGTCGGTACGAGATCAGCACCGGCCAGGACAAGCCGGTCTCAGGGCGCGTCAGCGCGTTTGATCCCGACGGTGACAGGCTCACCTACGCGGCAAAGACGGCTCCGGCCAACGGCTCGGTGGTGGTGAACCCGGATGGTACCTACACCTACACGCCCGCGCCGGGCTTCAACGGCGAGGATCGCTTCGTGGTGCTCGCCTCGGACGGCAACGGTGGCACGGTCGAGATCGTCGTCGTGGTGCGCGTGTCGGCTGCTCCGGTGAACACGGTGCCGAACGGCCCGTTGAAGTTCCGCGGTGAGCCCGCCCGTGTGGTGGGACCTGATGGCAGTGTCTTCCGGGTCGCCGATGCCGACTCCCCCGAGCTTACGGTGGAGCTTTCTTGCGGCCACGGACTCCTATCACTGCCGGTCCGGACCGGATTGCAGATCGTCAAGGGCACGGGATCCAACGACACTGTCGTCGCATTCCGTGGCACGAAGGAGTCGATCAATGCGGCGCTGGCCCAGTTGGTTTATCAGCCGATCACCGGTTACTTTGGCCTCGATACCATAAACATCACGTCGGTTGATGAGCGGGGTAACTCCGATCGCGACCGCATCGATCCTCCGTTTACCGTCGAGCTTGTCACCCTTGGTGGCAACGACGCCAACGCCTCGGTGGCTTCGCTCGCTGCCCAAGGTAAAACCGTGGTGGGCAGCGCGGTCACCAGCTTCGACTCCACGCTCATCAAGGGAGCGCAGGTCGTGGGTGACGGTCCGGTCGGCCGCCTCGCGATCGGCACCCCCCTTCGCCAGGACGGCTCCGTTCAGGAGACGACGGTCAAAGTCGAGCTCGCCTACGCCGACGGATCCAAGGAGACGTTCGACGTCCGGGTCACGATCTATAACCCGAAGTTGGAGCTCATCACTCAGCTGCGGCTCAACCCGCAGACGAGCTTGTACGAACAGCGGGTGCAGGTGACCAACACGACGCCCTTTGTCATCGACTCCTTCCGGGTGATTGTGCCGACGCTGCCCGCCGGGGTGTCGCTCTACTCGCGGAGCACCACGACGTCCGACGGTCGCGCCGCGATCGAGGATCAGCGTCCGCTGCAGGCGAACGAGGCCCGCGTATTCATCGTCGAGTACTTCGCGCCCAACGTGCAGCGCTTCACGGAGCCCGTACTCGCCCTTGAAATCAACACGTCCGGCGGCGTTTCGACGCCGATCGGCACGAATTCCCCGGTCGATCGCGTGGTGGTCGGCGCCAACAATCGCACCTACGTCGAATTCGCCACCCAGTCGGGCCGCACTTACTTCGTGCAGTACCGTGACGGTGCCAACGGCGTATGGCAGACCTCCCCGGTCGCGGTGAACGGCACCGGCACCACAATCCACTGGCTCGACGAGGGCATGCCCAAGACGCTGACGCCGCCAACTGCGGCCCGCGAATACCGTCTCCTGGTCACCAGCGGAATCGCGACGCCGTTGTTGATCACGACGCAGCCCCAGTCGACGCAGGTCGCGTCGGGTGGAGCCACGACGCTTCGAGTGGCGATGGGGGCGGGTGGTCCCTACACCTACCAGTGGTTCCGGGACGGTGTCGCCGTTGCCGCTGCCACCGGAGCTTCTCTCGCCATTTCCGACGCGACCCTCGCCAGCGAGGGCGATTACCATGTCGTGGTGAGCGACGGCCGGTCCTCGATCCAGTCGCAGACCGCCACGGTTTCGTTGGCGAGCAATAATCCGGGTCGGATCGTCAACCTGTCGGTGCGCGCCCAACTTGAGGCTTCCGGCACGCCGCTCATCACGGGCTTCGTGATGGAAGGCGCGGGAAGTCGTCCGATCCTTGTGCGGGCGGTGGGAGACACGCTCGCCAACTTCGGGGTGCAGACCGCGGTGAGGGACACCGCGCTCAAGCTCTACCGCGGTCAAAGCGTTCTGTCGGAGAACGATGACTGGACACGGGACTCGGAGGCGGCGCAAACGCGCTCGGCTTCGGCCAATGTCGGAGCGTTCGCGCTGGCGGAAACGGCCCGGGATGCGGCTTTGGTCCGCCGCCTGCTCGCCGAGCCGTACACCATCCACGTGGAAAACCGCACCACCCAGGAGGGCATTGTGCTCGTGGAGATGTACGACGCCCTCGGGGCTTACGATTCCGGGAACCGCATCGCCAACGTCTCGGCCCGCGCGAGGGTATCGAGTGGCGACGGGGTGCTCATCGCCGGTCTGGTCGTGGGCGGTAACACCACTTGTCGCCTGCTCGCCCGGGTCGTCGGTCCGACCCTCTCCAGCCTGGGGGTCACGGGAACGCTCGCCGATCCGACGCTGGAGCTCTACGCGGCCGGCGGATCCACCCCCATCGCGACGAATGATGACTGGGGAACCGTGCAGGGAACTGTCCTCGGTGAACGCCTGTTCCGGCGCGTGGGTGCCTTCGACCTGCCGCTCGGCTCGCGGGACTCGGTTATCGTCACGCGCATTCAACCCGGCGCCTATACCCTTGTCGCCCAAGGCAAGGGTGGAGCCCAGGGCCAGGCGCTGATCGAGATCTACCTGATCGACTAAACCCACCCGACCCGCTCACTCCCTCACTATCACCATGAAGCTGTCCACCTTCCTTCGCCTGGGTATCCTCGTCGCCCTCGGCTCCGGCGCCGCCCTCGCGGCGGAGCCCACCACGTTCCGCTGGCGCCTCGAGGCCGGGCCCAGCATCTGGCTGAAGACCAAGGTCGCCTACGGGTCCACTGGTGGGGTGACTGACCCGGCGACGACGGCCCGGACCGATCGCATTTATGACGATGGTTTCAATCGCGTGGATGCGTCGGGCAATCTGGGCGACGGTGCTGGCGGTCCGCTGGCGAGCCGCACCGGGTACTTCGGCTTCGTGAGCGACAGTCAGGTTGATCTGCGCGCTGGCACACTCGCCCTCCGCCGCACGACGGCGGGGGAGGGTCTCTACCGGAACGCGGGAGATGTTGCCAAACGTCCAGCCTGGCATGTGTCGCTCCGACTGTCGCTGGCCGACGTCAAACCCGATCGCCGGGACTGGGGCTTGGAGGGCGGGGTGGAATGGGCCCGTTTCCGCGACTATTCCTCGGGACCCGTTTCCGCCAACGTTCGGGTTCTCACCGACACTTATCCGCTTGGTGGCGTGGTTCCGCAACGAGCGCCCTACACCGGACGTTTCTCGCCCCTGCCGGGAGATCAACGGATCGGCGACACGCCGACGCGCTCGATTTCCTCGGTCGCCGGCAACATCAACGGCACCCACCGGTTCGACGGTCGCGTGACGGTCTTCCGCGCCGGTCTGTGGTGGGAGCTGATTCCGTCAACGATCGCTCCTCCGCAGCGGGAGGGGGACCGGTGGTCGTTGTTCCTTCGCGGAGGAGCCGCGTTCCTGCAGGGGAAAGCATCGTTCTCCGTCGATGAGCAGGCCCAGGCCCCGGGCCTTCAGCCCGGAGCCCGCGTCACCGCGGCGGGTTCGCGCAGCCGCTCGGACCTCGGGTACTTCCTCGGTGCGCGCGCGCGCCGGAGCTTCAGCCCGCATTGGGCGTTCCTCGCGGGCGCGGATTTCCTCGGCGGTTACAAGCTGAAGGTGGCGCAGGGCGATCGTTACGCCGTGCTTGATCTCTCCAAGGTCTGGATGCTCAGCATCGGCCTTGAGTATGCGTGGGGCAATCGCGAGGAAAAGCGGTGAGTCGCAGTTCCTGATTTAGAAAAACCGCCGCTTGATTGCCGGCGGTTTTTTTGTGCCTGTTGGGTCCGTGCTTCAATCGCTGCGCATCCGCAACCTCGCCTTGCTGGAGGAGGTTTCGCTGGAGTTCGACGAGGGCTTCACCGCGGTGACGGGCGAGACTGGCGCGGGCAAGAGCATCCTGCTCGGCGCGTTGAGCCTCCTCGCGGGGGAGCGCGCCGACAAGACCGTCATTCGTCAGGGAGCGCCGGCCGCCGAGGTGGAGGCCGCCCTTTATTTTCGCGATCCCTCGCGCCTCGATCGCGCTCTGGAGGAGCTTGGATTGCCCGTTTGCGAGGACGGGGTCCTGATTTTGCGGAGAAGCTTGCCGCGTGAAAAGGCGCCGCGCATCTCGGTCAACGGCGCGCTTGCCACTCTGGCCGCGTTGCAGCGTCTCGGCGAGCTGTGGATTGATTTCCATGGTCCCGCCGAGCCGCGCCGCCTGCTGCGATCCGATTGCCAGCTTGAGTTGCTCGATTTGCACGGCAAGGCGGGCGGGCTCCTCGCGGACTATGCCGCAAGTTTCCGGGCTTGGCGGGAAGCACACGCGGAGCATCGGCGGGTCGCCACCGAGCAACGCTTGGCGCCGGATCAGGTGGAGTTTCTCCGGGCGCAACTGGCGCGGTTCGATGCGGTCGAGCTCAACGCCGAGGCGATCGACGCGCTGGAGCGGGACCACCAGCGGTTGTCGCGCTCGCGCGAACTGCAGGAGCTCAGCGGCGGGCTGGAGGCGGGGCTCACCGGCGAGGACGGTTTGCAACCGCGGCTGGCGGTCCTGTTGCGCGATGCCCGCACCCTGGAGTCGCTCGATACCGCCAGCCGGGCCTTGGCGGAGCGACTCGCCTCACTCGCGGTCGAGCTCAACGACCTGGGGGCCGAGTTCGGCGCGCTCAGCCGAGAGCTGCACCTTGACCCGGCGCAAGTGGAGACGCTGAACGCCCGGATGGATGCCTGGCTGGAGTTGCGCCGGCGCCATGGAGGTGAGCTGGCCTCCGTGATCATCGCGCGGGACGAAATGCGACGGCGCCTGGAGATTCAGGGGGATTTGGACGGAACGTCGGCCCGGCTGGAGCAGGCTGCCGAGGCGTCCTTGGCGGAGGTCCGGAAGAAGGCCAAGACCCTGCGTACCGCGCGGGAAAAGGCCGCCAAGTCCCTCGAAAAAGCGGCCGCCGCGGCGATCTCCCGTCTTGGTTTCGCCCGGGCGGATCTCCGCATCCGGGTCACCGCGCTGCCGGAACCCGGTCCCTCGGGTGACTGCTCGGTGGAGTTTCTCTTCTCCCCCAACGCCGGCGAGGCGCCTCTGCCGTTGGCGCGCATCGCCTCCAGCGGGGAGCTCGCTCGGGTGATGCTTGCGCTGAAGACGGTGCTCGCTTCGTTGGACGCCGTTCCGCTGCTCGTCTTCGACGAAGTCGACGCGAACGTAGGCGGTGAGATCGGCCGGGTGGTGGGAGCCAATCTGGCGGAGATCGCCACCGGTCACCAGGTCCTGTGCGTGACGCATCTGCCGCAGGTGGCGGCGCAGGCCTCGTCCCACCTCGTGGTCCGCAAGGACCAGTCGGGCGAGCGCGCGGTGGTGGACATCACCCCGCTGCACGGCGACCGCAAGGCCCGGATCGCCGAGCTCGCGCGGATGCTGGGGGACAGCAAGTCCCGCAGCGCCCTGGAGCACGCCGCGGGCCTACTGGGCGGGACGCGACGCGGCGGGGACTGAGCTGCGCCAAAGCCGCGGCGGCAGGCAGCCGACCGCGATGATGGCGAGCTGGGAGGCGACGAAGGAGGAGAGGGCCAGAAAGGCGGCGTCGGTGAAGCCGTAGCTGTGCAGGCCCACGCCGAGCATGTTGGTGCCGAACCAGCTCCAGCTGGTGATGATGTTACCGCCGATCGCCAGGTTCATCAGGCCCCGTTGCCGGATCATCCCGCCCCAGCGCGCGTGCAGGATCAGCGCGTTCCAGAGCACGATCAGCAGGGCGCCGTTCTCCTTGGGGTCCCAGCCCCAGAATCGTCCCCAGGACTGGTCGGCCCAGATGCCGCCGAGGATCGTGCCCACGAAGCTGAAGAGCGTCGCGAAGCAGATGATGCCGTAGACCATCCGCGTGAGGGAGTCGGCCGTCGCGGCATCGAGGCTCCGCGTGAGCACGCCGCGGAAGACGTAGATGATGGCCAGGAAACCGGCGAGGACCGTCGCGGAGTACCCGGCGGTGATGACGATGACGTGAGTCGCCAGCCAAAAGTTCGAGTCGAGCACCGCCCGCATCATCTCAAGGGTGTCGCCGCTGAGTGAGAGGTGGTGCGCGATGAGCAGGGTGGCGAAGCCGATCGCCCCCGCGGCCACGCTGGCGACCGCGTTGCGGTAGATGGCCTCGAGCAGCAGGCAGAGCCCCACCGAACCCCAGCCGACGAACAGCGCGGAGGAGTAGAGGTTGGTGACCGGGGGCCGCCCCTCCAGCCACATGCGGGTCCCGATGCCGGCGGTCGTGGCTACCCAGGCGACCGCGGTGATCCAGAAGGCCGAGCGGGCCAGCGGCGCCGGCAGGGCCAGCCAGGAGAAAAGGGCGAGGAAGAAGGCGAGTGCATACAGCACCGAACTGGCGTAGAACGGTTGCGCCGCGTTGAAGCGCGATTCCGCGTCCCACTTGCCGAACTCCGCCGCGAAGCGTTTCTCGAGGTCGGCGCGGAACAGCCCGGCGAGCTTGTTGAACTCCTCCGCCTTCTCGTTGCGCCACGCGTGCGCGAAGCCCGCGTAGGCCAGCGCCGCGGCGTTGACCGCGCCCGTGCGGAAGGTCTCCAGCAGGGCGGCTCCCGCCGAGCGCCAGGCCGTCCGGTCCGGGTTTTCCGCGGCGGGCGGCACCACGTGGAACGTGGTCGACTCCGCCATGATGACGAATTTCTCGCCGATCTCGGTCATGGCCTTGGCGGCCGCCTCGTCGTGGGGCTGCCCCGCCTGGCGCGCACGCACCGCCTCGACCCCGGCCTTCACGTTGTCCTGCAGCTTCAGCAGGTCGCCGAGGAAATCGGTGCTCTCCGGCGACACAAACGCGTGCCGCAGGCGCTGGTAATGCACGAGGTTGCCGTAGAGCTGCATGACCCCGCGCTGGAAGGGTGTGCGCACCGCCGAGTCCACCTGGTCGGCGAGCCGCGCCTGCCGCTGCAGCTCGGCGATCTTCGGCTGGAGCTGCTTCAGCGAGAAACGCTTGTCGCCTTGTCCGTCGGAGGTGCGGAGCTCGAAGATCGCGAGGACGTCGGGATGGACGACCTCGAAGTGCGGGTAGCCGTCGGCGAGGTTTGGACGAAACGCGACATCCAGCAGCCACTCGGTCGGCTGGAGGCGCCGCCCGTCGGGCGTGGTGACGGTCTGGCGGCCCTGCAGTTGCAGCAGCGAGCCGCGGGCCACCGTGTCGAGCGGCTTGAGCCGGCCGTTGACCAGCACGGGCAGCCGCCCGAACGCGTTCACGTCGATTGCGCCGGGGTTTTGGGGCGCGCGGAGCGTCGAGCCGATGTAGGCGACGGCGAGGAGGAGGGCGGCGAGAGGGAGGAAACGTTTCATGCGGCTTGGGGCTGGCGGGTGCGCTTCGCGATGAAGGCCGCGAGGTGGATCCAGAACTGCCACGCGAGACCGAGGGTCATGATGGTGCAGGCGATGTAGGGAATCAGCCAGCTGGGGTTACGCACCACCTGCAGGACCGTCACCTTGTCGTTACCCGGTTCGAAGCTGGCCTGGTAGAAGGTGAAGCCGTCGTAGCGCAGCGGATTGTTCATGTACACCAGCACCTCGCGGTCCTCCTTCGCGGCGGGCGTCTCGAGCCGAATCCGGCTGGAGAAATTCTTCGGGATCTCGGTGCCGGAGTACTTGTCGTGGCTGAACTTGAGCAGCGTGAGCGTGAACGGCTTGTAGGACCGGGTGAAACGCATCGCGATCACGTAGCTGCGCCCGGCGTGCTGGAAGGTCTGGGCGGGCCGCAGCACCGGCGCCGAATTCGGCGTGCCCGCGATCGTGGTCACGAGCCAGGTGCCGATGGGGCCGGAGTCGCCGGAGACCTCGATCCAAGCCGCCGGGATGTTGCGCTCGTCCTGCTTGTAGGTGAGGGCCTGCGGGACGGCGGTGACGGTCGTGCCGATGCCCTGCGTCGCCTGCGGCGAGCCCGGGGGCGCCCCGGATTTCATCTGCAGCGCCGAGTTCGGGTAATAGTTCTTCACGACCAGCCGGAACGGCAGCCGGGGGTGCTGGAGGGAGGAGCCGGGCCTCAGCAGGGTTTCCGGGATGGCCACGACCTCGTCCGTCTTCGGGTCGGTGTGGTCGATCACCACCAGCTCGTTTTCCCGGAAGCTCTCCGAGTAACTTCGCGGCGCACCTTGTTCCAGGCGCATGCTGAAGTCCTCCTGCAGGAGGCCGGTGAAGAGCTCGCCGAGCAGCAGGAGAATGAGGCCGGCATGCGTCATCTGGATGCCGGCCTTCCGCCACGTTAAGCTGAACCGGTAGACGTGCGCCGAGATCAGGTTCACCAGCAGGAAGCCGCCAAGGAGATAGCCGCCCGGGAAAACCGGCACGGGAATCCCCTTCACCTCCCAGAGCACAAAGAAGGAGCGGAAGTATTTCTCCTGCACCGCCCAGATGCCGAGGTTCACCTGGTCGAGCGTGGCCACGAAGACCAGCACCAGACTCAGCACGAGCAGGACGACCGTGAGTTTGAGGGAAACGAAGAAGTCGCGGAACTGGCGCGCGAGGTCGTTCATCGGGCGGGTGCGGCCGGCTTGACCGTGTCGAGGAGGGCGAGGAAGGCCGCCTTCTCGCGGGCGACGAGCGCGTCCGGTCCCGAGAGCTTGAAGAACCACGTGGCGCCCTGATGCGGCACCATCGCCCCGATGATGCGTTGGGCGGCCGCCCCGGTGCCGGCGATATCGACGACGTTCATGTGGAGGCCGTTCCGATCGAGGTGCACCGTGGTGCGGTCGAATTCCTTCTGGTCGACCGGTGGCAACCCGATCTGGCCGCGCCAACGATTCAGGTTCGCGAGATCACCGCCCACGTCGCCGGGAAAGGCCGTGATCGCCATGTCGGCCTCGCCGCCGTCGCCCTTCACCGCGTAGCTGCCCTTGCGCATCGAGCCCGCCGGCTTCGCGTTCCACGCCGACGGGGCCGTCCAAACGAGCGCATGGCCGGAGGCGGTGGCGACCGGGGTGCTGGCCATCGCGTTTCCTCCCGTTCCGTTCGGGGCCGCCGGAGCGGCCGGCGGGGTGGATGCCGCGGCGGCGGGTTGCGCCGCGGGGAGCGCTTCCTTGGGCACGCGGTACGTCGTGATTTCCTCCTTCTGGCATCCGGTGGCGGCGAGCAATGCTGTCAGGCCGGCGGCGAGGGCGGGCAGGGCTTTCATAAGCGGAAAGAAGTCGTCGCGGGTGCATGAAAACTCAACCCAATCCCTCCGGAATCCGCTCCGGGGGTTTCCAGTATTTCCTACTCGGGCTTTTTGCTTTGCCGGTCGGTCGCGCCGGCGAGGAAATGAGGTCATGACGGTCCAGCCCCTTGGCGATTGCGCGTACACGGTCAGGCTGGACGGCGCGTCGTTGGCGCGGATCACCGCCCTGGCCGACGCCTTGCGCGAGGATCCGTGGCCCGGACAAACCGAGGTGATGGAGGCTTACGCGACGGTCGCGGTCTTTTTCCGCCGGGAGGCGGTGCCTGCCGCGGTTGACGTGGAGCAACGCGTCGCCGCCCGCTTCGGGTTGATCGCCGCGCCCGCCGCGGATTCGTCGCCGGCCGCGCCGCGGGAGATACCGGTCGTCTATGGAGGGGAGGACGGGCCGGATCTGCCGGAGGTCGCGGCGCGGGCGCGGCTTTCCCCCGCCGACGTGGCGCGCCTCCATGCCGGGGCCGAATACCTGGTTCAGGCGATAGGGTTTCTCCCGGGGTTCCCCTACCTGTCGGGACTCCCGCCCGAGTTGGCTTGTCCGCGGCGGGCCTCCCCGCGCATCGCCGTTCCGACGGGAGCGGTTGGCATCGGCGGAGTGCAAACCGGGGTTTACCCGTGCGCTTCGCCCGGAGGCTGGAATCTGATCGGCCGAACCCCCCTCCGTCTTTTCGATCCGGAGTCCGACCCGCCGGCGCTCCTGCGCGCCGGCGACCGCGTGCGCTTCACGCCGGTGCGCGCGGCGGAATTCGCGGGGCCACGCGCGCCTGAACCCCGAGCGCAGCGTCCCTCCCTCCACGTGCTGCGCGCCGGACCGCTCACCACTGTGCAGGATCTGGGACGATCCGGTTGGCGCTCCGCGGGCGTGGGGCCGGGCGGGGTGGCCGACGAACTGGCCGCGCGGGTGGCGAATGTGCTGGTGGGAAACGCCGAAGATGCGGCCGGTCTCGAATTCACCTTGTCCGGTCCGGCGCTCCGGTTCGAACGCGATACCTGGGTGGCGATCGGCGGCGGCGAATTCGCCGGTCCGCCCAGCTGGGTCCCTTTTCGGGTGGCGGCCGGAACAACGCTGGATCTCGGGGGAGCCCGGAGGGGTTGCCGCGGATTTCTGGCGGTGGCGGGCGGGATCGATGTTCCCCCGAAGCTTGGCGGCAGGGGGGTGCACCTGCGGGCCGGTGTCGGGGGAGGCCACGGGCGCGCGCTCCGGGCCGGTGATGCCTTGGCGGTTGGGCCGGAGCCGGGTGTGGCACCGCGGGGTCGCTGGCGGGTGGATCCGCGGCTGCTGCCGCGCCCCGCGGGCGACTTCGAGGTGCGGCTGGTGCCCGCCGGCGGGGCCGGCACGTTGCCGGAAGCGCTGTCGCGCGAGTTCACGGTCTCCGCGTGCTCGGATCGCATGGGCGTGCGGCTCAAGGGAGCTGGGCGCGGCGAGGGCGGGGAAGGAAACCTGCTCTCGGCGCCGGTGGTGCCGGGCACGGTCCAACTTCCGCCCGACGGCGAGCCCATTGTCCTGCTGGCGGATGCCCAGACCATCGGCGGCTACGCGACCGCGGGGCACGTCGCGACCGTCGACCTGCCCCTGCTCGCCCAGGCGCGGGCCGGGGATCGCGTGCGGTTCCGTGCCGTCACGCTCGGGGAAGCGAGGGAGAAACTGGCGGCGCGTGAGCACGCGCTCGCCATCCTTCGCGCGGGCCTCAAGGAGAAATTGGCGTGACGATCGATTTGAATTGCGACCTGGGCGAGGGGGCGGGCCGCGACGCGGAGCTGATGCCCTGGGTTACCACGGTGAACATCGCCTGCGGTGCGCATGCTGGCGACGAGGCGACGATGCGCGCGACGCTGCGTCTTGCCGACCGTCACGGCGTGGCGGCGGGGGCGCATCCCGGTTTCGCGGACCGCGCCGACTTCGGTCGCCGCGAATGGCCGGTCCACGCCGGGGAGGTGGCGGCCCTGGTGCGGGGGCAGGTCGCGGAGTTGCGGCGGATCGCCGCGGAGGAAGGCGTGGCGGTCGGCCACGTGAAGCTGCACGGCGCCCTCTACAATCAGGTCGCGCGCGATCCCGGGCTCGCCGTCGCGGTGCACGACGCGGTGCGGGAGACGGGCGTGCAGGCCCTGGTGGTGCCGGCCGCGAGCGTGCAGGAGGAGGTGTCGCGGGCGCGCGGCGGTCTGCGCGTCGTGGCGGAGGTTTTCGCGGATCGCGCCTACCGCGCGGACGGCTCCCTGGCGCCGCGGTCCCGGCCGGGGGCGGTGATCGCCGACGAGGCGGCCGTGGTCGCGCAGGTGCTGCGGCTGGCGCGCGAAGGCCGCGTGCGTGCGATCACGGGCGAGGATGTCCTGCTGCGGGGTGAAACCGTCTGCCTGCACGGGGACGGACCGCGGGCGGATGGGTTCGCCCGTCTCCTCCGGGAGGCCCTCGCGGCGGCGCACGTGGAGGTGAGGGCTTTCCCCCGATGATCAAGTTGGTCGGCATCCTGATCGTGGCGGCCGGCTTCGCGCTCCGCTTGAACCCGCTGCTGGTGGTCGTGGCCGCGGGCCTCGCGACCGGCCTGGTGGCGGGATTCTCCCTCGCCGAGGTGCTGGCCTCGCTGGGGACGTTCTTCGTCGACAACCGTTTCATGACGCTGCCGGTGCTGCTGATGCTGCCGGTGGTGGGGCTGCTGGAGCGGCACGGACTCCAGGAGCGGGTCGCCGTGCTGATCCGGCGAAGCGGCAACGCCACGGCGGGGCGCGTACTGTTCGCCTATCATGCGCTCCGTGCGGCCGCGAGCACCGTGGCGGTCAATATCGGGACGCATGCCTCCATGGTCCGGCCGGTGATCGCGCCGATGGCGGAGGGGGCCGCGGCGCGCCGGGACGCATCCGGGGAGCGGTGCCGCAAGGATATTCGCGCCCATGCCGCCGCCTCCGAGAACCTCGGGAATTTTTTCGCCGACGATATCCTCGTAGCGGTGGGTCCGGTCCTCCTGATCAAGGGGGTTCTCGACGCCGCGGGCGTTCGCGCCGACCTGCTGGCGATAGCGTGGTGGGGGGCGCCGACGGCACTCTGGGTTCTCTTGGTGGGCGCGTGGCGCTACCGGGCGTTGGATCGGCGGTTGGAGGGTAAGGGAAAATGACGGTGCTCGGACTGGAATTTTTCCTCGTGGCGGCTGGTCTCGGGCTCGGGGTGATGGCCGTGAGGGTGGCGATGGATCGTGCCCACCCACGCCGGGCGGCCACGGCCGTCTTCTGGGGGTTGCTGGCGGTTTGCTTCACCGGGGGAAAGCATCTGCCACCCGTTGCGGTGGGAGTGATGGTGGTGCTGATGGCGGTACTCGCGGGCCTGCGTTCGGTCACTTCGCCAACGGCCAAAAGTGACGCGGGTCCGGACCGGGCTGTCGAGGCGGAGAAGCTGGGTAACCGGCTGCTGACTCCGGTGTTTTTGATTCCCGTTTGCGTGATCGCCGGAGGTTACCTTCTGCCCTGGGTCTCGGTCGGCAGCTGGCGCTTGGTGGCGCCCGCGCAGGCCACGCAGGTCGCGCTCGGGCTCGCGTGCGGGTTCGCTTTGCTGGTGGCGTTTCGTGTCACCCGTTCAGGCGCGCCCGTGGCTTTGGAGGCGGGCGGGCGTCTGGTGCAGGCGATCGGCTGGGCGCTCATCCTTCCGCAATTGCTGGCCTCGCTGGGCGGGTTGTTCGCCAAGGCGGGGGTTGGCGAGGTGGTCGCCCAAACGGTGGGCGGCGCGCTACCCCTGCACCTGCCGGTGGTCGCGGTGGTGGCCTATTGCGCGGCGATGGCGCTTTTCACGATCGTGATGGGTAACGCGTTCGCTGCCTTCCCGGTCGTCACGCTTGGCATCGGCATTCCGTTCATCGTGCGGGAGCACGGCGGCAATCCCGCGATCATGGGCGCGCTCGGTATGCTGTCGGGTTACTGCGGCACGCTGGTCACGCCCATGGCCGCGAATTTCAACCTTGTGCCGGCCATCCTCCTCAACCTGCGCGACCCGCACGCGGTCATCCGCGCCCAGGTGCCCATGGCCGCCGCCATCTGGATCTTCAACGTGGTCCTCATGGCGGTTTGCGTCTACCGGTTCTGATCATGCGCGGACGTTCCTCACGCGGGGTGATTTTGCTCACCGGCTTCGAACCTTTCGGCGGCGCCCTGCGTAATCCCTCCGCCGAGGTCGCGCTGGCGTGGCACGGGCGCGAGGTCGGCGGCGCGTCCGTGGTTGGCGCGGTGCTGCCGTGCGTATTCGGCGCGGCCCGACGCGAGTTGGAACTCCTGCTCCGCCGCCACCGTCCCGCCGTCGTGCTCTGCCTGGGCGTCGCGGCGGGACGCGACGCGATCACGCCGGAACGGGTGGCCATCAACATCGACGACGCCCGCATTCCGGACAACGCGGGCCGACAACCGGTCGACCGGCCAGTCGTGCGTGGCGGCCCCGCCGCTTATTGGTCGACCTTGCCGATCAAGGCCATGGTCGCCGATCTCCGGGCCCACGGCTTTCCGGCCGCGGTTTCCCAGACGGCCGGGACCTTCCTCTGCAACCACGTCTTCTACGGTCTGATGCACGCCGTGCGTCTTCGCCGCGGGGTGCGCGCGGGTTTCGTTCATGTCCCCGCGATGAGCGAGGCGGCCGCTCCGGGTGAGCCTTCGTTACCACGGGCGGCCATCACCGGGGCGATCGGAGTGATCATGGGGACGGTGTTGCGCTCGCGACGCGATCTGCGGGCCGCCGGTGGCGCGACGCATTGAGCGATTTCCCCGGCGGGGCGGTCTCAGGACATCGCCTCGATCGCCACGACGCAGACATCGTCCTCGAACGTCTGCCGGCCGGAAAAGGCCTGGACGGCGCCGACCAGCCGTTCGTTGAGTTCCGTGGCGGCCAGCCCTTCGGTGGCGGCGAGGACCGCCTTTATCCTGGTTTCGCCGAAAATCTGCCCACCCGCGTTGGTCGCCTCGAGGATTCCGTCGGTGTACGCCAGCAGCTGCGCGCCAGACTGGAAGTCGGTCTCGAGGCAGGTGTAGCGGAAATCCGCCAGCAGGCCCGCGGCGGGTTCGGGATCCTGCGGGGTGAGCCGCTCGATCCTGCCACTGACGTGCCGCAGGAGAGGAGCCGGGTGGCCGGCGCAGGTGAAGGAAAGGCGCCGGCTGGTGAGATCGATGAGGCCGAAGAAGACCGTCGCGAAAACCGGCTGGCCGGTCTGTTCCACGATCGGCATGAGGCTGCGGTTGATCTCGGTCACCACCGCCACCGGATCGGCGGTGCGCAGGCCCACCTCCTCGGCCACCCCGCGGATCAACGCGGTCAGCAGCCCGGCCCGCACTCCGTGCCCCATCACGTCGCAGACCAGCACGCCGCAACGGCTGTCGGAAATGCGCAGGATGTCGAAAAAATCCCCGCCGAGCGTCGAGGCCGGGATGTAGCGATGCGCGAAGGCCAGCCTGCTACTCCCGCCGTCCCCGGGGAAAACGGGATAGGGACGATTCAGAAACGCCTCCTGCACCTGCCTGGTCATCCGCAGGTCGGTCTCCATCTCCTGGCTGCGACGTTTGACTTCCTCTTCGGCCACCTTCCGCCGGGTGATGTCATGGCTGATGCCCACCAGGCCCACGACCTCGCCGTAGGCGTCATGCAGGGGAACTTTGGTCACCAGGGACCAGTGGACGTCGCCATCGGGGCCGAAGTCGGACTTCTCGACGTTGATCACCGACTCGCCGGCGAAGGCGCGCCGGTCGTCGGCCAAGGCCTGGTCGCCCCGGGGGCCGGGGAAAAAATCCGCGGTTGTCCGCCCCACCGCGGATTCCTGCGAAGGGGCGCCCAGCAACTCCAGATGGGCCCGGTTGTTCAGCACGTAGCGGGAGTTGACATCCTTGACGTAGAGACGGCTGGGAAGGTGATCGAGGATCGTGCGGAGCAGGATGCGCTCGTCGTTCAGCCGGCGCTCCGCCTCGTGCGCCTCGGTGATGTCGCGGGTCACGCCGAAGGTGCCGATGATGTTCCCGGCCGCGTCCTTCCAAGGCATCTTGGTGGTGGAGGCCCATCCCCGGCGGCCGTCGCGCAGCGTGGTGCGCTCGACCTTCGCGATCATCGGCTCGTCGGTGCGGATGATGCGTTGTTCGTCGGCGAACGCCTGCTCGGCGTGCTCGCGGGAAAAGAAGTCGAAATCCGTCCGGCCCACGCACGCCTCCGGTGAGGTGGTGCCCAGAGACCGCGCGTGAGCGGCATTGTTGCGCACAATCCGGCTTTCCCGGTCCTTGAAGTAGATCCGGTCCGGGCTGGTGTCCATGAGCGTGTGGAGCAGCGACGAGTCCAGCGACTCCGAGGAGGGCGCAGCGGCGCGCGGGGAGGAATTCTCGCTCATCCCGGAAAACTTGTGCCGGCTTCCCCCCGGCGCAACCACCGCCTCGGCGCCCCGGGGTGTTTTCCCGGGCCGGCGAGACTTTCCGTG
>SXGQ01015867.1_pt1 | contig 17542 bp, 18 predicted proteins | sample 3178371 | NCBI WGS metagenome assembly SXGQ01 (sample SAMN11356859, study PRJNA531348) | freshwater metagenome | isolation source: freshwater sample F1-20 | place: China: Fuxian Lake, Yuxi | collected 2017-12-25 | reverse complement strand
TCCGAGAGCACCGCCCAGGCGAGACTCGACTGCGGATGCCGGCGAGCGACGTCGTAGGCGTCCGCGCCGCCCTCCAGCTCCTCGCGCGCGTCGGTGTCGTCGGGGAGCAGGGTTGGGGGCGGACCCCCGAGGAGGTTCTCGTGCAGGCTCACGCAGCCATCATGCCCCGCGCCCGCGGGGGCCGCTGCGCTACCCCGGCCCGCGCCGCCGGTGTCAGGTGATGGAAGCGGTGATATGTGCGCTGGTACACGCGGGAGCACGTGACGCGCGGCACCATCCCCACTAACTCGGCGAGTGTGCACTTGCGAGCACCATAAGGCTCTCGATCACGCACGCAACTGCACTCTCGGCAAGCGATGAGTGAGCGACCACGTCAGAGTCCGCCGGACTGCCCCGGCGCTCACCTCTGGCGTCAGGTGATCGACGCGGCGTAGATCTCGTCGATCGTGGCCTGCAGCGTGGCGGTGAAGTCCGCGTCGCTCTGCTGCGCGGTGAGCCCCTCGGACAGCGCGCGGGAGAAGCTCGCGATCATGCCGTGGTTGGCGGCGAGCATGTCGCAGGCGTCATCTCGGGAGTAGCCGCCCGACAGGGCCACCACGCGCAGGGCCTTGGGGTTGTCGATGAGGACCTTGTAGAAGTTATTGGCACTCGGCAGCGACAGCTTGAACATCACCTGCTGGCCTTCGGGGATGCGGTCGAGGCCGGCGACGAGGGCATCGCGCAGAAGTGCCTCGCTCTGGGCCTTGTCATCGCTGTTGATGTTGACCTCGGGCTCGATGCTCGGGACGAGTCCGTGGCCGAGGATCTGCAGTGCGACGTCGAACTGCTGGTCGACGACGGCCTGGATGCCCGCGGGATGGGCGGAGTTGATGACCGAGCGCATCTTGGTGCCGAAGACGCCCTTGCTCGCGGCCCGCTTGCACAGGTCATCGAGGTGCGGCATCGGCTTCATCACCTGGACACCGTCGACCTCATCGGCGAGGCCAAGGTCGACCTTGACCAGCGGCACAACGCGCTTAACCTCCCAGAGGTAGGACGGCGTGGGCATGCCCTCGACGTCGCGATCCATCGTCATTTCGAAGAGGATCGCCGCGATCACCTTGTCGCCGTTGAACGCCGGGTTGGTGATGATGCGCGAGCGCATCGCGTGCACGAGATCAAACATCTCGGCGTCACCGGAGTACGCCGACTCGTCGACGCCGTAGAGCTTCAGCGCCTTGGGGGTGCTGCCGCCGCTCTGGTCGAGGGCCGCGATGAAGCCCTTGCCGGAGCCCATCTGGGTGCGCATGTCGGTGTTCGTGTCGGTAGCCATGAGTTGTCTCCCGTGCCGAGGCGGAGCCCTGACCCTATCGGCAAGCGTTTGCAGACGGAAGGGGCCGGTCGGTCAGGGACCGTCTGACGACGCGACGTAGGCATCGTCGGCGCGCAGTCGCCAGACGGAGGGGACCAGCAGGGAGCCCGCGACCGCAGCGGCCGCGACGAGCGCCGCGATGAGGAAGGCCTCGGAGATAGGAATGAAGAGGAGGAGCGGTCCCGCGAGGGCGAGGCCGATCGGCCCGAACATGAGCGAGCCGAAGGCGTCGTAGGAGGAGACGCGCGAAAGGGACTCGGGCGGGACATTGCGCTGCAGTGCGGTGAACCACAGGACGACCAGGATCTCCATCGACAGGCCCCACGCGAAGGCTCCGAGCATGACCACGGGCAGCGGTGCGGCGAGAGCGAGCGTGAGCAGCCACGCAGGAAGCGTGAAGCAGACCGCCATGCCGAAGGCAATGGGGCGCTGCACCCGCAGGCGCGATGCCACGAACGCGCCGACGAGGAAACCGCCCGCCATGGCGCCCAGGACGATCGACCAGCCGGTGGGGCCGCCGTAGGTGTCGTTGGCCAGCACTGGGCCGAGGACCTCCTCGGCACCGCGCATCACCATGACGACGAGGCTGAAGGCGAGCACCACCGCCACGATCCAGCGGTAGCGGATGAAGACCTGCCAGCCCTCGATCAGGTCGCGCACCGGCGACTCACCCGAGTCATGGGGCCGCGAGAATCGGCGGAGGCCGAAGACGAGGATGCCCGCGATGAGGAAGCTCACAGCATCGAGGACGATCGCCCAGCCCGAGCCGATCGTCGCCACGAGGAGGCCGCCCAGGGCGGTGCCGACGATGAAGCCGCCGTTGCCAGCGACCGCGTTGTAGGCGTTCGCGGGTTGCAGCAGCGCATCCGGCACGACGTCGGCAGCGAGACCGGGATACGCGGGGTACCACAGGCCCACGAGCACGCCCGCGAGCGCATTGAGCGCCGCGAGGAGAGGCACGCTCGCCACGCCGAGGATGAAGGTCAGGCCGATCGTCCCGATGACGACGGTCATGAGTATGTCGCAGATGCTGATCATGCGAGGTCGCCCCACGCGGTCGGCGATGACGCCACCGATGGGAAGCACCAGCACCACAGGGATCGCCTGTGCTGCGAGCACGATGCTGAGCCCGGTGGGCGAACCATCAGGAAGAGCGAGTACGCCGAAGGCGATCGCGATAGGCGCGACGCCGTTGCCGATGTTGGAGATGAGCCGTGATCCGAAGAGACGTCGGTACTCGGGCATTCCGGCCAGGGTGCGCACGCTCACCGGCGGATCCTAGGTCACGATCCACGCGGACTAGCATCGCGGCGTGCTGGACATCAAGGCGCTGCGCGCCGACACCCCCGGATGCACCCACGTCACGCATCTCAACAACGCGGGCTGCGCGCTTCCCCCGGCCATCGTGACCGACACGATGGTGGAGCACCTGCGACGCGAGGAGGCAATCGGCGGCTACGAGGCCCACGCCGAGGCGCGCGATCGGGTGGCGGGTGTCTACGCATCGGTGGGCGCGCTGGTCAACGCCCCCATCGAGCGCGTCGCGCTGGTGGAGTCCGCCACCGTCGCGTGGGACCGCGGCCTCCAGGCCATCGCCTTCAGCGAGCCGCTGCAGCCCGGTGATCGCATGCTCGTCTCGGGGAGTGAGTACGCCTCCAATGTCCTGCCGCTCCTGCAGTTGGCGCGGCGTACCGGCGCATCGGTCGAGGTCATCCCCGATGGGGTTGACGGCACGGTCGACGTCAAGGCACTCGGTGCGATGCTCGATGAGCGCGTGCGCGTCGTGTCGGTCAACCACGCACCGAGCCAGAACGGTCTCGTCAATGACGTCGTGGCCATTGGGGACATGCTGCGGATTCAGGGGTCGCCCACGTGGTACCTCGTCGACGCGTGCCAGTCGGTCGGACAGATGCCGGTCGACATGGGACGCATCGGCTGCGATGTGCTGTCGGCGACAGGTCGCAAGTTCCTCCGCGGGCCCCGCGCGACAGGATTCCTCGTCGTGTCGCAGCGCATGGTCGATGAGCTCGAGCCCTTCCCCCTCGACCTGCACGCGGCGACCTGGACGACGCTCGAGGACTATGAAGTTGCGGAGGGCGCTGCGCGATTCGAGTCGTGGGAGCGGGCCTACGCCGCACTCCTCGGCATGGGAGCGGCCATCGACTACGCACTCGCCTGCGGCATCGAGCCGGTCGCCGAGCGCATCGGCATGCTCGCGTCACGACTGCGGACCGGGATGGCCGAGATCCCCGGTGTCATGGTGCGCGACCGCGGCACAGTGCAGTCGGGGATCGTCACGATCCGGGTCGACGACGCGGCCGGCGTCGTAGCCGGACTGCGGGCACGCGGCATCAACACCAGCCTGTCCACGCCGGACTACTCGCGCATCGACTTCGGCCGTGACCAGGCGACCGGGCTTGTGCGCATCAGCCCACACGCCTACAACACCGAGGATGAGGTGGATCGGGCGATCGCCGCCGTGTCGGAGTTGGTGCGCTAGGGGCGCTGCTCGAAGGCGTGCCGGCGTACCCAGGCGTGCATGGCGACCGCCGCCGCCGCGCCGGCGTTGATGCTGCGCGTCGAGCCGAACTGCGTGATCGCCAGTAGGTCGACGCAGGCCTCCTGCGCCTGCGTCGAGAGTCCCGGTCCCTCCTGTCCGAAGACGAGCACGCACTCGCGCGGGATGTCGTAGGTCTCGATCGGCACGGAGCCCTCGACATTGTCGATGCCGATCAGGGGGATGCCCGCCTCCTCGCACCACGCGACGAGCGCCTCGATGGATTCGTGGTGGCGCACGTGCTGGTAGCGCTCGGTGACCATGGCGCCGCGACGATTCCACCGCCGATTGCCCACGATGTGCACTTCCGCCGCGAGGAAGGCATTGGCTGAGCGCACCACCGAGCCGATGTTCATGTCGTGCTCGAAGTTCTCGATCGCGACGTGGAAGGGATGCCGTCGCGCATCGAGGTCAGCGACGATCGCCTCGACCGTCCAATTGCGATAGCGATCGACGACATTGCGCGTGTCACCCTCGGCGAGGAGCTGGGGGTCGAGCTCCGGATCCATGGCAGGACCCTAGAGGGACGCGCGGGTGCGGGCGCTGTCCGCGACTGCGCCGAGGCGAGGCCTTACAGTCGACGGGTGTCGGATATCGCCCTGTCGCTGTCCGCGGCCGTCACGGCCCTCGGCCCGGAGTGGCTCGATCCGCAGACTCTCCTCACCAGCCTCGGCGACATCGCCTTCTGGGTAGTGCTCGGCATCATCTTCGCCGAATGCGGGCTGCTCATCGGATTCTTCCTGCCGGGTGACTCGCTCCTCTTCATCACCGGGCTCTTCATCGCCTCGGGATTCATCTCCATCAACATCTGGCTGGCGTGCCTTCTCCTCCTCACGGCCGCAATCGTCGGCAATGCCGTGGGCTATGCGATCGGCTACAAAGTGGGGCCCGCCCTCTTTCGACGAGAAGACTCGAGACTCTTCAAGAGGGAGTACGTCGAGAAGACGCACGCGTTCTTTGACAAGTACGGCGGACGCGCCATCATCCTCGCGCGCTTCGTGCCGATCGTGCGCACCTTCATCACCGCAATCGCCGGCGTCGCGCGCATGGACTTCCGCCGCTTCATGATCTTTACCGCGATCGGCGGTGTCATCTGGGCGGTTGGAGTCACCCTCGCGGGCTATTTCCTCGGCGCCATCCCCTTCGTCAAGGACAACATTGAGGCGATCCTGCTCCTGGTCGTGTTGGTGAGCGTCATCCCGATCTTTGTCGAATTCATCAAGCATCGCCGCCAGCGCGGCGTGTCCGAGGGCTAGCGACGCCGACCCCAACAACGTGCCTGCCACGTGGACCAGGCTGAGATGCGCGCAGGGTGGTGCAGCGGCCAAATCCTGTCGGCTACGAGAGACCGAGATCGGCGAGTGAGTACGCGGCGCGATAGTCCAGCCCAGCCTCACGCACCGCATCGCCCGCACCGCGATCGACGATGACGGCGACGCCTACGACCTCGGCGCCCGCCTCCCGCAGGGCCTCGACCGCAGTCATCACGCTCGAGCCGGTCGTGGAGGTGTCTTCGACAGCGAGCACGCGTCTGCCGGTGACATCGGGCCCTTCGATACGCCGCTGTAGCCCGTGGGCCTTGCCCTCCTTGCGGACGACGAAGGCATCGACTCGATCTCCGCGATCGGCAGCGGCATGCAGCATGGCGGTGGCGACCGGATCGGCACCGAGCGTCAGGCCGCCCGCAGCCTCGTAGTCCCAGTCAGCAGTGAGGTCGAGCATGATGCGCCCGATGAGCGGAGCAGCCTGCGCGTCGAGTGTGACGCGGCGTAGGTCGACGTAGTAGTCGGCTTCGCGACCGCTCGAGAGGATGACCTTGCCGCGGACGACGGCCTTGTCGATGATCTGCTGGCGGAGGGCTTCGCGATCGCTCATAGGCGCACCCTAGGGTGCGCTCTGTGCCGATCGGAAGCGTGGTGCTGACTCCCGGGTCGTCGTACGCCGTGCCGGGCGCCCTCGACCTCAGCGGCGACATGCCGGCCGAGTCGGAATGGACCGCGCGGGTCGCCCTGGGCATCGCGGCCGATGCGATGCGCATCACGCCACCGCTGCTCCTCGTGCTCACGGGTGCTGCCGCAGCCCAGGCGCCCTACCTGGGCTTCGCCCAGCGATCCGCAAGGAGGGCTGTCGGCGGCTATGTACTCGTCGATCCGGTGCTGCCGCGCCCCGGCGCCGTCAGCGATTGGCCCGACGCCCCGGTGACGGTGATCATCACCGCGCTCGCCGACGGTGACACTCGCTCAGCAGCACTTGGTGCACGCCTGCGGGGCTGGGAAGTCCTTGAGGGCGACGCGAGCGCGCTCATCACCGACATCGCCGCGCGGCCCTAGCCCGTCTAGCGACCGGGGCGTCGATTGCCGAGAGCGCGCACCAGCGGGCGCGGGAGGTACTGCGCGGCAAGCGACAGCGCCTTGTACTGCGACCCCGCGACGCTGACGGGGCGGCCCTTGCGCACATCCCTGAGTGCGCGGTCGACCACCTCCTGCGTGTCCAGCCACATCCACTCGGGGATGCCGTCGATCTCCATGCTCGCGCGCTGGTGGAACTCGGTGTGCGTGAAGCCCGGGCAGACGGCCGTGACATGGACGCCGGTGCCGGCGAGCTCGGTCGCGAGGCTCTCGCTGAAGACCGTTACCCAGGCCTTCGCGGCCGAGTACGTGCCGCCGGTGATCCAGCCCGCGACACTGCTGATGTTGAGCACCGCTCCGCTGCCCCGCGCGACCATCCCCGGCAGCGCCGCGTGCGTGAGGCGCATCACCGCGGTGACAAGCACGTCAAGCATCTGCTGCTCGGCGTCGAGGTCCCCGGCCGAGAAGCTCTGAAGTACGCCGAACCCCGCATTGTTGACGAGGATCTCGACCGGCTGCGCGCGCAGGCGATCCTCGACCACGGCAAGTTGTGACCGGTCAGCAAGATCAGCGGCGATGACCTCGACCTGCACACGGTGACCGCGGAGCTCGGCGGCGACGAGATCCAGCCGCTCCTGGTTGCGTGCCACAAGGACGATGTCGTGTCCACGGGTGGCCAACGTGCGGGCGAAGGCCAGGCCGATCCCCGAGGTCGCTCCGGTGATGAGTGCCGTGCTCATGTGAATCTCCTCGGAGATCGTCGCAAGTGCCACGCGGGACCCTCGCGTATCAGGCGTTCGACCCCATCCTTGCCTACGCTGGGCCCGTGTTCACGAGACGCCTCCTCACCGGCCTCGCGGCTGCCCTCGTGGTGCCCGCGAGCCTCCTGGTGGCTCCCGCCGCCGGGGCCGGGGAGGCTTCACCCCGCGTCGTCAATGGGCGCGAGCCCGTCCCCGGCGAGACATCCGCTCTTGTCTACGTCCGGGCCGGTGGCTCGGTCTGCAGCGGCACACTCGTCGACTCCCGCCACGTGATCACCGCCGGCCACTGCGCTGCATCATCCGGGGGCACGACCAAGAGCCCGGCATCCTTCACCGTCGGCTGGACCCCCACCGGGCTATTGCCGCCGACCATGTGGGCCGGGGTCTCCAAGGTCGCCCTTCATCCCGACTACAGCGATAGGACCTACGTCAACGACATCGCCGTCCTCACTCTGACCAGCACGCTGGCGGGAGCCACGCCGATGCCCCTCGCGACGTCTGGCCTCGCCCGCACGGCATTGGGAGCGGGTGCCACGATCCAGGCCGCGGGCTTCGGATACACCTCCGTGCAGGGCCCGCTGTCGGATCGCGCACGCGTGGGAGACCTCACCGTGGTCCCCAATCGAGTTTGCCGCGATGAGGCACTCACCTACCGGATCGGCGACGTATCCTTCGTCGGCCTCGACATCGACACCTCCACCGCGGTCTGCGCGATCGGCGTACAGCAAGCGAGCAACCTCATCATCGACACCTGCCAGGGGGACTCGGGCGGCCCACTCTTCACCGGCACGACCACAGGCCCACGCTTGCTCGGCCTGGTGAGCGTAGGGGTCGGCTGTGCGGGCTTCGACGTACGCGACGGCCTTGTGGAGGAAATCCCCGACAAGACTCCCGGCGTCTACACCCGTATTACGCCGTACCTGGCATGGCTCGAGGAGGTGGGCGTGCGCTCCCTACCCGCCGCGCCGACCATCACCGCTGTGCCGTCGCAAGCGGACGGGATCCTCGTCACCTTCACATCCAGTGATACCTCCGCGGTCATGGGCTACCGCGCTGTCGCGACCGCGACTGATGGGACAAGCGCAGAGTGCATGGCCACCACCGTCGCGTCGACGTGCACGATCACCGGCCTCGCCGCGGGTGCGACGTACTCCGTCGAGGGCTACGCCGCGGGCGCGCAAGGAGAGTCGGTCGCCTCCGCACCCGTCACCTCCGTCGCGGGCGTGCCGACAGCACGTCCTTCCAAGCCGCGCATCGACAGCGCCAAGGCGACACCCGGGCGACGGCTGGCGGTCACCGTCACGCGAATCGATCCCGCAGCATGGACGTCCACCTTCGTCATCTGCAGCGCGGGGGAGCGGAGTTACCGCGCAGAGGTCACGGCGGGCAGAGCGATGCTCACGCTCCCGGCCGGGATGACCTACCGCTGCTATGCCAAGAGCACCAACGAGGTGGGGGGCACGCGCTCGAAGCCCATCCGGATCGACCTCTGACATGCGCCGTCTCGCCTACGTCGCGGTGATCGCGAGCATCACCTTGCTTGCGGCCCTCCCCACACCGGCGCAGGCCGCCGCGGACGCAGGTCCGCGCGTCGTCAACGGCGAGCCGGGGCCGTCGGAGGAATTCGGCTTCCTGGTCGCACTGGGCGACCGATCGCGCTATCAGACACTGGGCATGGATCGAGCCCAGTTCTGCGGGGGGACCCTCGCCTCCGCGACGCTCGTGATCACAGCGGCGCACTGCGTCGCTGACGTCACCGCCCGCGACATCGTCGTGGGCTCCTTCTCCGACGGGGACCTCGCAAGCGAGTCCGGGCGCGTCGTCAACGTCTCCGCGATCAAGGTCCATCCCCGCTACAACCCCATCACGCAAGCCAGCGACATCGCCGTGGTCACTCTCAGGGATCCGCTGCTCGGCGTGCCCACTCTCACGCCTGCGACGAGCCTGGAAGCAGAGACACTCGCGGCCGCGCGCGCCCCGGCGAGTGTCGCCGGCTGGGGATCGGTCAACCAGCGCGAGCCATGGCGCTTCACGTCGGTCTACCGCATCGGCCAACTCGTCGTCTTCCCCACGAGTTCCTGCGGAGGAGGCGAGCCCTTCACCATCGACGGTGTGATCTTCCGCGGCTACGGCGCGGATTCCGTCGACTCACGCGTGATGCTCTGCGCCGAGGGCGTGCGCAATGGCACCCCCGTGGACAGTTGCGTCGGCGACTCGGGCGGCCCGCTCGTGGGTGGTGTCGGCGAGACCCGGCGCCTCATCGGCGTCGTGAGCTGGGGCCTGGACCAGTGCGCGACGCGTCTCGGCGCGGGCGTGTATGCGCGCGTCTCGGCCTTCACGCGCTTCCTCGTCGACGCGGGCGTGCCCTTCACCCCCGAACCTACCGACACACCCCTTCCCCCGCGCATCACCGCGGTGACGACGACGTCGACGAGCATCACCGTCACTGTCACGCCAGCGAGCGGGGGACTCCAACCGGACGAGTACTCCGTGTCCGCGCGCGATCCCCTCGGCCGAGTCACCTCGTGTTCGATGGAGGCTCCGGTGCGTCCCGCGACAGCGACCTGCACCATCGCCGACCTGACTCCCGCGACGCCGTACGCCGTCTCCGCAATCGCCATCGCCGCAGGCACTCCGTCCAACCCGAGCGCGGAGCGCACCGTCACCCCAGCCGGGATGCCCGCCAAGCCACGCATCGCGATGACGGAGGTCGAGCGTGGGGGCTACGCGGGGTTCGTCATCACCAACATCCGCGGCAACGGCTCCGAGATCCTTCGCAAGCAGGTGCGCTGCTCCGCCGACGGACTTCGCACGCGCACGGCGCCCATCGTCTCCCAGGGGCTGGCGGTCGTCTCCGGCCTCAGGCGCGGCACGACGTACACATGTGTGGCCATCGTGACCAATGAGTACGGATCCACCAGGTCTGACCAGGTCCGGGTCCGCGCGCGCTGACGACCACTAGGCTCCCCCCATGCTGGCGGCCTACTACGAGCAGCGAGGCAACTCCGACGTCCTACAGGTCGGTGAGATACCCACGCCCGGTCCCGGGGTCGGCGAGGTGCGCGTGCGTCTCCAGGTCGCCGCCGTCAATCCGACCGACTGGAAGTCCCGCGCGCATGTCGCGCCGATGGAGTACCCCCTGCAGGTGCCCGGACAGGACGGCGCCGGCGTCATCGAGGCGGTGGGTCCCGGTGTCGACATCAGTCGCATCGGCGAGCGCGTGTGGGTCTATCACGCTGCCTTCCAGCGCCAATTCGGCACGGCCGCGCAATTCACCGTCGTCCCCGCGCGGCAGGCCGTGCGCATCCCCGACGCTGTGAGCATCGATCAGGCCGCGGCGCTCGGCATCCCCTATCTCACCGCCTACGGATGCCTCTTTGCTGACGGACCCATCGACGGCGAAACCGTGCTCGTGCACGGAGGCGCGGGTGCAGTGGGCCACGCCGCCATCCAGCTCGCGCGCCGTGCAGGCGCACATGTCATCACCACGGTGAGCAGCGAGGCCAAGGGTGCTATCGCCGCGGACGCAGGTGCGCACGTCGTCGTGGACTACACCGCCGACGGCGCGGGCGATGCCATCCGCTCAGCAGCTCGCGCGGGTGTGGGCCGCATCATCGAGGTCGACCTCACCCGCAATCTCGATCTGGATCTCGCCGTGATGACACCCGGGGGTGTGATTGTCACCTACGCCGCGGACGCGGCCGATCCGGCGGTGCCGGTGCGCACGCTCATGACGCGCAATGCCACCCTGCGCTTCGTCCTGGTTTACGGCTTCCCACCCGCACTCCTCGCTGCCGGCGTGGCCGAGGTGACCGCCGCACTCGACGCGGGTGACCTCTCACCCCTGCCCGTGGTGCGATTCCCGCTCGCCGATGTCGCGGCCGCGCACGACGCCGTGCAATCGAGGACCCCGGCCAAGGTCCTCATCGACGTTCCCTGAGGTCAGCGGCCCTCGGCATCGAGCTCGGCGAGCAGATCCACGCGTCGCGCGTGGCGCTCGCCCTCGAAGTCCGTGCCGAGGAAGACCCCGAGCGCGCGCTCGGCCTCGGCGATAGCAGTGACTCGGCCACCGAAACAGGCGACATTGGCATCGTTGTGTCGCCGGCTCATCTCCGCGTCCTCGGCGGTGCGGAGCACGGCGGCGCGCGCACCGGGGATCTTGTTGGCCGCCATGCAGATGCCGATACCGCTGCCGCACACGGCCACGCCGCGATCAGCATCACCCACGGCCACCTCGCGCGCGACGGCCGCGCCGAAGACCGGATAGTCGCAGGAGGCCTCCGAGTCCGTGCCGACATCGATCACCTCATGCCCGGCGTCGTGAAGCCACTGGCGCAGGGCCTCCTTGAGGTCGAAGCCCGCGTGATCGCTGCCGATGACGATCCTCATGTGCCCTCACTCCCACGTCGTGCCATCTCCACCGCTGCCCGCCACCGATCCTGCCGCTCCGCGATCAGGGGGTCATGCCCGGGCTCCACAATCCCCTGGGCGGTGATCGCCACCGGGGGAATCGCATCGCCCAGGGCCGCGGCCGCCAGACGCGCCGATCCCACGACGGTCGCATCCGCCACAGACGCAGGGCGCAGGGCAATCCCGAGTGCCTCAGCGAGCAGGGCGACGTACGCCGCATCGCGGCTTCCCCCACCGAGGGTGGTCAGCGGTGCGGCCGGAGACGCACCCGAATCGACGATGGCCGCGTGACCGGCAGCGACGGCGTAGGCCATGCCCTCGAGCACCGAGCGCAGCATCGCCTCGCGCGTCGTCGACAGCGACAGGCCCTGCCAGGAGGCACGCAGATCAGGATCGAGGTAGGGACTCCGCTCGCCCGCGACGAAGGGCAGGAAGATCGGGTCCCCCGGCTGGACACCCTCGCCAAGAGCGCGCTGCGCGTCATCGATGCTGGCACCGAGCCACGTGAGCGCGCGCTCGAGCGCCAGGCCTCCGCTCTGCATCGCGGCGAGACGGTAGTACGCCGTCCCGATGAAGCCGACCGTGGCGAAGGTGTGGGTGCGCAGCGTGTCATCAGGATCCGGACGCGCGATGACACTGCTGAGCTGCGCACCCGTGCCCAGTGCGAGCGCACCGAACCCCGGCGCCAGGCCCAGGCCATGGATGCCGCACGCCGCATCCGCGCCGCCGGTCGCCACGGGCAGCCCCGCCAACGGCGAGCCCGCGTGCTTCACGATGCCGGCGACGGCATCCGAGGCGATCACGGGCGCCAGCAGATCCGCGCGCACGCTGCATGCCTGCAGCGCGGCGGGACTCCAGGCACCCGCGACCAGGTCGTAGAGCAGCGTGCCGCTCGCATCCGAAGGATCAGTCGCGACCTCGCCGGTGAGTCGCAGGCGCAGCCAGTCCTTGGGCTGCAGGGCCCAGCGCGCGCGCGTCAGGGACTCCGGCTCGTGATCGGCGAGCCAGGCGAGTGTCACGCCCGCGAAGCCGGGGAAGGGAGCCGACCCCAGGCGCGCGAGCTCCTCGCGTCCGAGGGTGGCGGCGATGCGACGAGCCTCCGCGCTACTGCGCGTGTCCGCCCACGTGATCGCCGGGCGCACGGGCGTGCCTTCGGCATCACACAGCACGACGCCGTGCATCTGCCCGCTCAGCCCGATCCCCGCGGGCACCGTGTCCGTCGACTCGAGTGCCTCGCGCGCCGCCGCGCTGGCCGCCTCGAACCACGCGTGGGGATCCGTCTCGGCCCAGCCTGCGCGCACGGACTCGACGGCGTAGGGGCGCACGGCCGAGGAGAGCACCTCGCCCCCGGGTCCGACGACCGACACCTTGACGGACTGGGTGCCCAGGTCGATACCGACGACGCTTCGCATGGGCACATCCTGCCGCGCTAGCCTCGCTCCCGTGCCCACGGTCGCCTGCATCGGCAGTCTCAATGTCGATCTCGTCGTGCGCGTGACCCGGATGCCGGGCACGGGGGAGACGGTCACGGGCCATGCCCTGGAGCGGCACCTCGGCGGCAAGGGGCTGAATCAAGCCCTGGCCGCTGCCCGGGCGGGCGGGGATGTCGCCCTCGTGGGCGCCGTCGGCACCGATGACGGCGGCACCTGGATGCGCACTGAGCTGGGCGCGGAGGGCGTCGACCTCACAGCCGTGTCGACCATCGAGGGTGCGAGCGGCACCGCACTCATCGAGGTGGACGCGAGCGGGGCGAATCGCATCGTCGTCATCCCCGGCGCCAATGGCTGGCTCACCGCTGACTACACCTCGGAGCAGGTGCGACGCCTCGCATCGGCACGCATCGCGCTCGCACCGCTCGAGGTGCCACCCGCCGCGGTGCTCGGTGCACTGCGCGCGGCGCACGACGCGGGCATGCGCACGATCCTCAACACCGCACCCGTGCCTCCCGACGGCCTCCCCGAGGGGCTGCTCGCCGTCACCGACATCTGCATCGCCAACGAGCACGAGGCCAGCCTCATCACCGGACTCGATGTCGACGGCATCGAATCGGCGTACGCCGCTGCGCGTGCACTCCGTGACCTCGGTGCAGGCAGTGCCATCGTCACGCTCGGGGCGGAGGGTGCGGTGTGGTCCACGCCCGAGGCCGAGGGGCACACACCGGCCTATCCCGTGACGCCCATCGACACGGTGGCCGCCGGGGATGCCTTCTGCGGCGTACTCGCCGCGTCGCTCGCCGACGACCTGCCCTGGGAGGTCGCCCTACGGCGAGCCAGCGCGGCCGGCGCACTCGCCACCACCATCGCCGGGGCCGCCCCCTCGCTGCCCGTGGCCGATGCCATCCATCGACTCGTCTCAGCCCATCCCGTGGAGGAATCGTGATCTGGCACCCGCAGCTTGCCTCGCTTCTCGCCCGCTTCCGGCACGCCAATGCGATCGCGGTGCTCGACGCACCGTTCCCGACGTACCCGGATGTCGAGACCGTCGACCTCATCGTGCGCCGCGGGCTGCCGACCATCCCCGATCTCGTCGACCTGATCCTGGCCGAGCACGAGGTGAGCAGTGTGGTCATGGCCGAGGAGTTCCGCCAGCACGTCGACGCGCCGACTCAGGCCGACTACCTCTCGCACCTCGGCGACCTGCCCGTCGAGTGGATCCCGCACGTCGACTTCAAGGCGGAGGTCGGCCGGTGCCTGGGCATCGTGCACACCGGAGATCCCGTGCCCTACAGCAACGTGATCCTGCGCTGGGGATGACATGAAGCGCACCCTGGTGCCGCGCATGGAGCCCTACGCGACCTCCATCTTCGGCGAGATGTCGGCGCTCGCGGCGGAGACGGGCGCGATCAACCTCGGCCAGGGCTTCCCCGACACGGACGGCCCCGATGAGATCAAGACGGTCGCGCGGACAGCCATCCTGGAGGGCAAGGGCAATCAGTACCCGCCCGTGCACGGCCTGCCTGATCTGCGGACCGCGATCGCTGAGCATCAGCAGCGCTTCTACGGGCTCAGCGTCGATCCGGTGACCGATGTCGTCGTCACCACCGGTGCCTCCGAAGCGATCCAGTCGGCGCTGCTCGCACTGTGCGATCGGGATGATGAGGTCATCGTCTTCGAGCCGTGGTTCGACATCTACGCCGTCGGGATCGCCTTGGCCAATGCCACGCGCGTCAGCGTCCCCCTGCGCCAGCCCGACTTCCGCCCCGATATCGATGCCCTGCGCGCGGCCGTCACCGACCGGTCCCGGCTGATCCTGCTCAATACGCCGCACAACCCCACGGGCGTCGTCTTCACGCCCGAGGAGCTGCAGGCCATCGCCGAGCTCGCGATCGAGCGCGATCTCATCGTCATCTCCGACGAGGCCTACGAGCACCTGTGGTACGACGGCCACCCGCATGTGCCCATCGCCACGCTTGCGGGCATGGCCGAGCGCACCGTGACGATTGGTAGCGCGGGCAAGTCCTTCTCCTTCACCGGGTGGAAGGTGGGATGGGCGTCGGGCCCCACGGATCTCATCCGCGCCGTTCGTGCCGTGCGCCAGCACCTGTCCTATGTCTCGGGTGGCCCCTTCCAATACGCGATCGCGCACGCACTGCGCATGCCCGACTCCTACTACGAGGGATTCCGCCACGGCCTGCAGGAGCAGCGCGACATCCTCACCAGCGGCCTGCGCGATCTCGGCTTCACCGCGGTGGAGTCCGAGGGCACCTACTTCCTCACCACCGACCTCGGCCCGCTCTCGGAATTCCCTGATGCGCTCACCGCGGCACGCGAGTTGCCACACCGAGCCGGAGTCGTGGCGATCCCGCTCCAGGTCTTCTGTGATCACCCCGGAGTCGGCGAGCGCTCGCTGCGCTGGGCCTACTGCAAGCGTCCCGAGGTGCTCCATGAGGCCCTTGGGCGTCTCGCCGCCCTCGCCTAGTCACGCCCGCCGCGAGTAGGGCACGATGGTCCGATGCCGCAGATCGAATACGTGACACTCGCCCACCACGCTGAGGCCGTCAACGGCCTGCTCTATCTCCAGGGCGCGGGGTGGACCGACCTCGAGCAGCCGATCGATGGTGAGGGCAACCTCGGCATGCTGCACCTCGGCATCGGCGTGAGCATCGTCATCGGCTGGAACGAGACCAACCGCAACTACCCGCTCACCATCAGCGTCGAGCACGAGGACGGCGAGCAGCTCTTCGCGGTCGAGGGCAGTGTCGAGGCCGGGCGACCCGCGGGAGCCACTCCCGGCATGGACCTGCGCAGCGTGCTCGCCGTGAGCGGCGAGGTGCAGTTCGGTCGGCCTGGTGGCTACCTCGTCCGCGCGTACATCGGCGACGACGAGGGCGGCAGCGCGCGCAACGTGTCCTTCCGCGTCCACTTCCCCGGCGCCGTACAGGCTCCGCCGCCCAGCGGCCCCGCCGACTTCTCGCTCTGACCCCTTTCTCGCACTCCCCGTCGGCGGCCCCGCATATCCCCCAACTTTGGGTGGATACGGCCCTGCCAGGGCCTGATCTACCCAAAGTTCGCCCATCCAGCCTGTGGATGGCGGGAGCAGGCACCCCACCGGCTGGGTGACAGTGGGGCATGCCGCGCACCGGACAGGACCTTGAGCGACTGCGGGCGCTCGCCACGGCACAAGGCGGCGTAACGTCGCCTGCACAACTAGGTGCATGCGGATTCAGCGCGAAGGCGGTGCGGCGTCGTATCGATGAGGGCACTTGGCACCGCGTTGGCGGAGCCATCGTGTTGGCTCCAGGGCATTCCGGTCCAGCGGGGTGGCATGACGTCTCTCTATCGTGGATCTTGCGGCTGACCTTCGGTCCGCAGACGCGCATCAGCGGTGCCCTCGCTCTTCGACGCGCCCGTTGGCATCTCCCCCACGAGACTCACGTCGTTGTCCTCAAGGACAAGCCAAACTTCGGCCTATCGGGCGTCCATGTCCTACGCCGCCCCGACATTGATGCCGATGACACCGCAGCGGAGCTCCGTTTCGTGACCGCGCGCGAGGCTCTCGCGGACTGCCTCACGGTTCTCCCTCCCGCAGCGGCGGCCAACGTGCTCGACACGGCACTCCAGAAGCGCTACCTACACCCCGACACATTGGCGGAGGACCTCACGGTGCGAGTGGGCCGCGGCAGGCTCAATGCCACGGGGCTGCGGCAGCTCATCGCCCGAGCGACATCTGGATCAAGGTCGGAGGCCGAGCAGCGAATGTCCCAACTCCTCCAGCGCAGTGGCACCGGTCCGTGGATCCCCAACCACCCCCTTCTCGACGCCACAGGGACAGTGACGGCGGAGATCGACTTCGCCCATGTCGGGTTGCGCATCGCGATAGAGGTCGACGGACGTGCTTTCCACTCGGATCGGGCTTCCTTCGAGCGTGACCGCTGGCGCCAAAATGCCCTGACCTTGGGTGGCTGGCTCGTCCTGCGCTTCACGTGGGAGCAGATCACCCAGAGACCACACGAGGTCATCGCCATGATTCAGGCAGCGGTTGCCCAGAGGGCGGCCTAAGCAGTGAACTTTGGGTAGAAGGCGCCCTGCCAGGGCACAATCCACCCAAAGTTCGAGATCTACCCCGCGAGCGGCGCGGACGGACCGGGCTCGATCGGGTCTACCGGTTCGACGGGGTCTACCGGTTCGACGGGATCGACCGGGTCGATGGGCTCGGGAGGTGCTACGGCGTACTCCCCGGTGAGCGCATCCCAAGTGAGCAGTCCCTCGACCGGGCTCACCATCCACAGGGTCTCCAGACGCACGACCTTGCCGAGGCCACCGCACTCCAGGGAGTACGCCGGCCTCGCCACGCGCCAGGCCGGGAACGTTTCGACAGGTGAGACGGATGTGCGCATGTAGTGGCCCGATCGGCACGCGCCGTAGAGGAAGAGGCCCGTGGCCTCGTGCATCGCAGCCGGCTCCCACGCGTTGACGCGCTCCAGCGGGGTCCAGCCCTCCGCGAGTTGCCAGCGCTGGTACCACTGCCGGTCGTCATTGGTGCGCCCCGTGTCCGCGACGTGCAGCACCGACTCGGTGTCGTCCGTTGGCATCGGGATCGTGAAGACGCGCTCCATGCTCGTGCGTCGGAATCTCGTCTCGACACGGTAGGTATCGGCCTCCCCCACGCGGGCGTA
>SXGQ01782734.1_pt1 | contig 17544 bp, 16 predicted proteins | sample 3178371 | NCBI WGS metagenome assembly SXGQ01 (sample SAMN11356859, study PRJNA531348) | freshwater metagenome | isolation source: freshwater sample F1-20 | place: China: Fuxian Lake, Yuxi | collected 2017-12-25 | reverse complement strand
CGACTGCCGCGAGCAACGGCGCGAACGGCGCATTCCCCGGCGGCGGCGGCGGCGGATCTGCGGGCGCTGACTCCGGCACGGTGACCGGCGGCAACGGCGGCGGCGGCATGGTTCGACTCTGGCTCTGGGTGCCGACATGACACGACTGGCAATCACCAACGCGCTCGGTCACGTTGTCACGTTCGTCCGCGCCGATGTTCCGCCTGGCTGGCAACCGCCTGCCGGGTGCAAGGCGGTGCCCGAAGCGGCGCTGCCCGTGGGGTACAAGATGGCGGCGGCTCTGCCGCAGCCGGTGCCCGAGTCCGTGACGGCGTATCAGGCACGCGCGTGGCTGATTGAGTCCGGCATTGGCCAGGACGCGATTGCGGAGGCCATCGCTCGCATTGAGGACCCCAAAGACCGAGAGAAGGTGAGGGCCTGGTGGGAGTACGAGCCGGTCCTTTTTAGGAGCGCACCGCAGATCGCAAGATGGGGCGATGCGTGCGGTTTCACTTCACAGCAGATTGACGATGCCTTCCGAGCTGCGGCCATGGTGCGGCAATGAAATCCTGGCAAGACGCCGTTGACCAATGGACTTTCCTGCTGGCGTCGGCCTTGTTTGCGGCGATGTCGGCAGCGGTTGTCGAGCCCACCCAGGAGCCAGTCCCGAAGGCCCTGGTCGTCTACACGGCCGACTGGTGCAGCCCGTGCCAAAAGCTAAAGGCAGACCTTGAGGCCAATCCCGGGGTTTTGCTGGGGATTTCTGTTGAGTACCGCCCGGTTGAGGATGAGAAGCAGCGCATTCCGGACATTCGTCTCATGGACGGAGACCGCCTGATTCGGCGGAAAACCGGGTACTCTGACCTCAAATCCTTTGCCGAGTGGCTGCATGCTGACGTACTTTGACGCCGTCGAGCACCTGGTCACCGGCTCGTTTGGCGGCCCGCAGGACGCCGAGCAAAGGGACATCAGGGCCTCGGTCATCCGGGCCTACGACGAAGTCACGTCCATCCGCGACTGGGCCTACTACAGCACGCACGGCCGCGTCATCACCACGGCGCCGTATTCAACCGGGACGGTGGCGTATTCTTCGGCCGGCCCGTCGCTGACCATCAGCGGCGGCTCATGGCCGTCCTGGGCCGTTGGCGGCCACGTAATGATCGGGGAGCGGGTCGCCCTGGTCGTCTCAGTGTCAGGCGCCGTGGCCACGCTCGACAGCCAGGTCACACTGCTACCCTCGCTGAGCGGCCAGTCCGGGCTGACTTACACGCTCTACAGGATGCAATATCCGTTGCCGGCAGACTTCCGCAACATGGACGAGCCAACCAGTGAGTTCGACTGGTGGTCTGGCCTGTACGTGACGCCAAGCGAGGCAGTCAAGCTGGAGCGCGTGGCCAGGTCTTCTGGCAAGCCTTACCACTGGACGATCATCAAGGACCCGAATGGCACGGGCTGGCAGATCAAGCTGATCGGGTATCCGACTGCCGAAGAGACCGTTGACTTCGTGTACCGGAGGTCGGCAAGGCCGCTCAAGTATTCAGGCCATGAGTCGCGGTCAAGGGCCGGCACCATCTCGCGGTCGTCGTCTTCTGTGACCGGCGCGTCAACGCAATTCACCGCCGACATGGTCGGGGCGTATCTTCGCATCGGAGACTCGGCCAGCCAGCCAGGCCCGCAGTGGTCACTCAATCCGCACGTCGAGGAAACGCTGATCACGTCCTGGGCAAGCGCCACATCGCTGGCGACGGCCGCCAGCGGGACCGTCTCCGCAGGCACGAAATACATCGTCACCGACCCAATCGACGTGCCGCCGCATATGCACAACGCCGTGCTGTCTGGCGCCACCTACTGGCTCGCCCGCACCAGGAATCAATCCGCCGAGAAGGAGTTCCAGCTCTACCAGCGAGACCTGCGGCTTGCCATGGAGCGAGACCAGCTGGCGCCGCTGTCTGGCAGGAGCCGCGAGGTGTACCACGACGGAGGGTGGCGCAGTCCGCTCAGGCAGGACGCCGGGACATGAAGTGGGCCGGCCTCGTTACCAACGCTTCTCCGTACGCCATTCCGCCTGGTGCGGCAGTGACGCAGGTCAACATGCAGCTGCTGTCGCCTGGCAAGCTTGTGGTTCGCCCGGGGAACACCACCGTTTCGTTTGCCACCGCCACTGCCGGGACCTCAAAAGTCATCAGCGCGTTCAGGTACCCGGGCGTCACTGAGTCTGTCGTGTACCAGGATTCGTCCGGCAAGATCATTGTGGCCAGAGGGCCGTCGTAATGCAGATCGCCTCCCGCGCCACCGGCGGTATCGTGCGGCTCAATCTCGTCACGGGCGGGCAGGGATACACGTCTGCGCCAACGGTGTCGATCAATGGCGCCGGCAGCGGGGCGGTGGGCGTTGCAATCATGAGCGGGACCGTCGTCAAGGATGTCCAGGTTGTCACCCCCGGTTCGGGGTACTCCGCCGCCACCGTGTCGTTCACCGGCGGCGGCGGAACTGGCGCAGCCGCAACGGCCAACGTCTACGCAGGCCAGCTGACGCCAATGACGTTCATCAAAGGCCGCTACAACGACGTGTACGGCATCGACGGCATGGGGCGCGGGATTCGCTGGGACGGCAGCGCCGCATCTGCAACGCCCATTGGCATCCTCCCGCCCGCCAAGGGTCCTGTCATCACGGCCAGCACGACGGCAAACTACTACGTCTCCGGGGTGCAGGTCGTCTTGCCTGGGGCAGGCTTCAACCAGAACCCCACCGTTTCGCTCACGGGCGGCAGCTACACCAAGGCGGCCCTTGCCCAGGCCAGCATTGCCAACGGACGGCTGGCGTCCGTCAAGGTCATCGACCCAGGGGCCGGGTATCAAACCGCACCAACCGTCGTCATCTCCGGAGGCCAGGGAACCGGCGCCTCGCTGGCGGTCGGGATCGAGGGGCAGGTTGACGAAATCTTCATCACGGATCGCGGCAGCGGCATGACGGCCGGCGACATCATGGAGGTGACGTTCTCGTCCGGGCAGGGGCTGACCAACGCCGAGGCCACCGTCACCGTTGACGACGAAGGCAGCCTGGGGTTCGTCAACCTCATGGCCGCTGGGACTGGCGCAACGACCGAGGGAGTGACAGCGACTGTCTCTGGTGGCGGAGTCCTGCAGGTCAAGATGAAGTACCGGGTCAAGACAGTGACGGTGGCGAACAGCGGCAGCGGGTACATGTCGCAGCCGTTCGTTTCCTTCCGAGCTGCGTCCGGCGACCCCCTGGGGTCCGGTGCGGCGGCGACGGCCTACGTCAACTCCACTGGCAACATCACCGGCGTGGCGGTTCATCAGGGAGGCGAGTACTACGCCAGGCCAGAGGCACTGATCTACGAAACGCCGGCCCGCGCCACGGCAACCATTGCCGCCAACTTTCGCGGCGTCTACCACTGCGCCATTCGATACCTGGACTCAACGGACCCGTCGCAGGACGGGCCGGTTCCAAGCTCCATCTCGGAGCTGATCAAAGTGGACTCGGGTGATGCGTCGGCAGAGTTGACGTGGAACTTCAACCACTCCGAGATTGACCCCCGCGTCACCGCCATGGAGCTGTGGCGAACCACGGCCGGCCAGTCGGTCGTCCTGTTTCGCGTGGCCACGATCCAGCGGGCCAACTTCTCCGCCGCCTACAGCGACACCATCCAAGACCCAGAGCTGATTGACCCGACTCGCCAGGGGTACGGGATGATGCCAGTCAGCCTTCCGTCAGGGCAGCTCAACGCGCGCCGCTTTGAGGTGCCGCCTGGCAACTACGCCGTGGCCTGCATGTTCCAGGACCGGGCATGGTACGCAGTTGACACCACGGGCGAGAAGCCAAACTCCCTGCTGTACTCCGAGATCAACGAGCCCGAGTCGGTTCCGCTCGTCAATGAGCTTGTCCTGCAGGAGAATACCGCTCAGCCGGACCGAATCGTGGCGCTGATCCCGCTGTCAACGACGCTGCTTGTGGCGCAGCAGAATCACGTCTACAAGTTGTCGTACGTGGCGCAGCCCGTGATTGACGCCTCGGTCTTGCTCGGAGCCTACCGCGGAATCCTCAACAGCCGGTGCTTCACTACCCTCAACGGCGTGGCGTTCATCGCGGACTCGTCCGGCATGTACGCCTACGACGGCTCCAAGGAGGAGCCCATCTCCGTGCCGGTGGACAACTACTGGCGGGACGGCATCATCGACTTCTCCAAGGCCGACAAGTTCCACGTCTCGTCCGACTACTCCAGGAAGATCGTCCGCTTCCACTACTGCAAGTCCGGAGACTCAGAGCCAGTTCGCGCACTGTGCTATTGCGTGGCAACGCAGGCCTGGTGGGAGGAGGTCTACCCGGCTGCCATGACGGCATCCGTTCCGGCCATCATCGGCAGCCGGCGAGTGGATCTGTTCGGGACGCAGGGCGGTTACTTCACCAAGCCATCTGGCCTGGTGGATGTTTCCGCCACGCCAGTGGACTACGAGTTCCGCACTGGCAACATGCCGCTCTTGGCGGGCAACCAGAGCCGCGCCATCGAGATCCTGTACGAGCCGACCGCCGCTGATGCGACCATGACGGCGCGGCTGCATTTCAACAACTCGTCCACGGCGAGGGCAAACGCTGTGTACATGGATCGCGGCGAGGGGTTCGTGTCCGACTCTTCTGGGGCCGGCATCAACCTCAAGCGCAGCCGCTCGTCGCTCGGGGACTCGACCGGGGTGGCCAAGGCCAGGTTTTCCGGCCACCGCGACCCAGGCTCGGCAGGCGCAGACCGGCACGTTGCCATTGACCTGTCTGGCCAGCAGGCGTCCGATGCCATCACCCTCTATGACATGAACGTGGAAGGCGTGCAGGGCAACTGATGCTTACTCAAGCCATGCCGGCCGTCATTGAGGCGCTCGTTCAGGCGCTTCCAGAGCAGGCCATTCGCTCGCTGACCCAGGCCCTCGGCAACTGCAACCAGCCGTTGACGCATCGCGGCCCGCTCAACATCCAGCCGTACGTCTACGGCAACAGGCGAGGCGTCTACACTGGGCAGAGGTGGAACCCGGCCGACTACAAAGACATCCTCCCCAACGCCGGCGAGAGCGACAACGTGGATCTCCCGGGGTACACGGCCGGCGACTGGAACAGCGTGAACTACGCCGGCGGGAACTTCTACTTTCCGACCGACCAGTATTTCGACGAGTCCAATTTCTACGGCGGTCCGACCACCAACATCGGCGGCGACACGAACTTCCAGACGATCAACGCAGAGACGATCAACGTCACCAACATCAACACCACCAACATCAACGGCGGCGGGGGTGGCGGCGGGGGTGGCGGCGGCGGTGGGGGCAATCCAGCCACCGACCCTGGAGTCCCTGGCGACCCCAACTACGGCTCGCCAATTTACACGCCTGTCGGCGGCGGAACCGGGTCGGCCGGGTACCGGTCAGCCACGATTCGCTACATCCAGGAAGCAAGGCTTGAGCCACAGACCGAAACTGTGGTCAAGCGGGTGGCAAGCTCGGTGCCGACGCATCAGGACTACGAGGTCGTGACGGGCGTCACTTTTGACCCAAGCACCTGCCAGATCCAGATGTCAACCACGACCATCCGCGTGTACAACCTGGCCAACAAGAGAGTCTTGGACGGAGCGCCAATCCCGACCAAGGCCCTTGGGCTTGGAACAAAGGTCATTGCGCCGCCCAAAACCATCGCGGTCCTCGTTCCGTGACCCACGGACATTGGTAGGTAGGAGAGCAGTAGATGCCAATTCGCTCACAGTTCTTTGGCGGCGGCAACGCCCTTGCTAACCTGGAGAAGGCCAAGCAAGAGGGCGTCAAGTGGCAGCAGCCTGCGCAGTACGGGCAGAACTACGCCAGCCTTTACAATTCAGCCAGCCAGGCCGGCGCTGGTATTGGCAACTCGATGGCCAACGCCTACGGGTCGCAGGCTGGCGCCATGGGGAATCTCGGCGCGGCTGCGGCATCCGAGCGCGGGGCGGCCGCGGGCGCCAGGGGGATGGCGGAGGCCGCACGGCAGGGGGCCATCTCCAACATTGGTTCAGCCGCCCTGGGTGCCTACGGGTCCGCGGCCGGCAACGCCATGGGTGCGTGGGCAACCAACCAGACTGCCTACAACAAGGCTCTGTCGGACATGGTGGCGGCCGGGCAGGCCTCCATGGGCCAGTACGGCCAGTCGCGAAATCAAGCGCTAGCTGGCCTTGGGGCGAGCTATGGGGCGACCGGCGCCGGGTTTGGCGCAGCGTCGGGCATTGGCGGCATGGGCGGGTATCCCGGCGCCGGCTTTGAGGCCATGGGGCCAGACGGCGAGGTTGCCAGCGGATACTACGGTGGCATGTACGGCGGCGGCGGCGGGGCCGTGGACATGTCTCAGTATGCCTCGCCGGCCTTTGCTGGCATGGACCGCAGCCAGGCCGCAATCATGGGCGGCGACATCCCGAACCGGCTCGACGCTGGCATGCGAGAGGGGCTCGGCCGACTTGACACGCAGCACTACACGTCTCGCGGCATGCCTTCGGCCATGATGGGGCAAGCGCTGTCCGGGCTCCTCTCGCTTGGCGAGCAGGGCCTGCGAGATGCTCGCGGCGGCATGAGTCAGTTCTACGCCAACGAGTCGTTCGGAGATTACTCGCCCTACACCGACGCCGCCAACGCAGGGTACGGCGGCGCCATGGGCGCGCTCGGCGGCCTGTACGGCAGCATGAGCGACCAGTACGGCTCGGCCTCTCGCGGAATGGACAAGCTGTGGCGCGACAGCATGGGGCAAGCCGACTGGGGCGGAGGGCGAACGAACACGGCCGTCAACCCGAATGGCGTCACCATCGGCGGAAACTACTACCCGGCCGGCATGCCGCGGCACATGATCACGCAAGACACGGCAGGTACGCTGCCGTCCGGCAAGCGGGTCGGGAGGCGCACGTGATCGGATACAAGTCAAGTCTCAGGTACGGGCTGCCGACATCCCCTGTCGCTGGGCTCGCTTCGCCGCAGTCGTACCCCGGCGCCAACCAGGACGTGTATGCCGGCCTGATGAGCGGGTACAACGCCAAGCAGCAGCTGGCCCAAGAGAAGGGCGCCGCGGAATACGACCAGCAGTACCAAGACGCGCAGCGCAACCTGCTGCTTGGCGGGCTGCGCAGCATGTCTGACGCAGCCGAGCAGCAGAGGGGGCTTGGCCGTTCTCGGCTTGGCATGGTCAGTTCGCTCCTCAGTGGGCTGTACAAATGAATAGCGTCTACATGCGCGGCAAGCCGAACCCTGGCGTCAGCCAGCGCGCCATCGACGAGTCGTTCAACAACGACCTCGCAAGCGCCTACGCAATGGGCGATCCGAGATTCAATGCCAAGCAGTACGACAGGCCCGGCCTGTCGCGCGGCGGTGCTCAGATGAACCAGGCCGGGATCGACGCAGCCAACAAGGTGGCCGAAGGCGTTGCCCAGGCGTACTCCGGAAGGATGCAGAACCAAATGGCCAACGCCGGCATGGCACTGCAGGCCGGCGCCGGGCAGGAGCAGTTTGGCCAGGCCCTTGGAGGACTGGCGCAGCAGAACGTGTATCAGCAAGCCATGGACCGACTGCAGAGGCAGCAGACCACTCTTGGCATCCTTGGGGGCCTAATCCGGTGAAGAAGATCGACCTCGACCTCGACGACCTCACGAACGCCGCGCTGAAGCGGATGGTCAAGCAACTGCTGACTGCCTCGGACGGCGAGGAGAAGTCGATCCTGCAGCAATTGATGTCCAAGGCCAAGGGCGGCAAGGAAAAGCCCAAGCCGCCCAAGAACGACCTGGCCGACCTCGTCGAGGAAAAGCGCGGCAAGTACAACGCACCCGCCGTCGAGGAAGACGACGAGTGCGAAGATTGCGGCGACGACGACAGCATGACGGAGGATGAGGATGGCTAAAACGAGTCGCGCGGCCTACAATGCAATGGTGTCTCTCAGGCGCCTGATGCGCGGCGTCGATGAAGCGGCCGGCATGGAGCTTGGCCGCCTCATGGATCCGAAGGTGTTCCGCACGCTTCCGCCCGACCTGCAAGCCGCCGTGCTCCGCGGCGATTACCGTGCTGTCCTCCGTGCTCGCGGGCCAGGCCATGGCCTTGAAGACGATGCCACCGACGGCCTGGCCGAGCGAATGGGCGTCCTCGTGCCCGAGAACATGGTGCGCCGCCAGTCGTTCGATCTCATTCCGCAGCAGCCGCGCGGCCTCAGTGTTCCACAAAAGTCGGCCGCTGAGCAATTCATTGGCGACCCGGCGAACCTCAGCCTCCTGGAAAACACGGTCGATGAGCTTGGCAACCCAATCACGCCAATTGGCCCGCGCACTGGCGTCCTGGTTCCCGAAGATCAAGTGCGCCGCCCGGCGTTCGGGATGGTTCCGCGTCAATCGACGGCGCTGAGCGTTCAACGGCCGCCTGCGCTCTACGACATCCTTGGAGACAACCCGGAAGATGTCTTGCCGCTCACGCATACGGTCGATGAGCTTGGCAACATTGTTCCGCCGTTTCTCGACGGTCGCTCCAGGGCTGGCCGCATGCTGCGAGAGGGGCTGCGGCCGACCGACTACCGGTCCGGTGGCTTGGCGGCCCTTGCTGCGGCAGCGCTATCCGGCGCGGCCGGGATGGACGCGGTGATGTCGCCCGACGAGCCCGTCGATCCGGTTGGAATCATGCCGCCGCAGCCAGAAGAACCGATGGATGTCGAGGCGACGGTTGTGGACGGGATGCCTGTTTTCGACATTCCAAGCTCAGAGGACGACACTCTATCCTTGTCGGAAGACCCGTCAGCGACCGCAATGCTGGCCGCCGAAACATCGCAGCTGCCTGTAGTCATGGCCGGCGACAATCAGGCTGCAGCCATGATGCCGGGCGTTCGCGAGTACATGGGCGGCGGCCAGGCAGAGGCGGAGGCAGAGGCCATGCTGGCCAAGCTGATGCCATTTATCGGGGAAGAAGACGCCAGACTCTTGAGGTATCAGCTCCAGTCCGGCGCATCGTACCAGGAAGCCCTGGCGGCCATGATCGAAGCGACAAGGTGACGGATGAACAACCGAGAAGTCTACGAATGGCTGCGGTCTAAGGGCGTGCCAGATGCCTTGGCCCGCGAGCAGGCCGGCCTTGAGTCGCCGCAGAGCACGAACGTGCCGCCCGGGGCGTGGAACCTGCGCCCGCCGGCTGTGTTTCCGTCGTTCCCGCCAGCGCCGGCCGCCAAGTCGGCCTCCAGGCCTGGCGCGACGATGATGGAGAAGGAGCCTCCCGTTGAGCCGCAATACCCGACCGGCAGGCCTTCTGACGGCATGGGGAGAATCGAGCCCAAGCGCGGCAGCGGGTACGCTGAGATCCTCGACAAGCCCAGGCGGTGGGCGTCTGCCGACAGCAAGTTCACGCTTGAGGGCGGCCAGCTTGTCGGCGTCCACCCCAACGGGCAGGTGGACATCCTGCGCCCGGACGGCCGCATTGTTCACCCACACGTCAGCGAGCTGTCGCCCGAAGATCAGCAGCATGTTCGCGTGCAGAGGGAACGTCGCCCGATGGCGGCTGCGGAGGCCGCCGACAAGAATGTTGCCAGCCAGCGAGCCGCTGGCCCTCTCGGCAGGCCAGCGACCGCCGAGAAGAAAGCCAAAGAAGCGCAGGCCGCATTGCGTGCCTCAAGGGCTCCGCTGCCGCCGGTTGGCGGCGCGCTGCCCCGCGCTGGCGACTTGGCATCTGCCAGGGATGCCATTGATGCTCCCCCTGCAGCCAAGCCGCGCCGTGGGCGAGCTGCGCCGCAAGCCGTGCCGCAAGGCTACTTCCCAGTGGACGCCGGCGAGCGCACGTGGCGCGGCCGCGGCGAGATGTACGAAGAGCCCGGCAGCCTGGACCGCACTCCCAAGATGCTGGAGACCCCAAGCCCGTACAGCCGCCACGGCCGGGTCATCGGAGTCCATCCCGATGGAACGGTGCTGATTCAGCAGCGCGACGGATCGCGTGTCACCATCCCGCTGTCGAAGCTCAATGGCGCCGACGCGGCTCATGTCCTCGGCTCGATGCCGTCGGGCCTGGCTGGCCGCGTGAGCCTTGGTGACCCCAGGGAGGTTGCGCGGCTCAAGGCCGCACGCGAGCGGTACATGTGGGAGGAGAAGACCGGGTTCGTTGGCGACGGCCGAGACCTGGCTGACACCGAGGCCAAGCTGGCCGAGTTCCGTCGGCAGCGGCGCGCCGGCTTGCGGCCTGGCACCAACGACGAGCAGCAGTACGAGATGTTCGGCCCGGGCGGAGACGACGCTGCGGCACGCGCTGAAGCGCAGGCCAACATCGACGCCCAGGTGGCGGCTGGAGCAAATCGCGACAAGCAAGTCCGCCAGTCCATCGACCGCGACAAGGCGAAGTACGGGCCTGGCCAGGGTGTGACTCAGTTCGATAAAGACGGCAACCCAATTGCAGCGGCTCCGCTGACCTTTGAGCAAAAGAAGGCCAGGTTTGACCGCGAAGAAGCCGAGGATCGCGCGGTCGCCAATCCGAACAATGTCGAGGTCATGATTGCCAGGCTGGCACGCGCCAATGGAATCAGCCGCGGCGAGGCGCGGGCCATGTACGAAGCCAACCTGAAAGCCGGGCCAGCTGACGGAGAGGATGAAGAAACCCCCGCTGCCGCGGCGGCGCAAACCCGGGCCGCCATGCAGACTCTCCGCGACGGCGCCGGCAGCACGCGAGACGAACAGCTCGCCAGTCAGCGAGACGCACTGCGCCGCAGGAACATGCTGGCCGGAAACGACCCGCGATCCAACCTGACCAACGCCTTTGGCACCATGGACAAGGAGTGGCAGGACTACGTCATGGCGCGGCTCATGGGTGCCAACCCCGGGACGTCTCCGTCCGACGCCGCGATTGAGCGCGAAAAGCTCGATGTGGCCCGCGCGGAGTCGGAGGCCAGGACAGCGGAGGCCGCGCGGGCTGGCCGGCAAGCCGACAGGGCAAACGATTTGGCTGAGCGCGGGCTTGGCCTCAAGGAAAAGGAACAAGACCTTGAAGCCGAGGCCCGCGCTCAAGCGGAGAGCGCCGCCACCAGGAACCTTGTGATCGAGCACCACGGGCTGCCAATGCCTGCAGGCGCTGCCGGCAAGCTGGTTGGGGCAGAGATTTCTGCCGGGCAATTTGATCACCCGGAGGTCGTCAAGTTCATCGACAATTCAGCAATCAAGCTCCTGAAAGATTCAGGCGCCTTTAGCGACAATGCCATTAGCGACGAAGAGGCGGCGGCTGTCGATGCCATCTTGATCAGGCTTGGCGTGGGATACGCGCCTGGTTCATGGAAGAAAGCGGCAGAATCTGAGGTTGCCAGGCGAATCGCTGATCACGCGAAGTGGAGCGATCCAGCCACGATCCCGCCCATGTAGTGAAGCTGGTTCCGCAAACAAGCCACGGATTCGTTTCTAATCGCCATGGCATCTCAGCTCTTTGAGGAATACGATCCGTACGGAGACGTGCGTCGCCGCGCGCGGCTGACGGGCGACCGCCGTCCGACAATCTCCGATCTTCTCCCGGAGGAAGAGAAGGCCGGCATGCTGCGCACGCTCGCCCACACGGGCATGAGCGGCGTGAGCGCCCTCGGGTGGCTGCTCGACACCCCCGGCGCAGTCATCCGCGGCACGCTTGAGGGCGGGCCGCTCAAGGGCCTGTCGGCTCTGCTGCCTGGCGCTGAGCGAGTCAGCGGCCGCGACTTGCTGCGGAGCTATGGGCTTGCCGGTGACGAGGACACGTGGGGCAATTTTGGCAGCGGGCTGGCGACTGAGATCTTCTCTGACCCGCTGACGTACCTCACGCTTGGCGCCAACCAGGTCTTGGGCCGTGGCGTTCTTACGCCTGCGGCCAAGCTGGCCCAGAGGCGAGGCCTGTGGCGGCACCTTGATGCGGCCGCAGCGCAGGCAAGCGACCGTGCTGTCGAAGCCGGCGGCAAGGCCTTTGGGCCAAGGGAGTTCGCGCGCAAAAGCACGCTGAACGACCTTTTTGACGCGCTGCCTCAGTCGGCCAGAGATTCGGGCGGCCTGGCATTGGGCTTGCTCGACGAAGCGAACGAGATTGCCGCCAATCACGGCATGACTGGGGCTGATCTGCTGACCAAAATGCCACTCACCAGGAGCCACGGCTGGTCAATCCCCCTGGTTGACAACGGGGCCTTTGACCTGTTCGGTGAGGCTGCGGGCGACTGGCTTGCCAGAGCCGGAGATCAGCTTGGAGCTGGCGCGGCGGCACTGCCGGGTGCCGCGCGGTTAGCAACGATGTTTGACGCCAGTGTCCTTGGGCACCTCAACCCGGACAACTTCAAGGACGCCAGGCAGCTGAGTGCGGACAGGACGCTTGGCGTGCCGGCCATGATGCGGCCGACCATCGACAAGTACTACGATGCCAATGAGTTTTTGCGCGGCGGCATCAAGACCAAGGGCGGGAAGGTCATTACGACGGAGAGCCCCGTCTACAAGCGGGCGCTCCGCAACGCCCTGACTGACACGCTGCAGTACACGCAGTGGCAGGACGCTGACGAGCTTGAAGCGGTTATGCAGCTGCTGTCTCCTGCCGCCGACAATCCAGTTCGCGGCTTTGTTGATTTCATGCGCGAGCAGCTGAAAGGTTTGCCGGCGCGGCGCCGCGAGCTTGGCCTGCCAGCCGCCGAGTGGGAGGCTCGGTCAGGCATTGGCATCTACTCGCCGGCCTACCGGACCGAAATGGCCCGGCCGATGGACCCGCAATGGCAGGACGGCGCTCGCGTCAACAAGAAGCGGCTTGATGCAATGCGACTGCGGGGCCAGCAAGTGGCGCCGCTGTCCGACAGCGCAACCATAGCAAGAGCCGCATACCTCGATCTGCCGGCGCGAGAGGAACTGCTGGCAGCGATGTCTCTTGACGCCGACCTGGCGCAGCGGCTGCGCGATGCGCCAAACAGCGCGGTCCCGGAGATTCTCAATCAGTGGGCATGGGACCGCTATCCCAAGCTCATGGAAGACTACACCAGCAAGCAGCTAAAGGAAGCCGGCCAGGCGGCGGCAGTCCAGACGACCTTTGATCTAGACGACTCCAGGCGGCTTGGCCTGTTCGCTTGGCTGCACAACCCCAAGGGGCGCGGCGCCAAGGCAGCCAGGTCACTTCCCGACACGCACCCGCTGCGAGCCAAGCTTCGGCAGGAAGAGGAGCAGATCTTTGCCCTGTCTCAGCAGCGCAAGGCGGCGCCGCAGAACTCTAAGGCAAGGCAACAACTCGCCGGCGCACAACGGGCGCTGTTCAAGATTCGCGAACAGACCCTTGAGGAAATCAAGGAGAAGGCACTGCCGGCGTTTGAGGAAGAGCTGTACTCGCGGCTTGCAGACACGCTCCGTTACGCCGACCCGCAGCACGCCGCGACGGGCGTGCCATTGTTTGGCGGCGACCCGGTCAATGATTTGCTGCGGTATTTCAACAACAGCGCAGAAACGCAGATCAATGCCCAGTTCATGGCCGGACTGCTTGGCCGCAATGCCGAGATGACTCCTGCCGCAGCAGTCCAGGGCGGCGCAAACTACTCGCTTCCAGAGGCCATGAAGAAGCTTGGCCTCGACATCAAGACGGCCACTGATCCGGTCGGGCGCCAGATCAGCGCCGCCATGGCGAAGAGGGGCACGCTGACAGGCGCAATCACGCCCCAGAGCATGGCCGCAGACTTCTCCATCAACAAGGCACTGGTCGATGAGTGGGCCAGCCGCATTGCGCCCGGGCAGGCGCCGGCAGTCGTGCATCCGCTCATCAAGAAGTTCGACGACTACACGCAGGCCTTCAAGACGGCCGCCCTGCTGTACCCGTCGCGGTACTCCCGCGACTTGTACTCGGGAGGCTTTGCTTCCGCCACCAAGGGGCTGTTCAGCCCGGAGTCGCGCCGCATTGGCTCGGACATTCGGAGCGGTGACTACAAGTCACTCAAGGCTGCGCTCAAGAAGTGGAAGCTTCCGTGGCTGAAGGGCCTCAACGAGGACGAGCAGGTCAAGCGATTCCTGGTCGATATGGGCGTGTACGGGCTGGCGACGGGCAGCGAGCGAGACGTGCTCAGGTCCGGGGCCAAGCTGGCCGCGATGAAGGCCCCATACCCCGGCGCGACTCCGGTCAAGGCAAGCAGCGACTCTGCGTACGGCAAGCTGTTTGGGACGGTGGACTGGCTCCCCGGCGGCGGCGAGGGCAATTTGTTCTCGCGGATCAAGCGGTCCATCCTGCCGCCAGCCATTGCCGGGGAGGGGCGGCTTGATCGCCTGGCTCGCGGCGCACTGTGGGACCGCAACCCGTTGGCAGAATACGGCGAGCAGTGGTCCAACTACACCGACGCAGCCAACCGATACGGCGCCTACATCGAGGCGATCAAGCAGGGCAACTCGCCAGCCGAAGCCAAGCGGCTCGCTGACTTGACTCAGGTCAACTACTCCCCTGAGGCGTTCACGCCTTTTGAGCGGACGTACATGCGGCGGCTGATGCCGTTCTATAGCTACACCCGCGGCATCCTTCCGCTAGTGGCCGACAACCTGCTGGCTTCGCCAGAAGCGTCCCGCCTCAGGTCTGGGCTCGATGCGCTCAATCCGCTTCGCTACGGCATCAATCCGCAAAGCGCCGCTATCCGCGTCCTGTCTCGCGCGTCCGAGCCGCAAGAAGGGCGATTCACTCCAGAGAGCCTGCGGCAGCGGGCGAGCATCCCCGTGCCGCAGGGGCTTCCGCTCATTGGCCTGCCTGTTGGCAGCGACCTGCAGAGGTACCTGGCAAACATCGACCTCTACTTCCAGTCGCCGCTGGAGATGTTTTCCATTGGCGTCGGCAACACTCCGTGGAACAAGTTGACCGACACCATCACCAGCACCGGCATGAACATCCTGGGGCAAACCCACCCGCTGCCCAAGACGCTGCTTGAGGCCTTGACTGACCGCCAGTTCTTCTCGGGCAACAACCTGTCTGACCTGTACTCGACTCTGGAGCAGTTCGGCGGCGCCCCCGGCCGGTCGGCAGAGCAGATCATCGCCGGCACCGTGCCGTTTGGCTCGCGCGCCATGGGCCTGCTCAGCCAGGCCATGGACGACCGGCTTACGGCGCCAGAGAAGATCGGCAAGTTCCTGTTCAACACCGCCACCGGCCTCCGTTTCAAGGACGTGAAGGAGGACCAGGCGCAGATGATGGCGGCCCGCGACACGCTCAACAAGCTCCTGTCGTCGTCTACCGCGGTGCGGACGTACGAAAACCTCTCGGTTCGCGACGAGGACCTGGCGAAGATGTCGCCCAAGGAAAAGGATCTCTACCTGCTCTACAAGGTGCTGCAGTCTGACGCCGCCAAGCGCGCCCGCGAGCGAAAGAAGCAGCAGGCACAAGCCTTGCTTTTTGTTTAGCTTCGCCAATCTCTTGACGGATTCGCGGCTGACGCTACATTTGCCTCCCGTAGCCAGGAGGAAGGCATGGCAAGGAATGTCAGCAGCACGCTCGACGTGCTTCCCGCCAAGATCGTCGGCATGTCCAACGCCGACTACCGGGCAGCCGACGGGTTTTCTCGGTCTTATCTACACGCCGTAGCAACGCAGGGCGGTGACGCCCAACGCTGGATGGATCTCGGGCACTCGCTCGTCCCGCCCAGCAACTCTCTGCGTCTCGGCACAATGTTCGACACCATTGTCGAGGGCATCTGCCGCGGCCAGAGCCTGGACGGAATGATCAGTGTTCCGCCCGTGGACGTTCTGGCCAAGGACGGCTCTCGTCGCGGCAAGGCATACGATGAGTGGGCGTCCAATGTCAAGGGCATCGTCTGCAACCAGGACACGGAGTTTCGGCTGCGGTCCATGGTGGACTCGTTGCTGTCGCACCCGGTGGCGAGGATGCTCGTCGAGGAGACAAGCGAGACGCAGGTCTCGGTGTTTTTCAACTGCGGGCGGCATCGCGTCAAGGTTCGGCCGGACGGCTGCACGCCGACGCGGTGGTGGGACCTGAAGTCCACGTCAGCCAAGTGGGGCTCTATCTACAAGTCGGTCGTGGACTACGGGTATGCGGAGCAAGAGTGGCTGTACGTTCAGGGCGCCATGGCTATTGGCTATGACCAGCACCGGATGCCATTCGTGTTCACGCAGACCGAGCCGCCGCACGGAACGCGGGTGTTCTACCTCCCTGAGGAGATGGTCGCCGCCGCCGGCGTTCGGATGCTGAACACGATGGAGCTGGCGTCACTGAGGATCCAAAGCGGCAGCTACGAAGACTCGTCGGAAATTGAGGAAATGAACTTCCCCAGGTGGTCAGTGCGAGAGGAGGAGCCCCTTGAGGTACTTTGATGTCATGGTCGGCGCCACAGAGAGCCCGTCCACGAAGAGCCTGACAGAGGCGCTGTCGAAGGCGCAGGCCGAGTTTTCTGTGATCGAGACGGACAAGGCGAACGAGCATCTGCGCAGCCGGTACGCCACGTTCCAGGGGTGCTGCGAATCGCTTCGCGGGCCGCTGACAAAGAACGGGTTTGCCATGCCAACCTACCAGCCGTGTCGGCTCGGGGTTGACGGCCAGTGCGTGATGATCGGCGTGTTGCGGCACTCGTCCGGCGAGTTCATCACTGGCATGGTGCCACTGCTCAACCCGGAGCAGTCGCGGGTGGACAGGCGTACAGGAGAGGTGACCGTCATTCCTCCAGGCATGCAAGGCCTTGGAGCGGCGATGACGTATGCCAAGCGTCAGCTTTTGCTGGCACTGACGGGTGCATGGGTTGGCGAGGCAGACGACGATGGTGAGGCCGTGCAGCCGCAGGCAGCCGACCCCGCCCGCAGCAAGGTGCAGAGCATGGAGTTGGCGGCGCGTGCCCTCGCCGCCATCAACAAGAGCAGGGACGATGCCGACAAGGCAGTCGCGTTCGTCAAGCTCAAGGTTCACAAGGGCGAGGTGACGAAAGATTTGTTTGAGAAGTTGATGGTCGAGTACCGAAAGAAGTGGGCACAGGAGGGTGACGCATGAGTTTCCAGAAGATCATCGTGGCGGGCAACCTGGGTGGCGATGCTGAGCTGAAGGTCGTCAAGGGCGACAAGGAACTGCTCAAGTTCCGCCTCGCGCAAAGCGACCGATTCACGCAGCAGACCAACTGGTTTCAGGTCGAGTATTGGCGTGGCGGCAAGATTGCCGAGTACCTTACCAAGGGCGCTCAGGTGATCGTCGAAGGCCGCGTGCGGCTGGAGCAGTGGGAGGGCAGCAACGGCAAGCCCGGTGCGGCTCTCGTCATCACGGCCGACGACGTTCGCCTCATCGGCGGCCGCGGCGGCGCGAGTGGCGGCGCGGCGAGGAGCCCCGTGAACGCTGCGGCTGGCGAGGTCTGCGACGACGAGATCCCGTTCTGACGGATACCCGGAGCGTGCGGGGCGGCGTGGGAATTGTGCCGGCGAGGTATTCGGCCATGCCGCCCCGCCTCTGGGCCATGGGCGGAGTTGCAGCGAGGGGGTGGTGATGCAGATTGCCTTGGAAGTTTCTGGAACGGACTCGCTCACGGCGCACTTCCTCGCGTCTGTCGTGTTGGCGGCGATGATCGTTGGCGCGTGGCGACTGGGTCAGGCTTTTACTGATCTGGTCGCGG
>SXGQ01178077.1_pt1 | contig 17546 bp, 16 predicted proteins | sample 3178371 | NCBI WGS metagenome assembly SXGQ01 (sample SAMN11356859, study PRJNA531348) | freshwater metagenome | isolation source: freshwater sample F1-20 | place: China: Fuxian Lake, Yuxi | collected 2017-12-25 | reverse complement strand
TAAGCAACCCTCGGGTTGCTCAACGAAATATCAACCTAATTCGGCTTGAGCGTCAATCGGCTTGCCGTTGAAACCATCCATGATGGAAACATACTCAGAACCCTGTTGCTGCTGGACACCAATCTGGAATCCGCAGAGACTTGGGAACGTCGCGTTGCCGCCGCACTTCTGTGGACCAACAACACCCCAACCTGGACCGGTGAAGGCCTTAGCTGCAGTTCGGAATCCTTCTGAATCAGCCGCACCGCCGTTGGCGAATTGAGCAATGGTCATCAAAGTTCCAAATGTCGGGCCACCAAAACCGGTGTACTCGAGAGTTTCTGCATCCATACCTTCAGTTGCGGCATAAGCAAATACGGCTTCGATATAGGCGTCGACGTCGGGGTTGCCCGGAATCTCGTAGGAGTAGCCATAGCCACCGAAGTACCAACCGTCAGGCAAATCGGCATCGAAGCCGAGTCCCCGAAGATGGGTTTGCATTGGCACACCGAAACAGAGACCAGTCGTCACAACTGTTGTCTTGATTTCAAGAGTCTGCAACGCGTCGTAGACAGCGATACAACTACCAACAGTCACCAATGGGTAGAAGACATCTGCGTCTTCGGCACCTGCAGCCTGAATGAGGCTGGCCATTTCGGTTGCACCTGCGGTGTCGGCAGCGGCAACACCAGTGACTTCAACGCCAAGACTCTCAAATACGGGCTTGGTCAACATGCTGAATGCAACCTGACCAGACGGGTTGTCACCGTATACAACGGCAACCTTCTTGATCTCTTTACCTTCAAGTTCACCGACATATTTGGCAATGAACACTGTCAAACCACCGACAACACCGGGCGCACCAGGTGTGAAGGCGAATGCATCAGCAGCCAGGAACTCTGGTGTGGTCAACGGGTTCGATATGAAGACTGGCTTCTTGCCGGAAAGACCGTCCAATAGCGGAGCGTTTCCGTTCAACATGGCACCGGCCAAAACAACCGAGACCTGATCATTGGCGAGCATTTCTTGGGCACACTTCTGCCCATCTTCTTCTTTGGTGATGAGGCACTCTGCGAGTTCGATTGGGCGACCACCAATTCCACCGAGGTAGTTGTTGATGTACCACACTGCGGCGTCGACACCAATGGAAGCTTCGGGGAAGCCAGGGGTGCCACCTTCTTGGTTGACGTAGCCCACGACGAAAGGCTCACCAGTGGCGGCGCCAGCGGTGCCACCGGTGTATTCAACTGCGTGAGCCTGATTCGCTTCCGAAATCGGTGACTCTGCGGGGGCATCTGTTGCTGCGGGAGCGTCAGTGCCGGACGGGGCATCGGTGGCCGGAGCTTCCGACGCAGGAGCATTCGTAGTTGTCGATGAATCTTCGCTACAGGCGCCAACAAGCAAACCTGCAATAGCCAAGCCAGCGACAAAGCTGATCTTTCTATTCCTCATTAGTATCCCCCTATGGATGACTTCGAGTCCCGAATGGAAACTCGTCCTGTGAAGCCTGCCACACCGAACGCTGCCGCTCAAACTCCACGACGAACTACCAGGTCTTTTTCTTCCCAGGGGGGGGGTTATGAATTTTTCGAGTCGCCCGACTCGCGGTAATCACCAAAAGCCGCATCTCGTTCACTCAAGGCAGCGGTGACACCTTTAGTTACAAAGGATTGCATGTATTCCATCGACGACGGCTGATGAAAACCGAGGGCCTGGATCTCTGCAGTCGCGCGAATGCCAGCACGTATTCCCATCACGTCCATCGCGCGGTGCGCTGCCCGCTTATTCAAAGCCAATAAATCGGCCGGAATCTTCGCAATACGTTCAGCCATTGCCAAAACCGCACCATCAAGTTCGTCCAGCGGATGCGCGCGATTAGCGAATCCATTGGCAACTGCTTCTACGCCACTCATTGAGTCGCCAGTCAATAAAGCTTCCATGCCACGACGCAAACCCATCATCCAGGTCTGCCATTGCATATCAGGCGGTGACATTAAGCGAACTGGCGGATATCCAATCTTCGCGTCCTCAGCGACATAAACCAGGTCACACGCTGTTGCGAGCTCGGTACCACCAGCCAAGCAGTACCCGTGTACTTGACCAATGATTGGTGTTGACATATCCCACATTTCGAACCAGTTGTTTACGACATGTCGAGACCACCAACCATCGGCTCGTGAGATCGAACGTTCAACATCGCTGTTGGGCGAGCCAAGATCGTAACCCGCACAAAACGCCGAGCCCGCTCCACGAATAATCATCACCGAAACATCACGTGTCTTGTCACCCTCACGCAAAGCATTGAACAACGCTCCACGTAAATCATCATTCAACGCATTGCGCTTGTCTGGCCTGTTCAAGGTAAATCGACGTACCTTCGGCAACGGATTGTCGATTAATAGCACTGGGTCAGACATATGACTCTCCTAGATTGATTTTCTTACTTCTCCCAGTAGGGAGCGCGCAGTTTACGCTTGTTGATTTTGCCCATCGTGTTGCGACCAAGGTCGTCAACAAAATCAATGGTGCGGGGGCACTTGAAATGACTCAACCGCTCGCGACAAAAAGCCAAAACTTCCATAGCGTCTGGCGGATTCTTCAGGTCGCGCGGAATCGCGAGCGCCTTTAGTTCTTCCCCCATTTCAGCATGAGGAATACCGATGCACGCAACGTCTAAAAGATCGGGATGTTGCACCAGTACCTGCTCAGCTTCTGCGGGATAGATATTGACTCCACCAGAGACAACCATGTCACTAAAGCGATCGGTGATGTACACAAAGCCACCATCGTTGACATAGCCGATTTCTCCCAGCGTGAAAACACCAGGTGCGATGTTTGCAGCCTTGGTCTTCTCGGCATCATTTGGGTAAATCACTCCGCGGCCCGTCGAATCTTTAAAGAACAAACGGCCCTCAATATTGGCAGGCACCTCGTTGCCATCATCATCAAGAACGATGACCGAGAATGGTGGAACGGGACGACCGACCGAGCCAGGGTTGTCAAGCCAATCAGCACTTGAGATTTGACATGTCGTGCCAACTTCGGTCGCTCCATAAGCGTCGGTGAAGATCAGGCCCCACCAGTCGATCATCGAACGTTTGATATCAACGGGGCACGATGCCCCAGTGTGTGCAACCAACTTCATTGATGACACGTTGTACTTGGCCTTCACTGATTCTGGCAAAGCCAACAGACGCACAAAGTGAGTAGGAACCATCACTGAGGTTTCAGTTTGATAAGTAGCAATTGCTTCGAGGGTTTTTTCCGCGTCAAACTTGGCGAGAATCACTATAGGTACGCCGCGAACGAGCAAGCGCATTCCGTTCAACGGACCCGTGTGGTACATCGGACCCACCACCAAGTGAGTCCCATATTCAGCGAAGCGATTCGACTTCATACCTTCAAGGTGTTCACCCATAGTTGAGCCGCCAGCAAACATTGTGGGCGGAAGTTCGGTGCCCTTCGGACGACCAGTTGTTCCCGACGTGTACAAGAGATTGGCTCGGGGCTTCACATCAAGTGGAGGATGACTCGGATCACCTTGGGCCAGCCAGTCATTCCAATCCATGACTTCTGGGTGCGATACGTCCCAGCCAACAACTGTTAGTTCTGGACCTTCAGATCGAGCGATCTTTGCTGCTTCAACGCCGCGATCGAGAGTCTCGGGGCCAACGAACAAGATGCGTGACTCCGAGTCGACCAAGATGTACGCGGCCTCTTCGGCGGTGAGGTGAAAATTCACCGGGACCGTTGAGGCGCTCCCTAAGAGGCAGCCCAAATGAGCCAGTGCTGTTTCTGCCGCATTCTCAGCAAAGACGGCGACACGTCGCTTCGGACCAAGATCAGTCGAGAGAGCATTGTTCGCGGTGCGGTTGAGAATGTCACCCACCTGTGCCCACGTAAAGGTTCGATTGGGATCACGCACCGCGATTTCCTCAGGACGTTCACGGGCAAGATCGGATGCGAAAACAGGCATGAGGAGAAACTACGAGATTTCAGACGTCAGCAACAATGCCACGAGCGATCAATTGCTCTCTATCGTTCGTGAAGTTCGCTGAGAGATCGGCAGGGCCACCGTAGTGAACCTGTAAGAAGCGACGTGTGAACAACCATTGGCCATTCACCTTGGCGTAGGCGTCGTCGTAGTGAGCGAGCAAAATCCCCGAATCTCCGTTCGCCCGACGCATTCGTTCGCTGATTGCCCAACGCCCAGTGGCTTCATTTGATGAGGCTCCAACCCACGCATCTCCGTTGTGAACAGTTTGCACAACCGATGAAATACCGCCCATGGCGGCGTACCACAGTTGAAGAATCGCCTCTTTACCTTCGACCAATCGGCCTCCACCCAAGTCCCAGACCGCATCATCGGTCCAGCAACTGCCCCACTGCACGCCGTTGCGATGAATTACCGCATCGGCATAGCGATTGATAAGACGTTGAATATTGACGTAATCCTCGACACTGACTGGTTCCAAATTGACAGGGGTAAGTTCGCTCATAGTCCCTATTTCTAGCCGAGCCGCAAGCCCTGACACGATGCCAGATAGACCGACTCTGGCCGTCCGCTGATTTGGGTACCACGAAAATACGACAAGATGAGATGTATGAGTTCCGATCTTGATCTCACGAAGATGACCTTGCTTGACTCGGATATATCTGACTGCCCTTACGACGCTTACGGAAAGCTCCGTTCCGAAGCCCCAGTGTGGCGTGACAACGCAACGGGCATGTACGTCATCACCCGCTACGACGATGTCCGAATGGTCTTGAGCGATACCCAGCGGTTTACCAGTGCTCGCCACCGAGGTCGCGTTGACCCACGGTCAGCCAAGATCAAAGCCATGTATGAACAGGACGGCTGGGTGCCCGGAGCCACGTTGGCTGCTCGCGACGATCCCGAACATCGCGAGATGCGGGGTCTCTTCAATCATGCCTTTCGACCATCGAAGATCAAAGAGATGGATCCGTTCATTGAAGTACTTGCTCATCAACTGATTGATGACTTTATTGAAAACGGCCAATGCGATTGGGTTCGATCATTTGCGATTCCGCTCCCACTTCTCGTTATCGGACGACAAATGGGCGCGCGCGATGAGGATATGTGGCAGATCAAAGCATGGACCGACGCCTGGGTGCAACGACTTGGAATGATGCAAACTGACGAGGAAGCCATCTGGTCAACAGAACAAGAAATTGAAGCGCAACACTACTTTCAACCGATTTTTGAACGACTTCGCCAGCAACCAGACGACACATTGCTGAGTGATCTGGTCAACACTGTCATTCCCGAATGGGGACGAACACTTACCGATAATGAGTTGCACGCTGAAATGATGGCCGACACCTTTGTGGGCGGATCAGAGACAACAACCAATGCGCTCTCTGAAGGCGTTCGTCTGTTGATTGCCAACCCCGACCAATGGAATCTGTTGAAGTCCGATCCCGACAAGTACGTGCCCCTCCTTGCCGAAGAAGTGCTTCGCCTTGAAGGACCCGTGCAGGGACTCTTTCGTTCAACAACTCAAGAAGTTGAACTTCACGGTGTCACGATTCCAGCGGGTGCCGTCATCAACGTGCGTTATGCCGCGGCCAATCGCGATGACCAGCAATTTGAGTGTCCCGCCGACATGGATCTCAACCGCGATAACGTGCGTAGCCATCTATCTTTCGGCTTTGGCACGCACTTTTGCTTGGGAGCACCACTCGCCCGCCGAGAACTCATTATCGGATTTCGAGCACTCGTTGATCGAATAGACCACATGTGGTTTATTAACGGTGAAAACGATTTTCGTCATCATCCAAATTTCTGTCTGCGCTCACTCAAGCATTTGAATATCGGATTTACGAAAGCGACTTCATAACTACCTGCCTCATCGGAGATGGATTATTTCCAGGAGTCAGGTTTTAGAGGTGAGGATAATTCAGGGTCGAGCGAGGTAAGCGTCGACTGTTTGATGCAAATGCCGGGCGCGAATCTCTTGATAATTGCCCGAGACCTGCGATGTTCTCAGGCTGCCCTTGAAACCACGGGTCTGAGCGACCATATTGTCCGTGTCTTGGTCATAGACATAGCCCAGACCTTGGTCAATACCGGGCACCGACATGTAGCTCTCATGAATGTCAATGTCGTAGGGCTCGGCCGGAGGTGGTGGGGCTTGGCCATCAGGGGGAAACCGTAAGAACAATAAGTCGAAGGTGCACTCGTCTGGATTGGTTGGGTGCGGGAGGAATCGATACACCATCGGCTTATGTGCACCCGGGAAAAAGAAGCCGTTAGGAAAAACGAAGTACTCGATTGAGTCGATTGTCTCACTCACTTTAAAGTCTGAAAAATCATGGCCATATTTTTCTTTCAACTGCTGCTGGACAAACGCCGAATACACATCGCGCGCAGTATGGCCCTCTGGAACCTGAGGGATATTGACTCCACCGGCAAACTTACGACCAATCATAAAATTAAGAATTTCTTGTTCTGTTTGTTGTGCCGCGATGTGGGGACTCTGTGACCCAGATGTATGCATAAACCGCGACACATGCTCGCCAAATACGTCATACTGTGCGTTGGCATCACCAGTGGCACGAAGTGCTTCTGAGTGTGTCTTAAACACATGATATGCCTCGAGAAAAGCCTCCATCGCCGCTTTCCAGTTTGCCGGCAATCGCTTGCGAACATGGATTTCGATGTACCGCTGTGAGAGATCCCATGTGCCGGTGAAATGCCTTGTCATTACCCCGAGATATTCATGCAGTGACTGAGCGTGCGGATCAAAATTCACAAAAACAAAGCCACCCCATGTGTCGACTTGGATCTCAGGTAACTCAAAGTCTTCGTCTTTGACATGCGGGAAATCCCAGCGACAGGGAATCGTTGCTAATTTGCCAGAGGTAGACCACGCCCATCCGTGAAACGGACAAGTAAACCGGTTGGCGTTCCCCGTTGTATTCGAAGGTTTGAGTTGCGTTCCTCTGTGGAGACAAAAGTTATTGAAGGCACGAATTTTCATGTCAGCAGAACGAACAATCAGAATTGAACGATCCCCTATGTCGTAGACATGAAAGTCGCCCTCATTAGGAATATGTTCTTCGCGACATGCCCACTGCCATGTTCGAGACCACACTCGCTCGAACTCCGACTTTAAGAACTCCTCAGACGTGTACCGATCAAAACCAATTGGCTCATCGCCACGAAATTCATACTCGCTCTCAAGCATTTGCGGCGGAACCCCACCGATATCCCGCAAAACAATGTCGCGATAACTCGGCCCCGGACAACGCTCTTGACCCGTTTCCATTACTACTGGCTCCCCACCGCTGTCACAGCGCAAGGGTATCACGCTACGCACTAGGGTTTAAATATCTATTTGCTGGAGGAAACGTGGCACATCATGCATACGGGGTTGGATCAGGTGGTATCGCTGGCGTCGTCTCGCGCCAAACAATTTTGGCCTACTACAGCATGCGCGGCGTCGAATTTGAACAACGAGTAGCAGCCGCATCGGCTGCTGGATTCGATGGCATCGGATTTGGAGTGAGCGACTACTTACAACTGCGCGCTAACGGAACGAGTGACGATGACTTCAAGCAAGTGCTGTCTCAACACAACATGCGCATTCTTGAACTTGAAGCTCTACGTCTAGTCGACGACAAGTCAGCGCTTGACTTTGAACATGTCGCAAGAACATTCGGAGTAGAGCGCATACAAGTCATCGCCCCATTTGGTGCGAACAAAGACATTGACTTTGATGTTGCAGCGCAATGGCTCGGCTCCCTAGCGGAACGCACGGCTGACGCAGACGTGCATTATGCGCTTGAGTTTCTACCGCCAACAAAGATTCCCGACATTGCTACCGCCCAGAATTTTGTGCGCCGGAGTGGGCATCCAAATGTTGGACTCTGCGTTGATACATGGCATGTTTTTCGCGGTGCTGGCGTGCCGTCGCTCGCGGATCTTGATTACTCGCTGGTCAAGAATATTCAAGTTGATGATGGCACGATGACGCCAAGTATGGACGACTACATCCAGGATTGCATCCACAATCGTGAGCTTCTCGGTGCAGGCGAATTTGATCTAGAGCAGTTCTTTGAACGTACGCCGCCCAACGCTCCTATCAGTGTCGAGATCATCGACGACGACCTTGATCTGATTCCGGCTTTCGAACGGGCCCAACTTCAGGCGTCATCTCTTCAACGCTTGATGGCGCGTTGCTATCGGCAAGACTGATGGTCAGGAGTTTTTCTCACTGTACGGAGCCACCATGATCCCTGACTATTCATCACGAACATTGAACGATCTCACCTCGCTTATTGGCAAACGAGCCATTGTCACTGGCGGAGCTCAGGGAATCGGCGCAGCGACGGTGGCGCGCCTAGCCGAAGCCGGAGCCAATGTATTAGTCAGTGATATTGATGAAGTTGGCGCGGCAACGATGGCAGCAACTGTCGCCCAACAAACCGGGAGACAGGTAATCAGCACACGTATTGATATCGGCGATACATCAACCATCATCGCTGCGGCAGATCTATGCGTTGAAAAACTCGGCGGTATCGATATCTGGGTCAACAACGCTGGCATCTACCCCACCACCGGACCTGCCATTGAGGCTGCCGATGATTTCGTTGATCGATTAATGCAAATCAATGTACGCGGCAATTTCGCTTGCGCGCGTGAAGCGGCCCGTCGCATGCAAGGTGGCGTCATCATCAACTTGGCGTCAACCACCGGATTTCGGGCCGCTCCAGGCATCAGTGCATACGTGATGTCCAAGCATGCAGTCGTTGGCATGACCAAAAGTTTGGCTCTTGAATTCGGACCCAAGAATATTCGTGTCGTCGGAGTTGCTCCTGGCCCTATTGACACACCAGGCGTTCAAGACCAGTTGGCTCCGCTGAAAGCGGCCGGTCTGGATGTAGGAGCGCGGATGAGTCAAACCCTCTTGGGTCGAGCCGGCCAAGCCGATGACGTTGCGCGAGTGGTCTTGTTTTTGGCATCAGATATGGCGGCTTGGATCACCGGAGAAGTGGTTGCCGTTGACGCGGGATCACTTGCGGGCTAAACGAAAGACACGGTTTGCCTGCTAGACAAACACTGGGAGGTATTGACATGAGTCAACCAAAGATTCCGCTGACAGCAGACACGATCGACGCTGCTTGGCTCAATCAAGCATTTGATGGTTCAGTCGCGACGATCACCAATGTTCAAGCACAACGATTGGGTGAGGGAGTCGGTCTACTCGGCGAAGTAACTCGTCTGCACCTGACCTACGCTCCAGGTTCAAGTGGACCACAACCAGCATCAATGATCGCAAAATGTCAAGCGACTGCTCCCGGAAATGTTTTCATGTCGCAGGCGATGGGTTTTTACGAGCGCGAATCATCGTTCTATAAACAATTCTCGCAATCAATCAACTTACGAGTCCCGTATTGCTATTACACCGATGTTGATCCTGCTGGCGCTCCGTACATCGTTCTTTTAGAAGAAATCACTAACCCCCGAATGGTCGACCAAGTCATCGGAGCAAATTTCGAAGACAGCGCCGCAATTCTTGATCAGGCCGTCAAATTGCATAGTCACTTTTGGGATAATGAATTGTTGTGGTCACTCGAATGGTTGCCACCGATGAATAACCCGTTGTATCGCGCTGCTCGCGAAATGGCCGAACCAAAACTTGAATCGTTTATTGCAACATGGTCGCCCCATGTTGCAGCCGACACGATGCAATGGATGCGCGAACTCACCCCTAAGTATCCAGACATGGTCGATTGGTGGGTTGAACAGGGCAACGCGACGTTCTCACATACCGACTTCCGAGCTGACAACTTTTTGTTTGGTGGTTCAGCAGGTCAAGGAGTCGTGACAGTTCTCGACTTTCAATTGAGTGCTCGCCATGTCGGCATGTGGGATGTTGCCAACTTTCTTGGTCAATCCGTCACCATTGACAATCGACGTGAGTGGGAAGAGACATTAGTGCGCCGCTACTACGACGGACTCGTCGCTGCGGGAGTCCCCAACTACTCATGGGATCGCTGCTGGCGCGATTATCGCTATTGCTTGTTGCATCAGGCTTGGTCACAAGTTGCGGTGAGCGATATTGACCCAGGCAACGATCGAGGTCGAGCCCTGTTGCATGCCATGATCACCCGAGTTTTTGCTGCTGCTCATGATTTGCAATCAGGCGATCTACTCAACGAGCTCTGACCAGACTCTTCCACCAACATGACACCCGACCTCGTAAACCGCCTCACCCAACAGATGCAGTATGAGTTTGACCGCACTGCACCGCCCGAAGGATTTCCAAAGTTTCACGACATTCCGGTTGAGCGTTTTACTTCCGATGAGTTTTGGGAACTCGAGCAGAAATATCTGTGGCCAAGATCATGGGTCATTGCGGGCCGGTCTGAAGACATTCCCAATGTCGGTGACTTTTTCACCTTCGATGACTTGGGCGTGCCAATAATTCTGATCCGAGGCAAAGATTCCCAAATTCGTGCTTTTTATAACACGTGTCAACATCGTGGCGCTCCAGTTGTACGAGAGTCGTCTGGAACTTCAAAACTTCTCCGTTGCCAGTACCACTCGTGGTCTTACGACATTGATAGCGGACAATTAGTTTCCGTACCCGATGAACGAGACTTTGTTGATCTTGATAAGACAGAACGTTGCCTACCCACAATTTCGTGTGCGGTTTGGGACAACTGGATCTTTGTCAATCAAGACACCAATGCGATCTCTTTGGCCGAACATATCGGTTCCATCGCTGATGAAATGTCCGAGTTTCAGGGACAGTCGTTACGCACAGTTGCCAAACAAAGCGAAATAGTTCCGTGCAACTGGAAAGTCACTGCCGAGGCATTCCTCGAGGTGTACCACTTCCGCCACATACATAGCCGCAATGGTGAGAGTTTGCTTGACAATCGAGGGGCCACTATGGGCCTACTCCCCAACGGTTGCTCGCGTATGGTCACTCCATTTTCTAAGACGTCGTATACGGCTCTCGGAATGAAGAACTGGGATGACTACAAGCATGTCGTGCTGCCAGACTTTACCGATATCGAAACAGTTAATGACATGGTGCGTTGCACCAGTACCGCCTTCGGTATTTTTCCCAATTTGATTACTCCAGTGGCGGCCTATGGATTTCCATTTATCACTTTTTGGCCAATCAATAAACAGACAACGCGCATTGATTGGACGCACTATGCACCAATTGATTTTGATCCCCGAGAGGGATTGCCAGCGAACTGGCAAGCACGACTCGATAACTTCGCCCTCATCATGCAAGAAGACTTTTGGAATATGGCACCAATGCAAAATTCATTGGAGTCTCCAGCGATGCGCGGTATGCCCATCAACTACCAAGAACGTCGCATCTGGAATTTTCATGAAGAAGTTGATCGATTGATTGGCATCGAACGTATTCCAGAGGAATTGCGAGTTGAGCAACTTCTCGCGCCCTATATCGAGCATTAAAAACTAGCGATTTGGTCTAGTTACGACCGACCGCGGGGTTACCTTCGGTCCACATCACGACAAGACGCCTAAACACGATTCGCCAGCCTTCAGATGTGCGTTGCAATTGATCTTCGTAACGACCGGCGATGATGAAATTTGGACCACCATGAGCGGCCTTACGAACATGCTGTGCCTGTAGGTAACAGCGACACGTAGCCGAATCGCCATTGAGCACAATTTGATGATTTGAAACCATATGTTGCGTGTCATCCATTGGCGTCAATGCATTCTTGATTCGCTGCAAGATCTGCTCACGCCCCACGAGATCGACGGTCAGATCAGCATTGGCATCAACTGTAAAAACCGTGTCAAGAACCGGCCAATCTTTTGTATCTAGCGCCCAGCAATAGCGATGCGTGATATCAACAATCGCCGCTCGATCAACCAGCATTTGCACGGTTTCTTCTGGTGAACGTCCTTCAATTGCCTGCGGTCCAAACATCTCATCCCCTCGGTCTCGCCCTAACCGTAGTCGGATGTGACACGCTACGGGTATGTCCTTACTTGGCCGACCTGTCCAGATCGCTTACAGCGCACGGGGTGAGAACTCCCTTGAAGACGCAGCCGAGATTTTTCGGTATCGAACTCACTGCGGCCCATTCGTATTTGCCCACCACATTGAGATCTCCACGTGCACGATCAACGGAGCGACGAGCACATTTGATCATTCGTCGGCCTACGGCTGGTGGGGTGAGGTGATGGTTGAACTAGTACGCGAACATTCTGAACCACTCGGAGCAAGTCCAACAGGATTGCACCACTTGGCTTTTATGGTTGATTCTCTGTCGAGTGGAATTGATTGGTGCGCCCAACAAAGATGGCCCCTCACCCTTCATGCCCAAACTGCCAGCGGTCAAGAATTTGTCTTTTGCGATGCACGACACGACCTCGGACATTTCATCGAGTTGTACGAACCGTCCGAACGACTTCTCGGCTTCTACGACTACGTTCGCCGACTTTCCCAAACCCCGCCGTGATTCTGGTGTGGATTAATTGCGAATATCGCAACAAATCCACACCAGAATCACAAAGGATGGAGAGGGTTTACATGGTTGAGTCGTCGACCCAACTTCCGTGGAACCCGAACGGTACCCGCTGCGGCAGATGCACACGGGCGACTGGTGCTTTGGAGAGATCGCTTGCATCCAAAATGACGAGGTCCGTCGAATCGGTTGCATCGTCGTAGACAAATCCCATGGCATAACCCTCGTCTTCGTTGGCCGACGCAGAATCTTGTACGAAGACAAACTCACCAGGATGAGCGTTCGGACCGAGATCATGAATGGTCTTTGATCCGTTGCTCATGTCGTAACGCGCCACCACACCGGGCTCGCCCATTTCACCGCTCGCACCCGGACGTGACCCGGCAACCCAGCCATAACGGTGCTTCAAACCAACAACGCGATCATCCACTCGTGGAAAAGCGTGAGCCCAGTCATCGATTTGAGTTTCACGCACGGCACCAGTCTTCATATTGAATGCCCAGCGATACATGTAGCACGGCTCGAAACTGTCCATTGAACCGCGCCACATTGATTCATGGCGACCAACATCGCAAATCACTTCATCGCCATCGACGTACGCATTCAATGGGTGAAAGACGTAGCAAGGGTCAATATTGAACCAACGCACATCTTTATCGGTTCCCATTCGAGGCATGATGCCGATTCGAGCGCCATAGTTGTCGTCCCAACCAATCGGCGGGAGTCCTTCTGCCATCTTGTCGAGATTGAACACCACGGGCAGGTCCATAAAAATTGCATGATCTCGAGTGATCATGAAGTCATGCATCATCGTGCCCGCTGGAACAGTGATGTCGGCCGTGTGCACCAACTGACCGTTGCCGTCAAGTACGTGATAGGTCAAGAATGGAGCGACTGCCGAGTAGCCAAAGAAGTGCAATTCATTGGTTTCGGGGCACAACTTCGGGTGCGCTGTAAATGCTGTCTTCAGTTTTCCGCCGAAATCTTCACTGCCAATTGTTTCAAGTTCACGCGAAAGTTCCCAAGGCAGATGACCTTCTTCCAGCGCCCAAATGCGACCCGCGTGTCCGAGCACGTGGGTGTTGGCTGCACTTGCCGTCGGATCGAACATGGTCTCGGGGTCCATTGCATCAAGACCCTTTTCCCACTTCGGTGTACGCACATAGCGGTTGCGATACCACTTTGCTTGACCACCCTCGAGACGAACTCCGTGCACCATGCCGTCACCAAAGAACCAGTGGCCGGCCTGTCCATCTTTCGGGTTCGAACCATTGCGCACGTACAAACCCGACAAACTCTTGGGAACTGATCCAGTCACACGCAAATTGGTATCGGTGATTTCGTTAAAGACTGGTGCGTAATTGCCTCGCAAAAACCACGGTGTCTTTTCCGCATCTCGGTCGATCATGTCAGTCATTTTGTTCCCCTAAACATTTGATTATTAAAACACTGAGATAGTTCTAGCGCACTTCATCCCACCATGGAGCCACTTGCGCAGCAAACCTCTTGGCGTATGAGCGAGTTAGTTCATCAAGCGAATCACTCAGATCCTGATTTTCGGTCGGCGGGAGCTCAGATCCGCCTTGAATAGGGTCAACCCATTCCAAACGAAGACCAGCCAAAACGGAGCCGAGCAACGGCGAAGCAATTTCGTGATGCTCGCTCGTTTGATGCGCAATGAAAGCCCGAAAATCTGTGAATGCCAAAAGTGTGTAATACGTCTGAGGTTCTGAACCGCGCCAATACTCGTAGCGCAATAGACCGGGTTCGCTACCGTGACTCGCTCCATACAGATCTTTCGAGATCTGTTCAAACTGCGCCTCACAACCGGGCTTCACCTTGATATGAGCGAGAATTGTGGCCATAGCAATACCGTAACAAACAGATGGGCGTCGGAAATCAGCCGACGAGCTTTTCACTTAAAGCCCATAAGGCCGAAGCCCTTGCTGGGTCGACTGCACGAGCAACTACTCCCCCTTCATTGAGTTCGCCATCGGCAACAACGGCACTCACATTGCAGTCTTCGCAATACTCGCCACCCCGACCGTCAAGCAACGACGATGTCGCGGCCCACACCGAAGTCGCTGCCCCTTGTTCGGGCGATTTCCAAGCCATAGCCGCCGGGCTTTCAGATAAACGCGAGATGAGTGATGCCATAGTTTCATCAGTCATGTAGCGACCAAGTTCGGTATGAATCACTCCTGGATGAACTGCGAAAGCGCGAACACCTTGATCGCGATGACGCCGATCAATTTCGACTGCATGCAGAACATTGCACGTCTTGGCAGCCCCATAGGCCAAGAACGGTTCATAATCTCGACGCTCAAAGTTCACGTCATCTAAATCAACGTCACCCATTTGGTGCCCTGCCGAACTCAAAACGACGACCCGCGCCGGCGCCGACTCGACCAGACGTGGCAACAAATCTCGAGCCAACAAGAAGTGTCCAAGATGATCAACACCAAATTGTTGCTCAAATCCATCGACTGTGTGTCCGAGTGGCGTGGCCATAATTCCGGCATTCAGAATCAGTCCATGAAGCGCAACATTGCGCGACATGAACTCGGCGGCAGCGGCCCGTACTGACTTCAATGAGGCCAGATCAAGAATCAGACTTTCTAACTTTGCATCGGGATGGGCCGCACGAATACCTGCGGCAGCGTTTTCATTTTTCCCGTGATCGCGAGCAGCCATCACCACGATGGCACCTTTAGCAGCCAACGCACGTGAGGTTTCGAGTCCCAGTCCACCCGATGCGCCAGTAATCAAGAATCGGCGACCAGTCAGGTCAAGACCTGCCAAAACTTCATCGGTTGTCGATGTTGCAGAAAAACCACTCGTTGTCGTCATAACCGAAGCGTATGTTCGTGACACTCACGCCAACGAGACGAGTCTCAACAATTAGCCGAGCGGTCCTCCGGCAAACCATCGATCAAACATCGGCTTAATGGCACTCCAGACAAGTTCCACGATCAATCCACTCGGCGGCTGCACATAGGTGAAAGCCCCATAGCCCTTATCTGGTGACGCCTGCGCCATCGCCAAAGTCCAACCTTGCGCAATGAGCGCCTCAGTTTCGCCTTTAACGTCATCGCTCCACACACCGACGTGATGGATACCTGGAATTGTTCGTCCATCCCAAATTGATCCGGGAGCACCTTCAAGGAGTTCGATGTGTTGAGGGCCTTCAGCCGAGTACGTGAACTTCAGTGGAATCGTTTGTTCGCCACCTGACGGGGTCCACACATGTTGTTCCCGTTCTTGGGGCTCACACCATGTAACGCCGAGAGATTCACCAAGTTCTTTCATTGCTAGTTCAAGATTCGGCACACGAATTCCTTGGTGATAGCAACGCGTGTAATTAACTGTTCCCATGATGACTTCTTTCGTTGGGCAATTCGGCTAAAAAGTAACTCGATTGATGCCGCTTAGATGCGGCGCTGGTGACCTTCCCAATACGGAGCCCGTAATGGTTGTTTTTGAATCTTGCCTGTTCCGGTACGCGGAATGTGTTGAACAAAGTCCACTGACCGAGGGGCTTTATAACCTGCCAAAAATTCGCGACAATGCGCGATGATGGCTTGAGCAGTTTCGGGCGACGCCGAGACTCCCTCGGCTACTTGAACGAGGGCTTTAACACTCTCGCCAAACTCTTCATCGGGTACGCCGATCACAGCTACATCTTCAACGGCAGGATATGCCGCGATGACACCTTCAATTTCAGCAGGATAAATGTTCACTCCACCCGAAATGATCATGTCAATTTTGCGATCTGATAGCCAGAGATAACCATCAGAGTCGATATATCCAACATCACCTGTCGTGAAGACTCCTGGCTCAAGATGAGAATCGCGAGTCTTTGCTTCATCGTTGTGGTACGAAAAATCGGTGCCCATCTTGTTTTTGAAATAAAGCGTGCCTTCTTGACCTTGAGCAACGCGCTCGCTCTCATCATTAACAACGATGACCTCAACGGAATCCAACGGCTTACCGACGCTTCCGCCCTTTGCTAACCATTCGGTTGAAGAAACTGTCGAGATAATTGAACCTTCGGTACTGCCGTAATATTCGGTGATTTTCGGACCCCACCAGTCAATGAGTCCGCGCTTCACTGCCGGCGGACACGGTGCGGCGCCATGCCAAACAGTTGTCAAAGATGCTCCTGAGAATTCATTCTTTACTTCCGCTGGCAAATCAAGCAGTCGTTTCATTTGCGTCGGAACAAGATGTACGTTGGTGCACGAGTAACGATCAATCATCTGCAACATTGCGGCCGAGTCATATTTGTGCTGCATAACAGTTGTTGATCCACCGATCATCGGGAAGAACGAGAAGGCCCATTGAGCCGAGTGATAAAACGGACCACACAACATGGTTCGCCCAGGAATCGGCAAGAAGTTCGAAAATCCAGCGGCGATGAACTTCATGATGTCGGGTGTCATCGCCATACCTCCCGACAACGCTCCCCGTACGCCCTTCGGGCGACCAGTGGTTCCAGACGTATAGAACATCGGACCACCAAGCATTTGGTCGGTCGGTTCGTCTGCACTGGCTTGCAAAAGCACTGATTCAAAATCAGTAAAGCGTGAATCACGACGTACCGCGGCATCGGCGGTCGTTCCGATACCAACGACAACTGAAACTACATTGGCCCGTTCATCTTTCAATGACGCTGCCACGGCAGCATCAAATCGTTGGTCGACAATAACTGCCTTGGTGTCAGCATCGGCGTACACATACGCAAGTTCGTCTGCCACCCAGTGCCAGTTGACTGGCACATACGTCCATCCGCCATGAGCACACGCCATCGCAATTTCAAACCATTCACACTGGTTTCCTGCCACCACTGCGATCGTGTCCCCAGTAACAAGTCCATGCGAACGAAGGCCATTCACCAAACGGTTCACTCGGTCATCAAGTTCGGACCAAGTAACACTGTGCGTTTCGTCAACGAGTGCGATTTCGCTCCCACGGTCAGCAACTTGTGCTTGCGTCAAAATAGCCTTTTCTATTTCTCCTGTCGTCCTATGGGATACCTCGGAATATAAAATGCTTCCTGTACTGCCACCTTCAGC
>SXGQ01657048.1_pt1 | contig 17547 bp, 10 predicted proteins | sample 3178371 | NCBI WGS metagenome assembly SXGQ01 (sample SAMN11356859, study PRJNA531348) | freshwater metagenome | isolation source: freshwater sample F1-20 | place: China: Fuxian Lake, Yuxi | collected 2017-12-25 | reverse complement strand
TCTCATGGCTCATGTTGGCCAGGAAGCGGCTCTTGGCGGCACTCGCCTGAACGGCCGCCTCACGCGCGCGCTCGCGCTCGGCAGCCACAGACTCACTCTGCAACCGCAACCGCGTCATCTCGGTCCACCGCTGATTGCTGCGCCAGCTCTCTTGCGCCAGCACGATGGCGTAGACGAGAACGCTGCCGACGACCACCCATGCGCCAGCATGTCCCTCCCACACCGCCCAGCCTGCGACGGGCAGCAGGATCGACACGAAGTTGACGACGGCCGCACGGAAGCTGCTCACGAGAATGAACACGCCCACGGCTGTGATGCACAGGACACTCGCGAACAGCAGGGAACCGAGCAGGGTGCCCTGCGTCGCCGGCACGAACACCAGCGTGATCACGTTCCAGCACAGGTTGTCGAGGACGATCATCACGTCGAATCGGAACTGCCAGTGACCCACGCGCTGCGCACGCGTTGGGTCACGCTCGAAGCGACGGGTTTCCCAGGCGCGTGTGGCGCTGACGCACAGCCGCAGCGCCAGCCACCCGATCACCCAGGCAGCCGAGACCAGCCCCCACATCGCATAACCGATGAGCAGGCAGAAGAGCACGGCGCCGACCTGCGGTTGCGGCGCCAGGCGATAGATCGTCTCGATGCGCTCGAAGCGAATCTGGGTGTCGATCCCGTCGGCGCACTCACCTTCCGGCACTGGCTGCGAAGTGGTCATGGGGTCTCGGCGCGATCGAGGCTGTCGATCCGGTCCGGGAGGTCTTGCCGACGCATCGAACTCCAATCGGAAGGATCGACTGTCGGGGCCGGCGTCGGAGCGCCTGCCGAGATGCACCGGTTGGTGCACCAGGAGAGCGCTCGATCAGGAAAGCGTAGACGCCCGTGGCAATCTGGCGCACCGGCACCTCCGCGCGGCTCAGCACCCTGTCGCGCCGTGTTTCACGCCACCGACCGACCCCTCGGGGCCGGCTCGCATCCACGGGACACACGCCCACGATTACGGGACTGCGTGACCTGTTGCTCATTGCGTTGCCGGCTGGCTGCAGTGCCTGCACCCGAGCTGCGGGGCAGTGACCTTCACCCCGCAGAAGCCCGGCGGCAGGACGGCCGCGTGGTTGCGCGCGCCTCAGTCGGGGAGGCCGAGCACCCGCTTGGCGATGATGTTGAGCTGGACCTCGTTGGTGCCGCCGTAGATGGTCACGGCCCGGTCGCGCAGCCAGCCACGGGTGGCCTCGAGATCGTCGGCGCTGAAACCTTCGCCCTCCCAGCCCAGCCCGAGAATCCCGCGCAGCTGTGCCTTGAGTTCCGAGCCTTCCTTGCTCAGTGTGGAGCCGACGTACTTGAATATCGAGGTCGCTGCGCCGGGCGCGCCGCTGGAGGTGCTCTCCTCCGCCACGCGTCGTGCCGTGAGCTGCAGCGATTTCTCCTGCATGACCTGGCGGGTGATTCGATCACGAACCGCCTCGTCGGCAACATGGCCGTTTTCCACGCCGACGTGCTCGACCGCGAGTTCGGCGTAGGCATTGAGCTTCGGCTTCTCGCCGCGTGGCGGTGCGCCGGCGTCGCTCACGCCTGAGCGCTCGTACTGCAGCAGCCGCTTGGCAACCGTCCAGCCCTTGTTGAGTTCGCCGATCAGGTCTTCCTTGCGAGCGATCGCGTTGTCGCAGAAGGTCTCGCAGAACGGCGAGGAGCCGGAGATCAGCCGGATCGGCTTCACCGACACGCCCGGCTGCTTCATCTCGAGCAGAACGAAGCTGATGCCGTCGTGCTTGGCGGCCTCGGCATCGGTGCGTACCAGGCAGAACATCCAGTCCGCGTGGTTCGCCCCCGAGGTCCAGATCTTCAGCCCGTTGATGACGAAGTGATCGCCCTGCAGCACGGCACGGGTGCGCAGGCTCGCGAGGTCCGAACCCGAGCCGGGCTCGCTGTAGCCCTGGCACCAGCGCACGTCGCCGCGCGCGATGCGCGGAAGGTGGCGGCGCGTCTGGTCCTCGGTACCGAACTCCAGCAGCGTCGGGCCGATCATCGCGAGGCCCATGCCGACCGAGGGTGGCAGAGCCTTGATGGCCGCCATCTCCTGTTGCAGCACCCGCAGTTCCTGGCGGCTCAGGCCACCACCGCCGTACTCCTTCGGCCAGCCGGGCGCGACCCAGGCACGGGCTGCGGCGCGCTCGAGCCACAGTCGTGCATCGTCAGTGTCGTAAGCCTCGAAGGCGTCCTCGAAGTGCACCGAGCGACCGCGCATGCTCGCCGGGCAGCTGGCCTCGAGCCATGCCCGCGTTTCCTGCCGAAAGACGTCGAGGTCGGACAAGGGCAATCCTCCGATAGATGCAGGTACGTCGAGAGGCTGTCGTTATAGGGATGGCCCGGGGTCCGGTCAATCACGCCGCAGGCGGCATGCCGCGCCATCGCGCCCCGAGGATCGTTCGCTGCCGCCTGCCCACCGCCCCTGCGCAGGACCCTGGTCCGGCGACACCATGGCCAGGCACGCCGCAGGAACGGCCCGACATCCTGCGCACGCGGGAGTGCACACGGGGGGTCCCGAGACCCGCCCTGCGACCTCAGTCCCGCTTGTTGTGCCAGCGCAGCGGCCACCACAATCCGGGCATGAAACTACTGATCGTCGACGATCACGCCATCGTGCGCGAAGGGCTCGCGGCGATGCTGCGCCTCACCGCACCGGGCACCGAGGTGCTGCAGGCCTGCGATGGTGCCGAGGGCACGGCGATGGCCACGCAGCACCTCGACCTCGATGCTGTGTTCCTCGATCTCGAGATGCCCGGCGTTGACGGCATGGTGGTGATCCGCGATCTGGGCCAGCTGCGCCCGGACCTGCCGGTGATCGTGCTGTCGTCCTCCGAGAATCCACAGGACGTGCGCCGCGCGCTCGGCCTCGGTGCGCTCGGCTACGTGCCGAAGTCGGCCGCACCACAGACGCTGCTCTCGGCCCTGCAACTCGTGCTGTCAGGCAACGTCTACGTGCCACCGCTGATGCTCAGCGCATCGGCAGCCAGTGGCGGGGTCGGCAGCGGCACGCGCAACGCGCTGACGGAGCGCCAGCTCGAGGTGCTTCGCCTGCTGAGCGCAGGACGCTCGAACAAGGAGATCGCGCGCAGTCTCGGTCTTTCCGACAAGACCGTGAAGGCGCATGTCACCGCGATCTTCAAGGCCCTGGATGTGGTCAACCGCACCGAGGCCGCGAGCGCCGCGCGGCGTGCCGAGCTGCTGTAGCAGCGCCAGCCGCGGTGGTCTGCCGAGGCAGCAGGCTGCTAGCCGTTGCGCAGCAGGTTGCCGATGGCCGCACGCAACCTGCCGTTCGGGAGCGGCTTGTGCAGCAGCGGGAAGCCGCCTGCACGCGCCTCCACGAGCCTGTCAGGTGCGGTGTCGCCGGTGATGAGCAGCGCCGGGATCGGCCGGCCAAAGCGTGCCAGCAGCGTGCGGATGGCGCTGATGCCGTCCTCGCCACCCTGCAGCCGGAAATCGCTGATGATGAGGTCCGGCATCTCGTCGCTCCCTGCGATCGCCTGCAGGAGTTCGGCAGCAGACGCGGCAACGCGCACGCGATAGCCCCAGCTGCCGAGCAGCGACGACATCGCGCCGCGGATCGCCGGCTCATCGTCGATCACGTGGATGAGGCCGGAGCCCTTGCCAACCTCCTCGCCCGACGACTCCGGCGCGTCCGCGATGTCGTCCTCGTCAGCCAGCGGCAACCGCAATCGGAACACGCTGCCGCGGCCGGGCGCCGACGAGAAGCTGAGGTCTGCACCGACGAGTGCCGAAATGCGACGCACGATCGCCAGCCCGAGGCCCAGCCCCTCGGATCGCCTGTCGGCACGCACCTGGGCCCGGCCTTCCGCCTGGTAGAACTCCTCGAACACGCGCGCCTGCTCCGACGGCTCGATGCCACAGCCGGTGTCCCACACCTCGATGCTGAGTTCGCCCGGATGTCGCCGGCAGCCGACCAGCACGCTGCCGCGTTCGGTATAGCGCACTGCATTCGCCACCAGGTTGCGCACCATGCGTTCCAGCAGCACGGGATCGCTACGCGCCATGGCTGACGTCGCCACATGACGGAAGCGCACGCCCCGCGCACGTGCTTCCTCGGCGTGGTCGCGGCACACCCGGCCGAGCAGCGTTTGCACATGGATGGGCGCGAAGTGTGGCTCGACGATGCCGGCATCGAGCTTCGACACGTCCAGCAGTGCCGCGAACTGATCGTCCAGCGCACGCACGGAGCCGTCGATGTAGCCCACCAGTCGGCTCGCCTCGGCATCCATTACACGGCCCTGCAACGCGCCCACGAACAGGCCGAGGGCGTGCATCGGCTGCCGCAGGTCGTGGCTCGCCGCCGCGAGGAACCGCGACTTCGCCAGGTTCGCCTGCTCCGCCCGCGTCTTGGCAACGGCAAGCTGACCGGCGAGCGCCTCGTTGCGGAAGCGCAGCCGCAGCACGTCGAGTACCTGCGCATTGGCGCGCTCCGTCGCCACCGTGATCGAGACGATGAAGGCCACCGTCATCGCGAGCGCGAGTTCGTGCAGCGGATAGGGATGGAGCAACTGCACGGCGACCTGCGGCAGGATCGCCGGGTAGAAGAATGCCCGGAAGGGACGCAGGTTCGTGGACAGCACGAAGGCCGTGGAAGCCACTACACCGGAACACAGCACCAGCATCACCAGCTGGCGATGGAAGGCCTCGCTGCTGGCGAACAGGAAGGCACCTGCGCCCCACGTCAGGCCTTCGAACAGTGCCGCCAGCTCGAACAGCCGCGACCAGTGCGTGGGCTCGGGGTCGCGCATGCCGCGGTAGCGGCGGCACACCTCGAGGTGGAACAGCATGCAGGCGAGCAGCAGTGCCGCCCACACCGCTGCGGCGAGCGCAATCGCGCGATCGTCCAGGGCAAACGCCAGTGCGGCAACGCCGCCCGTCGTGCAGGACGCCACCACGCCCATCGGCGCATTGAGATAGAGGATCGCCGTGCGTGCCTGCTCGATGGCACGGCGTTCTTCGCCCCCGACCAGCGAGACCCACGTGCCGTCATGCAGGGCACGGGTGCCGGGAGCGCCTGACGGGACAACGACATCCGCCATGCTGATCGTCCCAGTCGACTGCCATCGGGGCGACGATCAGAGCATCCCTGCTGCACATCCGCCAGTACGGACACCCCGCCCCAGGCATCGCATCCCTGCGCTCATGCACGGCGGGACGCGCGGCGGCGCAGCAATGGCAACAGCGAGATGCCCACGAGCATCAGGAGGCCAGGGGCGGCCGGGGCTGGCACCGCGATGCCGGCAGACAGCGCGGCCAGGCGCAGCACGCCATCCGTGTTGCTGACGCTGAACTCGAACCCCGGCTGCAGCCCGCGCACCGCGAACACCGGGTTGACACTGCCGAGTAGCGAGCCGGGCGCGACACGGAGGAACTGGAAGACATCGCCCGCATCCGGTGCATAGCCGTCGATGAAGGTGAAGCGGATCAGTACATCCTCGAGCGAGACGTCTCCGGACACGTCGATGACATCGGACAGCGACGGGCTCGCGATCTCGATGTCGAACACTCCGCCCTGCTGCGTGAGGCTGCCGTCGATGTGCAGGGTGCCGGGGCTGTTGCCCGGACCAATCAGACCGCCGCGGTTCAGCACGTCGCCGACGATCATGCCGTCGCCGCGCAAGGTGCCGCCCGGGCCAACGGTCACATCACCAAGCACCTGCCCGCCCTCACGCACGTCGAGCGTCGCGGTCCCGTGATTCGGATCGTCCAGCGCGAGCGTCAGCACGTTGATGCCGACCAGCACGGCGAAGGTGCCGACATCGAGCGTCGAGCCTTCGCCCGCCACGAGGATGTCGGCGCGCCCGAGCGGCGACACCGTGGAGCCGAACAGCGTGCCGCCAACCGTGACGACGCCACCTTCCAGCACCGCGAGCGTCGCGGTACCAAGGCGTGCGAGGCTGATGCCGCCATCGGGCGTGCCCAGTGTCGAGCCAGGGCCGGAGACGGTGAGTGTCCCGGTGCTGCCAAGGCCGCGCCCGACGTTCACCGCGTTGAGGTTGATCGCCGGCCCCGCCAGGCTGTCGATCGTCGCCGTGACCGTGCCGCCGTTCGTGATCGTGACGATGCCGGTGGATGGGCGTGCGTCGTTGGCCTGGCCGACGTACAGCAGCGGCGTCGTGACGGTGCCACCGTCGACCTCGAGCACACCGGTCGCGTTCGCGGAAACACCCACGAGCACGCTGTTGTCCAGCGGCCGGTTGGTCGGGTTGCCGATCGTCGCCGGTAGGTAGTTCAACGCCAGCAGACCACCCGCCACCACCCGCAGCGAACCGTTCGCGGCGCCGAGGAAGGTTGGGTCGTTCGGCGGGATCATCGGCTCCGCGCTGCGGATGCCAAGACCCACGAAGTTGTAGGGATCGGCGACCGTGTTCAGTACCTGTGTGTCGCTCACTGCGTCCACGCCGATGTAGCACGAGTCGAATGCCTCGACAGTGCAGGGCCCCGCCAGCGCGTTGAGCGGCAGCACCAAGAGCAGGATGCTGCCTGCAAGACGAAGCATAGGAAGGTTGCGTGGCGTCACGTTGAAATCTCCGGAGTCTGAAAGGTCGAGAGTCGTCTGCGCTGCGCGAGCGCACGGCGTTCGTGATGCAGGCCGGAAGGCAGTGCCTCCGGTCTCGCTGCATGGGATACCGCAAGCCTTGCGCCACCCGCCGCAACCCATTGCGCCACCAACGCTTTCGTTCTGGCGCGGGGGCGCAGCGCAGTTCGGATGGAAGTTCCACCGACACTCCCGCATGGGAGTGGTCGCATCGTGTGGTGATGCCACGCGAGCGTCGCCGTCGCGCGCCGCCAGCGGCACGGCTCGTCGGGCGTGTGCATCACAGCCGCGCAACCAGCGCTGCCAGCGCCGCATGCCCACGCATGCTGGTGCGGGCGTAGATGCGCTTCGCGCGCTGGCGCGCGTGATCGACGCTGATGCCGGCACGCGCGGCGCACTCGCTCATCGGCAAGCCCTCCGCCAGCAGGAGGCACAAGGTCGCATCGCGAGGCGAGAGGCCGAACAGCGTGCGCAATGCCGCGTGGCGCTGCTCCTGCGCGGGCTCGGCATCGAGGTTGCGCAGCACGACGACGATCGCCGCCGTGCCGGGTAGTCCTGGCTGCAGGGTTCGCAGGCTCGCGCACTCGGCGAGTACGGGCCGTGCGCCCTGCGCCGAATGCAGGAGCAGCGTGTGCGGTACGGGAATGGGCGAGCGATCGGCGAGCGTGGCGGCGATGCATGCATCGAGCCGCTGCGCTTCTGCCGGAAAGTGCGCCCGCAGGCGACCGCCGACGATGCGCACACCGAGGTCCCCGAGTGCAGTGTCGTTGAACTCCAGCACGCGCGCCTGGCGATCGAGCACGATCGCACCACGCTGCATCCGGTCCAGCCACTGCAACTGCCCGCGCAGCGCAGCGCGCCAGGCGTCCGTGGCGAGCATCGCACCCCGACGCAGCAAGGGCAGCGCAAGGTCACCGCGTTGCACGTGCTCGAGCGCGAACGGGCCTTCGTCGAGTTCTCGCTTGAGGCTGAGCACCAGCGGCGCCGGCACATCCGCGAGCGAGCAGCTCGCGGCCCAGCCCAGGCCATGCGGGCGCAGGAAGTCCTGGTAGTAGGGATCGCGCGCGATCTGCCCGGGCGTGAAGTAGTCCTGGTCCACCGCGAAGCCGGCACCCAGCGCCGGCTGCACGCGCGCCTCGCGCGGATCGCGCCCGACCCAGTCGCTGAAGTACTCCTGCACCATCGGCTTGATCGCTGGCGTCCAGACCACGCTGTCGGCCGCGGTCTCGCCGAGCACCAGCGTCGCTGCGCGCGCACCAAGACTTGCCGCAAGCGCGTCCAGCGTGTCGCCCAGCGACGGCGGATGGATTAACGAGAACTGATCGACTTGCGCTGGCTGACCAGCACCCGTCGCCGCGCTCGCAGACACCCGAGGATCGACGTGCGCCAGCTGACCGACGAGCGCACGCACGAAGTCCACGATGGCGTCGAGGTCGGGCCCGTTCGTGCGCATGGAATTCTTCGGCGTGCCCTGCGCTACCGCACCGTCAGCCGGTAGGTCAGCGTCGACGTACGCCCTGCTGCCGTTGCATTGATCGTCACGTCGTAGGTACCTGCCGGCGTGACCACAGGCATCGGCATCGTCACCGTCCCAGCTGCGCCGTCACCCCCACCGCAGCCGGCAGCGACTGCCAGCACGACGATCGCCGCCCACGCGCGCAGGTGTCGCCGCGCGGCGTGCCCACGCGGGTGTTGCGCACGCGCACGGAACGGTTGGAACGCACGCTCACCGCGCCGTCGCTTGCGCGGCAGCAGTAGCGCCAGCGCGACTCCGCCGACCGCAGCCTGCATGGGTGCCGGAAGGCCGCGATCTCCAGCATCGCCCGCGCCACTGCCCGCCTTGCGCTGGGGTGCGAGCATGACCACCGAGCTCGAGACGCCGGTGCGGATGGTCAGCACGGAAGTCGCACCACCCGCTGCGGGCGTCACGCTGGCCGGGGCGAACTCGCAGCGCGCATTGGCCGGGAGGTTTGCGCATGAGAGCGCGACCGCTTCGCCGAACCCTGCGGCGAAGGTGAGGTTCAGCGTGGTCTGTACCGACTGCCCGGAGGCAGCGCTGCCGCTGCTGGCGGTGCTTGCCAACGTGAACGGTGGCACGTCGGGTGGCTCGACGCCGTCGAGGGCCGAGACCGTGCGCACCAGCGGCACGAGCCCCTCGAGGAAGACCGACACCACGGCGTCCATCTTCGCGTCGCCGTTCAGGTCGGCCGCCGCAACGTGACTCGCGTTGCTGCCGATCGTGATGGAGTTGGTTCCTCCGAAGCCGCCGTCACCAATGCCATGCACGACGGCGGCATAGGACCCTGCCACCAGCACGTCCGGGTTGCCGTCGTCCGAGTAGTCCGCGACCACGAGCGCACGCACCCCCGGCCCGCCTTCGGGCAGCGGGAATGGCGCACCGGCGCCGAAGCTGCCGTCGTTGGCGCCCGGTAGCACGCGCAGGAAGTCGTTCAGCCCCGCATCGCGGGTGGCGACGACGAGGTCGGGCCTGCCGTCGCGGTTCATGTCGCCGATCCCGAGCGCAGGAACGTCACTGCGGGCGCCGGCCGCAACCGCCAGCGTGAGCGGCGAGCCCACGCTGCCATCGGCATTGCCGCGATACAGGCGCACCCCGACGAGCCTGTCAGGGCCCCGGAAGCCCATCGTGTCGAGCCCGCCGACAGCGACGTCCGCCCGACCGTCCGAGTTCACGTCCGCGATCGCCAGTGCCTGCAGGTTCGTGGATGCATCGATCTGCACAGGCGGCCGAAGGCTGCCGTCCGCGTTGGCGCGGTACAGGAAGGCGCCACCGGTCAGGGCGCTCTGGCCACCCAGCAGCACGACGACATCGCTGCGACCATCGCCATCGACATCACCCGCACCCAGGTTGTCGAGGCTTCCCTGCACCACCGGCAGGGCGATGCTGCTCGGCGCGGCGAAGGTGCCGCCGCCAAGGCCGCGCAACACGGTGAGGCCGTTGGCGCTTGTCACCACATCGGGCCTGCCGTCGCCGTCGAAGTCGCCGCTCGCCACGAGCAGCGCGCGGCCGCTCGTCCCGGGAATGGCGGCAGGCGCGGAGAAGACCGCCTCTGCGCTGCCCCGCTGCAGCACCAGCCCGCCAGCCGTGCCTGGCGGTGTGGTCACGATGTCCACCACGCCGTCGCCACTGAAGTCCGCGAGGGCGAAGGTGGGTGCCATCTCCAACCCCAGGCCTGCGCCCGGCAGCGCCTGCGCTGCGAAGAAGCGGCCGTCGCCATGCCCGAACAGGAACTGCACCACGGTGCGCGTGTCGTCATCGGTGCCATACACACCCTGGGAGGCGAGGCCCACGACGATGTCGAGGTTGCCATCGCCGTTGATGTCGGTGACGTTCAGGGCGTTCGCGCCGCGGATCGCCGCATAGCTGGCGCCTGTCGCGAACGTGCCGTCGCCGCGCCCCATGAAGATCGTCAGCAGGGTGCCCGAGCGGAAGGCGACGTCGAGCGCGCCATCGGCGTCGAAGTCACCGGCGACCGCATTCAGGCTGCCACCGCCGATGAATGCATCGAGTCGCTGCACCGCGGGTGCGAAGGTGCCATCGCCATTGCCTGGCGCAAGCGTGCCGCCTGCAGTGAGCAGGTCCACGCGACCATCGCCCGTGAAGTCCGCGAGCAGGTGGGCCCCTGTATCGATCGCGGGGCGGGTGACGTTCGCGGTGCCGAAGCGCCCCGAGCCCGTGCCCAGCAGCGTGACGACCGCCGGGAACGTCGCCTCGATGAAGGTACGGTCCACGGCCACGAGATCGAGCCTGCCATCGCCGTTCAGGTCCTCGATGCTCACGCTCGGGCCGAAACGGCCGGTGGTCGGCCCATAGACGGGGAGCACTTCCACCGGCGCGAAGGTGCCGTCTGCACGGCTCAGGAACACCCCGATGCCACCGCTGTCGCCGGCAGCAACGAAGGGCGAGACGATGTCGCCGATGCCATCACCATTCAGGTCAGCGGTCGCGAGTGTGGTTGCGGCACCGGACGTCACCAGCTGGGTGCGTTCCAGCAGAACGCCCGCCACGCTGCCGCGCACCAGCGCGATCGAGCCACGGAAATCCGCCACCACGGACAACAGGTCGCCGCCAGCGTTGCGACCAAGGAATGCGACCGGCGATGCCGCCTGGCCGAGCCGCCGGTCGATGCAGCCGCGCGGGAACCGGCCAGGCATCGTGGTGAGCCCCGCCAGCTGATGCAGGTAGGTGCCCGCGCCCGGCAGCGTCGCGCTGATCGAGGTTGCCGGTGCAGCCGCCGGCGTGATGGCGTACTGGGTGAGGCTGCAATTCGGCTCGCGCACGAGGATCGCACTCGTGAACGTCGTGCCGCTGTCCAGCGCACCCGCGACAAGCGCCACCTGGTTGCCGCGAAAGGGCGCCGTGGGCGTGAAGGTGCGCAGGCTGATGTCCGTCTCTGCCGCCGCCTGCACGGCCTCGCGGCTTCCCGCCACACGCTTCGAAGGTGTCGTGGCGCCTCCGGCGTTTTCCTGTGCAGCAGGGTTGGGGCCCACCGCCAAGAGCGCCCCAAAGGCGTAGCCGTCGGGTCCTCCGGACGGCGGACAGGCCGCGAGCAGCAGCGCCAGCAACAGCGGCAGCAGCAGCCGCAGCGCATGTACGTGTTGCCGGACTTTGCTCATCGTCATGTTCCTCATCGCGCCGCGCTCCGGGGTCGAGAGGTTCCGTGCCCATCGGGGTCAACCTGCTCGATGGGCATCGTCGAAGCGCGCACCGGGCGCCACAATCAGGCAGAGGTCTTAGGACCAGGCGCGGGTGCCTCGGCGCAGCGCAATGCCCTGGGCGGCGTCGCGCGGGCAGGCAACGCCTGCAGCGATGTGTGCCTCCGTGGCGAGTGCACAGCCGGCGAGCGCATGGCCGTCGTGTCCGTTGCAGGCGCGTGCATGCCACGCCCGAACCTGCTCCAATCGGGCCGATGGCGTCAGGGCAGGATCACGCCTCGCGACCCACGAGGCAGGCGCATCCCGCAACACATGAACCCGAGGGACGACGATGAGTGACGCCAACCCGATGCGCGACTTCAACCAGCGCGTGATGGATGAGTTCAGGGCCAACGCCGGCGTGGTGGGCGGCCCCTTCTCTGGCGCGCCGATGCTGATCCTGCATACCCGCGGCGCGAAGTCCGGCGAGATGCGCGAACTGCCGCTCGTGTACCAGCCGCAGCCGGGGCGCGAGGCCGATGCCTGGGCGATCTTCGCCTCGAAGGCCGGTTCGCCCACCCATCCGGACTGGTATCGCAACCTCGTCACCCACCCTGGTGACGTTCGCATCGAGGTCGGCTCGGAAGCGCTGGCCGTCGATGTGCGCGTGCTCGAAGGCGCAGAGCGCGACGCGTTGTGGGAGGCGCAGAAACGCGCATCGACTGCCTTCGCGGGCTACGAGGCGAAGACCACGCGCACCATCCCGGTTGTGCTGCTCACCCGGCGCGGCTGAGCGGGTTGCGGCGTGCGGCATGCAGCCGGCGCCGCTCCGGAAGCGGCACCGGGCACGGCAGCGCCAGACGCCCGCGCAACACGCGCAGATTTCCGCCGCACAGGAAACCCTGTATCTGATGGGCCCGACCCTGCGCAAGCCATCGCATCCGCATTCATCTGCGAGCCCACCATGACATTCCTGCACCCTGCGGCCGCGCTACTCGCACCGCGATCAGCACCGCTTGCGCGATCGGCACGACTGCCGTCATCGCCGCTGCGATCAGCAACACGCAGTGAGCCCGGCCGATGAGCATCGGCGCACCGCCTGCGCTCGGCGCCACGGCGGCTTTCCCCGCCAGCGACAAGCCGGCCGAGTTCGGCCCCGGCTACACCCGCTTCGCACTCGGCATGCTGCTCGGTGTGGCCACCGTCAACCTCATCGATCGCAGTGTCGTGAACCTGCTGCTGGTGCCGATCGCACAGGACCTGCAGCTGAAGGACTGGCAGCTCGGCGTGTTCACCGGGCCGGCCTTCGGCATCTTCTACGCGTTGTCGCAGATTCCCATCGCGCGCCTCGCGGATCGCAGCCCGCGGGTGAAGATCATCGCGCTCGCGCTCGCATTCTGGAGCGCGATGACGATGGCACAGAGCCTCGCCATCGGCTTTCTCTCGCTTGCGATCGCGCGCGCCGCCGTGGCGATGGGCGAGGCGGGCAGCGGGCCGGCATCCCAGTCGCTGATCGCCGACTACTTCCCACCAGAACGGCGCGCGCGCGCATTCGCGGTATTCGCATTCCAGCTGCCGGTGGGTGCCGCGATCGGATCGCTCATCGGCGGCTTCGGGCGCGAATACCTAGGCTGGCATGCCGTGCTCGTGCTCGTGGGCATTCCAGGCCTGCTGCTCGCGTTCTTCCTGTGGCGGACGCTGCGCGAACCCACGCGCGGCTACTGGCAGCCGGCGAACGTGGCAGTGCAACCCAATGCGAGCTTCGGCGAGACGGTGCGCTTCCTGGTCGCGCTGCCGTCGTTCCGGCACACGGTGCTCGGCTACACGATCTGGGTGTGCGTCGCCAGTGCCCAGGGCTTCGATGCGGTGTACCTCGAGCGCAGCTTCCAGCTGTCGCCCTCGCAGATGGGTTCCATCTTCGGTGTAGCCGGGCTGCTCGCGATGAGCGGCTACTACATGGCGGGATGGCTGTCCGACAGGCTGACCCCGCGCGATGCACGCTGGGCGCTGTGGCTGCCACCGATCTTCCTCGGCCTGCACCTCTGCACCTCGATGATCTACTACAACGCGGGCAGCACGAGCGTCGTGATCGCGCTCGCCGTGATCGGGCCCTTCCTGCCCGCGACGCTGCCCCTGGTGTTCACGAACATCCAGAGCCTCGCGCCCCCGCACATGCGGGCGCAGGCGGCGGCGCTTCTGCTCACCACCTCGACGCTCGTGGGCATGAGCGTCGGCCCGCCACTCGTGGGCTTCCTCTCGGATTCGTTCCAGCCGCGCTTCGGCAACGAATCGATGCGCTATGCACTCATGTGCATGGTCGCCGTGGGCTGGAGCTGGGCGGGCCTGCACTACCTGCTGGGAGCGCGCACGTATCGCCGCGACCTGCTGGCCAAGGACGGAGTCGCGGTCCAGATCTGAACTGCACACGGTAGGAATCGACGACGGCGACCGCTCGATGCGGCCTGCAAGCAGGCAGCGTCAGCAGGACGTCGCGTTGTCGCTCGTGCAGGAAACCTCGAGCGCAAGCATCCCGAACTGCGCGACCCAGTGCGCCACGCTGTCGTAGTCCCCAGCCCACCAGTCGCGCTGCTGCAGCGCGGTGCGCAGGTGCGCGAGGTAGGCCGCCAGGTAGCGCGGGTCCCCACTGCGTTCCCACAGGAACCACAGGCTCCAGGCACGCGCGAAGTCGAGCCCGTGTTCGTGTGCGGTGCCCGGCGCAGTCACCGGCCGCAACAGGGGCGATGCAGGCGGCAGGAAATCAACAAGCCAGGCGCTGAATGGCGCGGGCTGCATGTGCAGCCCGACGAGCCAGGCCCAGTTGCCGCAGACGGGCATGAATCCGCGCTGGACGAGCTCCTCTGCCTCGGCAGGACACCCCGTGCCGGGCACATCGGCGAAGCTTGCGCGCACATGGCCTGCCACGACATCTGCCAGCGCGGCATCGCCCGTGTGTCGTGCGTAGTGCTGCAGGTTCAGCAGCGCCCAGCTGTCGCTGTCGTAGCTGCGTGAGGACGGCTCGGGCGGGCGCCTGGCAAACCGCGCGACCAACGACTGCGCGACGTCGCGCGCCATCCCAGCCAGGCGTGCGTCGCCGGTCTGCCGCTGGTAGTCGGCGGCAAGGCGCAGGAACCACGCACGGCCGTAGGGCATCTCGAACTCGGGATGCGCCGCGAGCCATGCACGTTCACGCGCGATCGCCGCTGGCGTGAGCAGCGCGGTGGCCACGCTCAGGTAGCTGCGATCACCCGTGATGCGCGAGGCCGCGACGAGCGCCCAGATACCGTGCACGGCCGAGTGCCAGTCAATGCAGCCATGGAACAGCGGATGCGCCGTGTCGCGGCGCTGCACGCAGGCGCGCGGCAAGGCGGCGAGCTGGTGCGCCGCAAGCACGCGCTCGCGCGCAAGTTCCTGAAGCTGCGACGATGACGCCGGTTCGGCGGCCGGACTCGCGCCCGTGCCCGCGGGCTGTGCCATCGCAGGCTCGCTTGCTGGCAGGAAGAACCCAGGGAGCACCAGCGCGAGCAGCAGCACGACGCGCAGCAACACCGCGACACCGCCGCGCACAGACTGCGGGCAGCAGACCATCAGCGGCGCTCGAGACTGAACACGCCTCTCGCCTGAGCCAGGTTCCAGGTGCCGCGAATCCTTCCACCATCTGCATCGACAACGCCCTGGTAGGTCACCGAGTGCGACTGCCCACCGCTGCCATCGTAGGTCTTCACGAAGCGCAGGATGTTGCCGCGCAGGCTGCCCGTGAGGATCGCCGTGAGCGGACCCTGGCCGGCACCGAAGGTGTTCGCCTCGCTGGACGTGCCACCGACGTCGCCGCCCTGCACGCGGAAGTCCACGGCCATGGGCACGGGCGCACGCCCGTCGCGGTAGCCGTAGCTGCCTTCCCAGCGGCCCGAAAGCAATGCATCCGCGTTCGGTTCGAGTTGCACGCTCAGTTCCACCGCTGCATCGCTCGACACGAATATGCGCTCGACCTGCGTTTCGTAGCCACGCGCACGCACCTCCACGTCGACCGCGCCGACCTGCACGCCGCGAACGAAGATCGGCCGCCCCGGACGCGCTTCACCGCGCAGCACACCGCCGACGCGCACGCGCGCCGGCACGTTGACGCTCACGCGCAAGTCGCCCAGCAGCACGGCCGGCAGAGCATTCGCGGCGCCCGCGCCATCAGCCGGCAGCAGGGCAGGTACAGCACCCGCGACCGACGGCTGTGCATCCACTGACGCCGGGTTCGCGAACGGCACCTCCGCGCTGCCGGCGTCGGGTGCAGACGCGAGCGCACCACTTGCGCTTGCCGCAACACCTGCGCCGACCGCGGCCCCAGGCACCGCGGCGGTCACAGCGGAACCGGGCTCCGATGCGGCAGCGACCACCGGCACACCCGACGCCATGGCGGCGATATCCGGCCCACTGACATCCGGCCCACTGACATCAGGCCGCAGCGCGAACCAGCCGATGCCAGCCAGGATGGCAGCCGCGCCGGCACCGAGCGACAACCAGCGACGTGTGCCGGTGCGTACCGACGTCGTGCCAACGGCTTCGGTCTGGTGCGACGGCGCCGCACCGGTTGCGGGCCCGGCGGCGGCCGCAACGCCCGCCATCGCGACAGTGGGCGCGAGCGTCTCTGCATCGACGATCCTCGCCTGCACTGCGCCTGCCGGATCCATGCCAGGTGTCAGCGGGCCGGGTCGGATCGCCGCGGGCGTCGCGATGAGCATCGTGGCGTCGTCGCTCGCGGCAGTGGCCGCGGCCAGGGCGCCTTCCTGCACACCCGTACCGGCGACCAGCGCGATGCCATCGGTGAGGCGATCGGCGTTGCCGAAGCGGGCCCAGTTGCGCTCCATCGCCTGGATCACGGCCACCACCTCGGCGCAGCTCTGCAGGCGCCGCTCCGGCTCCTTCACCAGCAGCAGGTCCATGAATGGCTGCACGCCGCGCAGTTCGGCAGGCAGTGGATCCGGCGGCTGGTGCGCGATGCGCATCATGAAGGTGACGATCGAGTCGGCCTCGATCGGCACGTGGCCAGTGAGCATCTCGTACAGCACGACGCCGAGCGTGTAGATGTCCGAGCGCTGGTCCACCGGCCGTTCGAAGGCCTGTTCCGGGCTGAAGTACTTCACGGTGCCCGGGTTGACGCCGGTGCTCGTGAGCTCGGTGGAGGCGTCCAGCACCTTGGCGATGCCGAAGTCGGTGAGCATCGCCGTGTCGCCCTGGAACATCACGTTGTCGGGCTTGAGGTCGCGATGCACGATCGAGCGCACGTGCGCCGCGTGGAGGCCCTGGGCGACCTGGCGGGTAATCGCCAGCGCCTCGTCGAGCGGCAGCGATCCGCGCTTGCGCAGGCGGTCACGCAGGCTGCCACCGTCGAGGTAGGCCATCGAGAGGAACGGCCTGCCCTGGTCGGTGAAGCCGTACTGGTAGATGGGCACGATGTTGGCGTGGGTGAGCCCGGCGGCGGTGCGCGCCTCGCGTTCGAATCGCTTGCGGAAGTGCTCGTCGCCATCGAATCGCTCGTCGATGACCTTGAGCGCAACGAGGCGGCCGAGGCGCTCCTCGCGCGCGAGGTACACCGTCGCCATGCCACCCTTGCCAAGGCGCGACAGTAGGGTGTGGTCGGCGACGACGAAGTCCTGCTCAGGGCTCATGGCGCGGGGTCCGTGAGGGGTTGAAGGGCCACACGCGAGACCGTGCATGCACTTGAACTATAGCGACGTGGTCGCAGGTGCAAGGTGCTGCAGGCTCGCCGAGAAGCATCGGCAGGTGGCGCTGCCGCAAGTCGCGCCGCGCATCTCGATCGCAAGCGCGCTGTGCTCTTCCAGTGGATATGATTCGACACCGCGCCTTCGTCGGGAGCACCCATGCCCAGCCTGAACATCACCGCCCTGCCCACCGTCGGGGCCGAGATCTCCGGCATCGACGTGCGGCGGCTCGATGCTGACGGGTTCACCCGCGTGCACGCCGCGTTCGCCGAGCACGGCGTGCTGTTCTTTCGCGATCAGCACCTGAGCGAGCGCGAGCACATCGCCTTCGCGGAGCGCTTCGGCAGGATCAACGTGAACCGCTTCTTCTCGGCGCATCCCGAGCACCCGCAGATCGCGCTGGTGACCAAGGAGCCCGAGCAGACGACCAACATCGGCGGCGGCTGGCACACCGACCACTCCTACGACCGGGAACCGGCGCTCGGCTCGATGCTGGTCGCCCGGGAGTTGCCGCCTTCCGGCGGCGACACGGCGTTCGCCAGCATGTACGCCGCCTACGACGCACTCTCGGACGGCCTGAAGAAGACCCTGCGGGGC
>SXGQ01056567.1_pt1 | contig 17547 bp, 11 predicted proteins | sample 3178371 | NCBI WGS metagenome assembly SXGQ01 (sample SAMN11356859, study PRJNA531348) | freshwater metagenome | isolation source: freshwater sample F1-20 | place: China: Fuxian Lake, Yuxi | collected 2017-12-25 | reverse complement strand
GTGATGTGCAGCAGGCCGTCGAGGCCGCCTAGATCGATGAAGGCGCCGAAGTCGGCCAGGTTGGTGACTGTGCCGCGCACAACGTCGCCCTCCTTGACTGCCCCGAGCAGCTTCTTCTTGGCTGAGTCGCGCTCTTCCTCAATCAGCTTGCGACGGCTGATGACGATGTTGCGCCGCTCCTGGTCAATCTTGAGAACCATGGCGCGGATGGTCCGGCCGACCAGATCGCCTACATCGCCGGGGCGGCGCACATCGACTTGCGAGGCGGGCAGGAACACCGGCACGCCGACATCAACCAGCAGGCCGCCCTTGATCTTGCGCAGCACCTTGCCCTCGACCACATCGCCTTCCTTGCGCGACTGCAGGAGGGTTTCCCATCCGCGGATGCGATCGGCCTTGCGCTTGGAAAGGACGATTTCGCCTTCGCGGTCCTCGAGGCTGTCGATGAGCACATCGACTTCGTCGCCCACCGAGACCCCGCCGCCGTCTTCGAACTCGGCAATGGGGATCTGACCTTCGCTCTTGAGTCCGACATCAACGATGGCGTAATCGCCGGAGATGGAGACCACGCGGCCCTTGAGGATGCCGCCGACCTTGAACTGCGCCACATCGGCGCTGCGTCCCAGTACGGTGGTCATGTCGCCGGCGGCGGCCGGTTCGCCCAGCGCTTCGCGCACCAGTGCGTCGGCGAGGGCGGGGTCCAGAGCGATATCTTCGATGAGGTTGTAATCGACCATTGTGTTGGGGGTGCGTGGAAAGGGGGGAAACCACCACTGCGGCCACGCGGCAAGCAGTTGCTTAGGGGTGCGAATCCTGCCGGGACGATCCCAGCGGGGGGTCGGCAAGCATACCGCCCACCGCGCATCCCGTGCTCCATCCCGCCCCAGTTCTGTGAGGAAAACGGTCACTGCAACTCACCGTTTCCCACACCGAATGAGAAAGTTGGCGGCAAATGGTGCTCCGGCGGGGGCGTACATGACTCCGGCGCTGAGACAGTCCTCGCCGATTCGGATGCCGCCGACGGCCTCCTCGCCGGCTGCGGGACTCGCGGCCGAGTCATGTACGCCCCCGCTGGGGACGGATTCAGCCGCCTAGGAGCCTGTGCTCAGCCGGTGCGCGGACCTTCATTTAGTCGACACGCAAACGCGCTTGGCGCGCTCCGCCCCCTCTGGGAAGCCGCTACGGCCCAGAACTGCAGGCGCCCCATGACGCTAGCACCGCCGTCAGGTCCTCGCCGTCGACCACGCCGTCACCATTGAGGTCAGCGGCGCAGGTTGTGCTTGGGCTGACCGTGGCAATGAATGCCTCATCGCCACTGCCACCGCCGCCATAGATGCCCACCACGGAGGTGCGCACTACAGAGTTGGCGCTGGTGACCTCTGCGCCGGGGAATGCCAAATCGAGCCAAACCGCCTCGCCGAGGCTCCCATCCGGCCTCCGGGCAACATGCACCAGCGACGCGCCCAGACCGCCGTCGGCCACATTGATCCAGTCGGCGGCGAAGTTGTAGCCACCCGACCCGTCGCCGGTGATGCCTTCGAAGTGAGTGATCACGCTGGTCACCGGCTGGTTGTGAGCGCTGAAGCTACGGAAGTCGGAGGCGGTGTGGGTGGCGGCGTTCCAGCGGCAGATGAACGCCTGACTGATCTCGGTCGGCTTCAGAATGCTGTACCCGCCGGCGATGGTGTAGATGTCGCCCCCATCGTGCCAGATGCCGTATGCCGTGGTGCTGGTGGCGCCGGGGGCGTGCAGGTTCCAGGAGTGGCCCGTCTCGATGTCATAAACAAACGCGAAGCCAGTGGCCACATTCACGATGTCGAAGTTGCCGACCACCAGCCGCCCCATCGTGCTGTGCGGGAAACAGTTGTTGTAGTTGGCAGCGGGTGGGTTGATGACCGTCCAGGTTCCGCCTGTCCCGCTGTCGGGGCCGCGATACATGCAGCCGATGTTGCGGCTGCCGGTGGCCTTGGCTTGGTAGACGCCCACCAGCGTGACCATGTCGCCCGGGCCGTCGGCCGGCCCGTATGGCGAGGTAACCGTGACATCACTAACACCGGGAGCCGTGAAGTTGAGCTGAGCCCAAGTTCCTTCCGCGCCGCCGCCTTGTAGTGGTCCGCGATACAGGAAGCCGCTGGCAACCCCGGTGTCAGAGCCGGTCAGCGTGCCGCAGATGTAGACATGCGTAGACCCAGCGATAGCCCGCGCGCCCTGTGGGCCATTGTTCAGGCCGCAGGTGCATGTGAGCGTGCTGTATGTGGTGTCGGCGAGAGCGGGGATGGCGGACAGGCTGGAGAGGAGCACCCCCCCTGCGGCGGCGAAGGGGGAGGTGGGAGCGATGTGGTTTTTCACAACTGGATCTCCTGCAGTGAAGGGAAAGTGGGGAGCCGAACAATAGGCAGCGCCACAAGGGAGAGTTGCGCGCTGGGCAACCCCCGGGACGCCCGCGCCCCAAACAGTGTGAAAAGTGGTGAGTTGGACTAACCGTTATCCACACAGTTGGAGGGAGCGGGGGCGGATCACCGCCCGAACGGCTTTTCCTCGGCCACTCGGCGGTGCGGATGCCCGGCTGGAGTGTTCTTGAGCCAACTCCACATGTGCAGGAACCCTAGCGCGCCGGCCACATTCACCACGGCTGCCGCGCCGAACACCCAGAGGGCACCTGATTGGGGGCCGATGCTGTTGTAGAGCCACACCGCCGCCAGCGGGGCCAGCAGCCCTCGAATTCCGTTGAGCGTCACATGCACCCCCATGTACTCACTGTCGCGGTGCGGCGGGGCGAAATCACTGTGCCCCAGATTCCAGGCCAATGCGCCGCCAGCAAAGGCCACTCCCATGCCGATGGCCGACAACTGGAACACCACCATCGAGTCGAACCACACTCCCAGCCACATCATGGTGGTTGCTGTGGCGAATGACCAACTGTGCAGCGCCCGGAAGCGGACCACATGCATCCGTTCCAGCCGCTTCGCCCAGAAGGGAATCGCCAAAGGCATGATGAGCACCGGAATAATCGTGGTGTTCAAGATGCCCTCGAGGTAGCTCACATGGAAGTGATCGGTGAGCACAATGGCCTGCGGTGCACCGACCATCAGTCCGCCAAATCCCAGCACGTTCATCCAGACCATGAACCAGCGGAAGTTGCGATCCTCGCGCAACACGGTCACCACACGCATCGGATTGATGCTGGGTGACTCCTCAGCCGTCCCGGCCATCTCCGCCCGCGCTAGGCGCCGCTGCCCACGCAGCCGAACCTTCCGATAGATGGCGTTGCCAGCCAATCCCGCTACCGCCAGCAGCGGGAACAGGAAGTGATAGAGCCGGGCATCCAAGTCGAGCGCCGCGCCCAGCAGCAGCCCCGACGCCCCGAGCATGATGGACTGCACGCTGGCCATCTTGCCAGCTATGGTCGCCCGGCTGGCCCGCGGATAGTTCGTTCGCCAAACCGCAGCGCGCAGAGTCAGCACGCCGGTCCACGCGCATCGCCCGGCAAACACCAGCGCGCACAGCATCGCCAACCCCAGGGGCGTCTCCGGCACCACCGCCATCGCACCAACGCAAAGCGCCGTTGCCAACTGCAGCGCAGAGATGAACGGCACCTTGGCGCGGCCGTGGGCCAGCGCCGCCCAGAGGAAACTGGTCAGGTTGGCCACATTGGGCGCGGCCACCAGCACCGCCACCGCCCAGTCGAGGTGGTCTGGGGTGACGCTGCCCGACGCCGCGAATGCCTTCTTGGCGATCACGCTGATCGTGCCTCCTTCGACCGCCGCCAGCATGATCGGCAGGAAGAACCACGAGAGAAGTTCCCGGGCGTAGTTGACGCGCAGCATCGGCGGCAGCCGACTGGGATGAAAGGAAGCGACGAAGTCACCCGTCAGGCGCAGCAGTGCACCGGGCGCCTGCAGCACTTGGCCGCCAGCCTGCAAGACTTGACCGCCAGCCTGCCGCACCTGCCCACTCGCCTGCCTCGCTCGTTCGGTCGCGTCCAAGAGGGCGCAATCCTAGGCCGCTCGACTACTCTTGCTGCGGCTCTGCCCGCCCCCCGGGTGGCCGCCGGCGCACATGTGCCCGAACCTATGTGCGAGCCCATCGGGATCGCCGACTCTGCGACGACGGTCAAGCCACCTACGAGTGGAAGGCCCGGATCGACGGACGGCGAACCCACCTTAAAGATGGGTTCGAGCAACCTGCGACGGCGGTCACCCGGGGGGCGGCGGGCCGATCGCCGCGAGCGCCTCGCGCAGGCTGGCGGCCATCGAATCAAGTGAATCGGGAATCAGCCGCACTCCGCCGATGGCGCCCATGAAACTGGTGTCGCCTGCCCAGCGCGGCACGATGTGGGCGTGGAGATGCTCTGGGACGCCGGCGCCTGCAGCCCGCCCTTGGTTGATGCCGATGTTCAGCCCCTGCGGATTCATGGCCCGCTCCACCGCTGCCGCGCCCAGATCAACCAGCCGCCAGAACGCCGCGCGCTGCTGGGGCGAGTAGTCCTGCAGCGTCGGCCGCGCCTCCCCAAGCGCCACCAGCAGATGCCCGTTGGCGTACGGATACAGATTCAGAAAGATGATTCCGTCGTGGTTGCGGAACACCACGCCATTTGCCAGATCATCCTGCGGTCGCTCCCAGTAGGCGCGACTGAAGTTGGCCTGCCGCGCATCGGGCCCACTCACCGTGCCGCCGAGTTCCTTGGCCCGGGCCGCCAAGTCGCGCAGGTACGCCAGACGCCACGGATTCCACAGTGAGCCGGGGAAACTCATGCGGCAATCATCGCACAGCGGGGGCTGGGATGCGCGTCCACGGCCGATCGGGCCACTGGGAATCTATGGGTGTGACTCGGAGTGGGATCTCAAATGATCCGCCCCAATACCGCACGAAGTCGGCGGAGTCATCCGCCCAAGTTGGTTCGTTGCGGTATTGCCTGCTGCCGCGCATGGCGCTGTGCGGATCAAGATGAGCAGCCCGGGCGGCCAACTCTGGCAGGCCTTGCACCCGAAGTGTCCAGCCAGTCTGGTCATCTCGCGCCCGAGCGAGTGCATCGAGATCCTCCTCAGCCAGTTCCCAGGCGCGGCTGCCGCCGGGCTGGGAGTAGTCGTCGAGTAGAGAGAGGAGGTCCGCTGGGGGAAGACCTCTGGGTTGGGAGGCGCCGCCAGATTGGGCGAGGCCGCCCCGCCACCAGGCGCGCAATGTGCGCCGTGGCACCCCATCTTCCAGCGCCTGGATCTGAACTCCAAACACCGCGGCGTTGAAATCTGACTGGCCGAACCGTCCGACACTCAAGCGGAACCCGGCCCGCGGTGGGCCGTCCGTCCACAGCAGCAGCCCCCGATTTACTACAGCGCGCATCTCGGCCTCGACCTGCGCTCCGGCGAGCGATGTCAGTTGCCGAGGTTGGATGAAGTCGATCTTGAATCGATGTCCGATCTCTGGAGCCTCTATCCAGTCCCCGCGGTCGTCGCGCCACTGCCAACGCAGTACCACCGTCACCTCCTGAGGCTCGGCGGGCAGCACGCCGACATTCCAAGTGAGTGGCGCCAACTCGGGATACTCCGGGTTGGAAAGCGCCCAATCGGTGCAGCCGTCCACGGACTGCGGGGATTCCAGGGTGAGCCGGATCGGCTTTGGAATCCGGCGCCAATCTTTCATCCACAGGCGCACCATCAGCGGCTCGCCGGCGTCCCACGAAGTCGGCGCATCCAGCGAAAACTTCACGCCGGCGACCTCCAGCACAGCATCTAGTTGCGCCAGTGACGCCGTCAACCCCGGGCGAGTGTTCGGATTCAGCGACCAACCATTGGTGGATGAAGTGACTGCTTCGAGCAGGCTGCCGTAGCCCGACTCCCAGAGTGGCGAACGCAGCGGGGCGGCTTGGTCAGCGGCGATGCACACTTTGGCCAACGCGATCGAATCGTCGACCGAGACAGCCCCACTAAGCAGCCGCTTGGTGAGTTCGGTCGTGATCACGCCTCCGCCAACTGGGTCACTGGTCCATGGCAACAGCCAGATCAGCGCCCGGGTGGGAGCCATTCCCAGCAGCCCACCGGTGCCAACCCTTTGCGAAATGATCAGCGCGCCCAGCAGTGCGGCGCAAAGTGATCCATAGCCAGCCAGTCGGCGAGGCTTGCGACGATGCAGTGACTTCTCGTTGCTGGCACTGTGCCCGCACTCCGAGCAGGTGAGCCCGTCGGTGTGCGAAAGGTCGTGCCAGCAGCGCGGGCAGCGCCGTAACTTGCCCCCCGCATCTCCCCAGATGGACCAGCCCAACAGTACCGCGCACCCGCCGAACCACAGGATTGCCAGAATCCATGCGATCCAGACCAGCGGTTGCCCGGACACGGCGCTAGCCCTGGCGGGCCCACCTCAGCAACTGCGCCGGAGTCGGTGGCTTGCCCTGCATCAGAACTCCGACACGGAAGATGCGCGCGGCCAGCCAGATCATGGCCACGGTGGCGAATCCGCCCCAGACAATCGTCGCCGCGATCTGCCATCCCGGCACCGGTTCGGCTGCCGCCGCTGTACGCAGCACCATCACGAACGGCATGGCCGGTGGGATGAAACTGCAGATGACCGCCAGCACGCCGTTGGGGTTCTCGCTGATCGGCAGCCAGAGAATCAGAGGCACCATGACGATCATCATCGCCGGGCCGACCAGCGACTGAGCCTCGCGCAGGTCGCTCACTGCACTGCCCACCGCCGCCATCAATGCGGCCACCATGAAGTAAGCCATGGCGCCGTAGATCAACAGCAGGACCACAGTCAGCGGCGTGATCAGGTCCATCATGGCCAGCGAGGCCAGCCCTCCCAACCCAGCCGCGCCGTAGAGGAGCAGCATTACCCCCGCCACCGCGGCTTGGCCAAGGATCTTGCCGCCGAGCAATTCCAGCGGGCTGAGGGCCGAGAGCAGCACCTCCATTACCTTGGATGACTTTTCTTCGATGGTGGTGGTCAGCAACTGATTGGCGCTGGCAAAGGTGGCAATCCAGATCAGCATCATGAATCCCATGGGGATCATCAGGCGTGTGCCGAAGTCTTCGTGCGCTTCACCGCCGTCCTCGGCCAGTCGTACCGATTCCAGATCGGGGCGGGCCATCAGCGCGGCCAATTGCTCATGGTTCGCCCCGCTGCGCTTGATGCGAACCTGCAGTACTGCATCACGCAGGGCGCGCGAGAAGATGACCGTGTGCTTCGGACTGGCCGAACTCGACACATAGAGGAATCCGGCCTCAGCGGGCTCGGTGCGTTGGGCCGAGAGCAGACTGTCGGGAATCTGGGCCACTGCCAACAAAGTCCCCTGGCGCACCTGCTCCTTGAGCGCCTCAATGTCCTCGCCCGGCGACGCCAGTTCGAACTCAACCTGAAAGTCTGCGGACTCACTAGCCGCTCCGGCGACGGCCGCAACTGCCCCACCGGGCAGGGGCGCCTTCTTGCCATCTCGGTCGGCGCGATTGCCCAGGAAGGACATGCCATCCTGTTCCTCAAGGGCGGCATCGGCGGCGGGAATCAGTTCCGCAGCAGAGCTGACGACCACGATCTTGCCTTCAATCGCCGCCGCCTTGCCGGACATCATCATTGGCAGCAGCAGCATCAGTCCGAACATGCCAATGGGCACACCAACAGCACCAATGAGAAATGCCTTGGTGAGCGCCGTGTAGCGGAACTCGCGCCAGGCGACCAGCAACACGCGGGTAATCCCGCCGGAATGTGCGGTGCGGAGGCCCGAACTAGCCATGCCGGGCCTCCGTTCGGGCGTGGCCGCCGTGGGCGGTGACTAGTTCCACGAAGACATCGTCCAGCGAGGTTCGGCGCAGGGCGACCGAACGAACCGGGACCCGCGCCAGCGCCGACTGCATCACTTGTTGCGGGCTCTGCCCCTCGCTCAGGTGCAAGAACAGATTGCCGTCGGGCTTGGCCTCGACTCGGTCGATTCCCGGGATTGCCTCCAGAGCGCCGTTGACCGCCGCCTGATCGACCGGTCGCAGTTCAATGGTTCGTGGGTCGAATCGCGAATCAATCTCGGTCATCGACGAATCAAGGAGCTTCTCTCCGCGGTTGATCAGCACCACTCGATCGCAGAGTTCCTCAGCCTGATGCATCTGGTGAGTGGAGAAGAGAATCGTCCTCCCGGCCCGGTGGAGATCGTCGATCACTGAGCCTAGCACCCGGGCATTGACCGGATCAAGCCCCGCGAATGGTTCGTCGAGTACCAGCAACTCCGGATCGTGCACGATCGCCGCCAGAAACTGCACCTTCTGCAGCATTCCCTTGGAGAGTTCTTCGCACTTGCTGCGCTCGACACCGGGAAGTTCGATGCGTTCCAGCCAGCGTCTCAGGCGCAGATCAACGCCCTGAACTGGCAGCCCCTTGAGACGGGCAATGAAGCGCAGGTACTCCAGAACGCGCATCTTGCGGTACACGCCCCGTTCCTCGGGCAGGTAGCCGATGCGATCCTTCACTGCCAACGCGTCGGTGCCCAGAACCTCGACCGAGCCACTGTCGGGGCGGATGATCGACATGATCATGCGGATGGTGGTGCTCTTGCCGGCGCCGTTTGGCCCGAGGAAGCCGCAGAGAGAGCCGGTCTCGATGTCCAAATCCAGGCTGCGAACCGCATCGAGTGTGCCGAATCGCTTGGCCACGGCGCGCAAACTGACTGCCGGCGCGGTCACTTTGCTGCTCCGCTGCTGGGAGATCCCGTTGGTGGCACTTCCGCGGTCGTGGCCGGATTTGCCGACGACGAGGGCGGCGCAAAATCCGCCAGCGTGAGGGTGTCGAATTCAAGAACTGAAAAGGTCAGGTCAGTGACGGCCTTGCGGGTGGTCATCTCCCGCTCGGTGGGCAGCAGCAGTCGCCCAACCTGTCGCCAGCCGGTCCAGATCACCCGCTCCGCGGGAACCTCAGTCAGTGATGTGTAGCGCTGGGTTCCCAGCGGAATGCCGCGGTCGGGGTCGAAGAACACTTCGATATGCGATTCACCCTCGGAGTGCAGCGTGACCACATCGGCCAGCACTCCCTGGAATGGATGCTTGTGATGCACCGTGCATTCTCGCCACGGCATGTTTCGCAAGGGAGTGAGGACATCGAACACGAACGCTACCTCGGGCGGCGACTTGACCTGTTCCGGGGTGGCGCTGGTGATCGCGCCAGTGGCGTGATTCACATGCCAGGCCAAGCGACCGTTGGTGGCCGACTCCACATCGGCGTTGCGCTGGGACATGGTCTGGCGCATCGAGAAGCCGCCTTCCTTGCACCAGCGCACCTCGACGCGCACTGGGCCCGCGCTGCCGACCGTCTCCATCACCAGACGCACTGAGCGGATGGCCTCGAACGCTTCGCGACCGCCCATCATCTGGTCGGCCCGATTGAAAAGTGCCTGAGCCTCCCCCGGCAGGTCCTTCGGCGTTGCGGCAGCCGGGACTGGGTTGGGGGCCGGAGGCGGGGCGCTCTGCGTGGCGGTTGGCGCTGCCGGGGCGGTCGGCGGGGGGGAGGGCTGGGCTGGCGCCTGAGGCCAGCAAAACGCCAGAACTGCAGTGAGAAACAGTTGCATCTCGAACCGATGAGCGTAGTCGCGAGTTTGGGGCGCCGCTCCCGGGCGGAATAGTACATCCATATATCCGGATGGACGGTTGCTCTCTGCCTTCCTGTTCCTTAGACTCGGCCTGTGCAACGCCCTCTGCTGCTGTCGGCCCTCGATCGCCGACTGCTGGTCTTCGACGGGGCCATGGGCACCTCGGTTCACGCGTGCGCCGATTGCGTCAGGGGTGACTGGCTCGGCCGCGAGAACTGCACCGATGTGCTGACGCGCAGCCGCCCCGACCTGATCCAGCGGGTACACGAGTCATTCCTGGCTGTCGGTGCCGATGTGGTGGAGACCAACACCTTCGGCGCCAATGAAGTCGTGGCCGCCGAGTTCGACAGCGAGCTGGTCGATTGGGTGGCGGACTTGAATCGCGACGCAGCTCGCCTCGCCCGCGCGGCGTGTCAGCGATACACCACACCAGATCGACCGCGCTTCGTGGCGGGCTCAATGGGGCCGGGCACCAAGCTGGTCTCGCTGGGGCAAGTGCCATGGGAACCTCTGCTGGCCAGCTATCGCGCTCAAGCCAGCGCGCTGTTGGAAGGGGGGGTCGACTGTTTCATCATCGAGACCTGTCAGGACCTGCTGCAGGTGAAGTGCGCGGTGAACGCCTGTTTGGAAGCGCTGGAGCGCGCCGGCCGCAGCCCGCACGATGTGCCCATCATGGTGTCCATCACCATGGAGACCACCGGCACCATGTTGCTGGGCAGCGACATGCCCGCAGTGTGCACCGCGCTGGCGCCATTCCCGATTGCTTCGCTGGGTCTGAATTGCGCCACCGGCCCGGTGGAAATGGTGCCGCACATCGCTCATCTGGCCCGGCACTGGCCCGGGCGTATCTCAGTGATCCCCAACGCCGGTCTTCCAGTGCTAGTGGAAGGGCGAACTGAATACCCGCTGCAGGCGGCCGCCTTTGCCGACTCGATGCGGCGCTTCGTCGCGGAGTTCCAGGTTGATGCGGTAGGGGGCTGCTGCGGCACAACCCCGGCGCACATCGCCGGTCTGGCGGCGATGGCCCAAGCGCGACCCGCGGCGCGCCGGAGCATCGAACCAGCCGCGCCATCCTGCGGCAGTCTCTACTCGGCAGTGGAGCTGCGTCAGGACAAGTCGTTCCTGATTATCGCCGAGCGCACCAACGCCAATGGCAGCCGCAAGTTCAAGCGGCTGCTGGAAGAGGGCGACTTCGAGGGCATCGTCGGCATGGCCCGCGAAGAGATGCGCGACGGCTCGCATCTGATCGACCTGTGCGTTGATTTCGTCGGCCGCGATGGTGCCGCAGACATGGGCGAGGTGGTGTCGCGGCTGGTGCGCCAGCTGGATGCGCCGCTGATGATTGACTCCACCAGCGCGGAGGCGATTGAAGCGGGGCTGAAGCGCGCCGGCGGTCGGTGCATCGTCAACTCGATCAATCTGGAGGATGGCGAAGCGCGTATGGAGCGCGTCTGCCCGCTGCTGCAGCGTTTCGGCGCCGCCTGCGTGGCGCTGACCATCGTTGAAGACCCGCAGGCGGGCATGGCCAAGACCGCGGCGCGCAAGCTGGCTATCGCCGAGCGGATTCACGACCTCTACACCCGCAAGTGGGGCTTGGACGAGACGGGGCTGCTGTTTGATCCGCTCACCTTCACCATTGCCACTGGCAACGCCGATGACCGGCGCCTCGGCCTCGAGACCCTCGAGGGGATTCGGCTCATTTCCGAGCGTTTTCCGGCCTGCGGCGTGATTCTGGGCCTGTCCAACATTTCCTTCGGGCTGAAGCCAGCGGCTCGCGCCGTGTTGAACTCGGTGTTCCTGCATGAAGCGCGGCAGCGCGGGCTCACCGGAGCGATCGTGCATGCCTCGAAGATCCTGCCGCAGGACCGCATCGACCCGACCCACTGGGATGCGGCACAATGGCTCATCTTCGACCGCCGTGGTGAGGGGCGCCCGGCTGGCCAGCCGGAGTCGTTCGATCCGCTCTTGCACTTCATCAGTCTCTTTCCCGATGGCGAGTCAGCCAGTCAGTCAGCGCACGCACCGCTGGCGGAGCTGCCTCTAGAGGCCCGCCTGCGGGCCCACATCATCGAAGGCGATCCGACTGACCTCTCAGCGACTCTCGAAGAGGCGCTTTCGGTGCACGGTCCGCTGGAGATCATCAATGATCACCTTCTCGACGGGATGCGGCAGGTCGGCGATCTCTTCGGTTCGGGCCGCATGCAGCTGCCATTCGTGCTGCAGTCGGCGGCGGTGATGAAGCAGGCGGTGGCATTCTTGCAGCCGTACATGGCCCGTTCCGGGATCGCTGAGAAGCCGCGCGGGCGGATCGTGTTGGCCACGGTGGCTGGCGATGTCCATGACATCGGCAAGAATCTGGTCGACATCATCCTCTCCAACAACGGCTTCGCAGTGCACAACATCGGCATCAAGCAGCCGCTGGCAGCCATGCTGGATGCGTGGCGCAGCACTGGTGCCGACGCCATCGGCATGAGTGGTCTGCTGGTCAAGAGCGTCGGGGTGATGGAGGAAAACCTGCGGGAGATGCGCGCGCAGGGGATCACCGTGCCGGTGCTGCTCGGCGGCGCGGCGCTGACCCGCGCCTACGCCGAAGGCCACCTGCGCGAGGTGTCGCAGGGGCGCACCTACTACGGGCGGGATGCCTTTGAAGGACTGGCGCTCTGCGAGGCGATCGCCGATGGCCGCCTGCGCGAGGTGGATGCTCAGATCGCCTCCCGGAGCGCCAAGCGCCAAGCGGTGGAGGGGCGAATCGAAGCCATGCGCATTCGCAGCGCAACCGCCCCAGCGCTTGGGGATGACGCGGCCGGGGGCTCAGACGCCGAGGTGGGTGCGACTGCCACCACTGTTCACCGCCTGAGCAACGTCCCGCAGCCGCCGTTCTGGGGGCACCGACTGGCTGAGCACATCCCGCTGGAGCAGGTCTATCCGTTCGTGAATCCAGTGGCACTCTTCCGCGGCCAGTGGGGATTCAAGAAGGGGGCGATGAGCGATGCGGACTACCAGCGGCAACTCACCGATACTGTCGAGCCAATATTCGAGCGCCTCAAGCAGCTGTGCAGTGCGGAGAGAATCCTGCGGCCCTCAGTCGTGTGGGGGTACTTCCCCTGTGCCTCCGAAGGCAACGACTTGCTGGTGTTTGATCCCCAAGACCACGAACGCGAGATTGAACGCTTCTCCTTCCCACGCCAGCGCGGTCGCCAATTGCTGTGCATCTCCGACTACTTCCTGCCCAGCGACGCCGCCAATCGCGATGTGGTCGCGTTCCACTGCGTGACCATGGGGCCGGAGGCTTCGCACCGCGCCCGAGCCCTCTTCGAGCGTCACGAGTACGCCGAGTACCTGTATCTGCATGGCATGGGGGTGGAGTGCGCCGAGGCTCTGGCTGAACTCTGGCATAAGCGCATTCGCGCCGAGCTGGGAATCGGCGGCGACGACGACCCCTCTATTCGTCGGCTGTTCACCCAGAAGTATCGCGGCAGCCGCTACTCATTCGGCTATCCGGCCTGCCCGGAGATGGCCGATCAGGCCAAACTGTTCCGCCTGCTCAACCCGGAGCGCATCGGCTGCACGCTGACGGAGAATTTCCAGATCGATCCGGAGCAGTCGACCAGTGCCATTGTGGTGCACCATCCGGAAGCCAAGTACTTCGCGATCTAGTGCGTCTCAGGCGGCCAACGCCCCTCCAACCGGCGCAGCAGGGGAATGGTGGCCAACCCGAGTGCCGCGCCGGTGAGCGCGTCGATTACCAAATGCTCATGAACCAGCACGGTGGAAACGGCCACGCCAGCGGCCCACAGCGGCAGTCCCAAACGCCGCCATCCGCCCCAGCGCCAGCCCAGACAGGCGGCGATTGTCACCGCGAAGGCCACATGCAGACTCGGGGCGTAGCCGTTTTCGCCCAGATTGGGCAGCCCGAAGAAGCCGCACGCTTCGCCCCAGATGCCTTCGGGCCGCTCCGTGAAACCAGTGCGCAGCGGAAAAATCGCGAAGCAGACTGCGGCCACGACGCTCTGCGCCAGGAGCGTCAGCGCCAGCGGGGCGATGTCGCGGCCGCTGCGAAATGGCATAGGCAGCAGGAGCATCGCCAAGTCGAGGCTTAGGTAGATCGGCAGAGCTGCGGCCACGAACGGAATGCCCCGCTCCCACTCGAATGAGCCATCGATGCGCTCCGGCGCACGGCCGCTCAGCCAGCAACCTCCGAACCAGCACAAAGCCCAGCCCGCCCCAAAGCCCCAAGAGACCAGCATCAGGCTGCGCCAATCTCTCGGTCGGCTAGCGGTGCTGGGCTGAATCTGAGTCATGGCAGGGGTCAATTGTGTGGGCGCGGACAAAACGCGGCAAGGTGCCTGAGTTCGAGGCCTGATTCAGCAACCCCACGGATAGGCTTCCAGTCATGGACGGACAACTCGAAAGCGCGCCGTCAGAGCGTCCGCACACCATCGGGTGGCTGCGCCGGATGTGGAAGCCGCGTCGCGACAGTTACAGCGAGGCACAGCTTTACGAGGATTTCCGCATCCGCGTCCATCGCGCCGTGACCTGGATGGAGGCGGCCGAAGCCCGCGGAGCAACCGACCTCGATACCCAACTCATTGAGCGCTGGGTGGCGGTGGAAGCACTCTCGGGACGATGGGATGTCGTAGAACGCATGGCCCGTTCCAGCCGCGTCACCCTCAATGAGTTCGCGGCGCAGCTGCTGCGCTGCGATGTTGACGGTCTGCTGGTAGCCACCCTCACCGAGCACAAGCCGTTGGGGGTGTCGATCCTGAGTGACAAGTATGTCTCGCGTCACTTCTGGAACGACCCCGATGGACAGACCCCGCGCGACCCGCGCAAGGCGGCCCACGCCGCGCACGAGCTCTGGCGCGAGAAACGCTGGGATGTGATCTTGAACCGCATTCTCGAGCGCATTCACTTCGTGCGCTGCCAGTTGCTGCACGGCGGAGCCACCTATAACGGGCGGCTGAACCGCAACGCGGTGAAGCGGTCCAGTGTGATGCTGGGCCGACTCGTCCCGGCCATGCTGGAGGTGCTCATGGAGCACGGCTACGCCGACGATTGGTCCGGCATCTGCTATCCGCCGCTGCCGCCGGGCCCGTAGTCAGGGCTCACCCAACTGATCAACCAGCACCTGCCGGAGCCGATCGTCGCTGGCCAGCGTCCCCTGGAATCGGGCCTCGCGTGGCAGACCCAGCCACGACGCACGGCCCGAGGCGCGATCAATGCGACCGACCCCGAAGCGGGCGTCCTCAATAGTGACCGTCTTGCGCCCGGTGGATACGGCGTGGCAACGCGCCAGCCAAGCGGCGCAGGCGCAGTCGACCATCAGGGCCACCATGCCGCTGGCCACGCTCCAGCCGTAGAAGCCACTTCCCCAAGCGCGGCCCCCGGCTATCCGCGCCCGCAGCCAGCGCGAGAAAAGGTCGTCGATCTGTTCTGCATCCGGCGATGCGGCGAGACGGGCTGAGCCGGTGACCGCTTCGATCGTCGCCCCGGCAGGCAGGCCCTGAGTCGCTGGCACCGGGCCGGTGGCGCGCTGGAAGCCTCGCGAACGGGACAGTTGCCGCCAAATGGTGCGCAGGCGTCCGTGGCCAGCCACCAATTCCATCGCCGGATCTTCGGTGCGGGCAAAGACAAAGTGCTGCAGCAGAAGCAGGCCGACTCGATCCGGCGCCTCGGCCGGATGCAAGGCGATCTCGCTCGGCGCATGTTCGAGCAGTGTCTCCACCAGTTCGCGGAATCGCCCCCCCCGAACTATGTGGAGATCAGCTTGATTGAGCATCTGCGCAAGCCAGGCCAACGACTCCAGCCGCAGCCGAAGGGGAGTGTGGCCCGTCCCGCTCATTGGTGCCTCCAGCCAGCGCTGGCACCTGGTCACCACCGCCTCGAGTTCTTCTGGCCGGGCCCGCAGAGCGCCAGACAGCAGCGGCATCGGCGAAGGCGCCACTGTCTCGGGCGCTTCAGCCGCCAGGCGCTCCAGATCGGCTCGATGGGTCGAGAGCGCCGCGCCGTTTGATTCAAGCACGCTCTGACAGGCGAAGTTGAGCCCGGCGATGCTCACTTCGCTCGACGGACTCAATGAGAAGGGAAAGAAGCGGCAGGCCACTGGTTTGCCATGCAGACCGAATTCCGCATGGACTCGGCACTTGCCGTCTGGCTGCAGGAACACACAGGCGCCATCGGCGCGGCGCTTCAGATACGCCCGTCCTCGCAAGGTCATGGTGACGCTTTCGCCCAAGCGCGCCTCCCAGTTCTGCTCCTTCAGCCGCCGGAGGTCTTCCTTGCGCAGTTGCACCGTGAAATCACGGCAGCAGTTGCCGCAGCCGTGGCACGAATACCGCTGACCAGCCACCGGAGCCACGAATATGGGAAGTGCAGTAGCGATCTTTCGATGCTAACTCTGCATTGTGGGCACCCGACCCATCCGCCCCCAGCGCTTCAGGCAGCAGGCGGTGCCGACCAATCCGGCGGGAATGGCCACCGCCGCCTCCGCGGCGCTCTCGAGTACCGCCAGTTGCAGGAAGAGCGTTGGCACATCTAATGAGTCCGCCCCCGACAGCCGCGCGGCCACGAATGCCACCGCCGCTTCACGGAATCCCACTCGGCCAATCGGGTTCATGGCCATCACCAGCGAGGCAGTGCCGAGCACAACCGCGTCGCGCGCCGGGAGATCGATTCCCAGAATGCTGGCTGCCGCGGTCATGCGGATTATCCAAGCGGTGATGTCCACCAGACGCAGGCCCACCGCAGCGGCAACCGTCGGCGTGCTGTCCATGATTCGCTCCGCGCCTTGGAGTCGTGAGCGCAGGAACCGCCACTTCCCCGGGTGGCCGCAGAGCCATGTCCCAACCACCGCCAGCACCAGCAGCACCGCGCCCCAACTGAGACTGAGCGGCTCAAGCACCATCGATGGCAAGGCAATCATCACCAGCGCCGCCAGCGTGGTGAATGCGGCGAAGAAGAGCCAGGCCAGTGCGGGAACAGCCGCCATGCCATCCACACGGATGTGGAACAGCACCCGGGCCACCATCCCGGCTCGGAGCGGGGCGTAGTTCAAGAATGTCGCGGCGGCATTTACCGCCTGCAGGTCAAACATTCCCAGCGGGCGCATCGGTCGGGCAGTGATCCAGAAGATGAGTCCGTTGAGGAAGAGGGTGGTAAGCGATGCTCCCAACAACAGCACCACGGCGCCCGGCTCGGCGTGGCGCAGGCCGCTCCAGTCACCGCGGCTGATCGCGGCCCAACAGCACCAGCCGATCAATCCAAGGCCGATCGCCGCCCCGAGGAGCCGCACCAGCAGCAGCAGCGGGCCGGAGGCCGGCGCCGACTCGCGCATCCGGCTGGGCCCGCGCCAACGTTCGCGCATGATCACCCACAGCGCCCGTAGCCCGTCGCGCGGGCGGATCTTCTTTCCCGCCGCAATGGATCGTGCCGCGTAACTCACCGGCACCTCCGCGATCGGCACACCTTGGCGGGCCAGCGCCGCAGTGATCTGCGGTTCGATGCCGAAGCGGGCTTCATCCAACTCCGGCAGTATGCGCCGCAGCATGACCACGGGCACAGCTTTGTAACAGCACTCCATGTCGGCCAGCCGATACCCAGTCGCCAGATTGCTGGCTCGGGTGATCAGCCCGTTCACCCAGCGGTGCGCGGTGCGTTTGAACCCAGCCGTGTCGTTGCCACTATGCCAGCGGTTGCCGAATGCAGCGCGTCCCGGCCCGAAGGAATCCCCAAGCGCCGCCACTAGCCGGGCGTAATCGGCGGGGTCGTATTCCAGATCGGCATCCTGAATCACTGTCGCATCGCCGGCAGCGGAAGCGAGCAGCACATGAGTGAAGCCGGTGATGACCGCCGCGCCCTTCCCCCGATTCACCCCGTGCTTCAGCAAGGTCAGTCGCTGAGGGTGCTCCTGCGCCAATCGCTCGGCCACCGCGCCAGTGTCGGCGTGGGACGCATCATCAATGAGCACTACATGCAGCGACCATCCCGGC
>SXGQ01534019.1_pt1 | contig 17548 bp, 19 predicted proteins | sample 3178371 | NCBI WGS metagenome assembly SXGQ01 (sample SAMN11356859, study PRJNA531348) | freshwater metagenome | isolation source: freshwater sample F1-20 | place: China: Fuxian Lake, Yuxi | collected 2017-12-25 | reverse complement strand
TTACTGCCATCGATGAAGTTTCATCCGCCACCCTGCGTGCTTCTATGACTGCAATTAAAGTTACAAAAGGGCAAGTTATATTTAAAGAGGGTGATGCTGGTGATAGATTATTTGTGGTCGTTGCCGGAAAATTAAAATTAGGAACCTATTCAAATGATGGCCGAGAAAACTTACTTTCAATACTGGGGCCAGGAGACATGTTTGGTGAGTTATCACTCTTTGATCCAGGGCCAAGGACTGCAACTGCAACTGCGGTAGTTGATTCAAAGCTTTTAGCATTAGCTCATGATCAGGTGTTGGGTTGGGTAAAGGAGCATCCACAAGTTGCCCTGCACTTACTTAGAAGATTGGCTCAGCGTCTTCGTAAAGCAAATGAAGTTCTATCTGATTTAGTCTTCGCTGATGTGCCGGGCCGAGTTGCTAAAGCGATTATTGAGTTAAGTGAAAGATTTGGATCTCAAAAAGATGATGGTCTACATGTAAACCATGATCTGACTCAAGAGGAGTTAGCTCAATTAGTAGGAGCATCTAGAGAGACTGTTAACAAGGCATTAGCTGATTTTGCAACTCGTGGTTGGGTAAAACTTGAGCCAAGGGCAGTAATCGTTTTAGATTATGAAAGATTGTCAAAAAGAGGGCGCTAGAAAATTATTTTTTTCCTGTTACAAGGTGAGTATCCGAAATATTAACTTCTCTAAAACCTTGTTCGATTAAAATTCTTGCAACTTCAATTGAAGTAGACTTACCGTATCTTTCTAATCCAGCATCGATTGATACCCAATTAATATGCTTTAAAGTTGCTTCTCCCCCTAGTAAAACTTCTGGCTCATGACCTTCTGTGTCCATTTTTAGTAATACTGGTTGCTGAAGCTCTAGGTTGTTAAAAAAAGAATCAAGAGTGGTCATTTTAGTTTTAACTTTAATTGATACTCCATTTGGCTTATGGAGAGAAGAATCAGCAGAATCAGTTTTGAGGTAAAAATCTTCTTCACCTAATTTATTCGATAATGCAACTAAATTAAAAGTAGCATCAATTCCAATTAAATTATTGTCAAAACATTGTTTAGCAATTGGATCTGGATCAAAAGCAAATATTTTAACTCCTTTTAAATATTTCTTGTTAGCATAATAAGAAAATTCACCGATATTGGCTCCTATATCAAGAATTGTTCTTGGTTCAATACCACATATTAATTCATCTATTTTGTAGCGGTTCCACATTCGCTTACCTGCATGTTCAAAACCCTTAATAAACCTACTTATTCTAACTGCTGATTGGAAAAAGATTTTGTGATTATTGTGCGTTACTTGATAGATTAAAAAAGTAGAAGATTTGTCTGATGAAAATTTTGAGTAAGATTTCAATCTAAATCCACTAATAAACATGATGTACTTAACATATATATCACTTGGCATATAAAATGCAGGTTTGTTAATCAAATAATTTTTGGCAACTTGTAAAAATTTTAAATTCATTATTTATCTCGCAGTTGAACTAAAACCTCTACCTCAACAGGGGCATTAAGTGGTAGCTCTGCCACACCAATTGCAGTTCTAGCATGTTTACCATTTACTTCACCAAATAATTTAATAAATAATTCACTTGCGCCATTAATAATTGGTGGGATTGCAAAAAAACCAGGAATACCATTAACAAATCCACCAACTCGAATGATTCGCTCAATCTGATCTATGTCTGCAACTAAAGCAATTGCAGCTAGTGCGTTTAGTGCACAAACCTGCGCCATCTCTTTGGCTTCCTCCGGAGTTACCTCTTTGCCAACTTTGCCCTCTTTAACAATCTTGCCATCTACTAATGGAAGCTGTCCGGCAACAAAAACTAAATTACCAGTTCTAACAGCTGGTACATACGCCGCAATTGGTAGGGCTGCAACTGGCAGAGTTAAACCAAGGGACTCTATTTTTTCTTTTAAACTCATTTAATCTCTCGCTTCATATAGGCAACTAATTGATCTCCCCCGCCTGGGGCTGGAATTACTTGTACTAACTCCCAACCATCAGAGCCCCAAGTATCTAGGATCGCCTTAGTTGCATGGGTAAGTAGTGGAACAGTTACATATTCATACTTCATATTTACTTCTTCCTTTATCTATTTTTAAAATTATTGGGCAAGGGCGGCTTTAACTAAAGCTGAAACTAACCCACCATCTGCTTTACCAGCAATCTTAGGTTGTAATACCTTCATTACTAATCCCATACCAGCAGGACCTGTTGCATTTGTTTCAGTAATTGCATCATTAATTAACTTCTTAATATCAGTCTCACTTAACTGCTCTGGTAGATAGAGCGCAATTACTGCTGCTTCTGCTTTTTCTTTATTAGCTAGATCATCTCTTTTTGCTTGGGTGTATGCCTCAACCGCCTCACGGCGTTTTTTTGCTTCACGTGATAAAACAGTAATTATTTCAGCATCTACTAAAACTTTTGCCGCCTTACCAGCAACCTCTTCATTTGTTATTGCTGCAAGTAGCATGCGAATAGTTCCGCTTTTAACCTCATCCCGTGCGCGAATCGCATCGGTTAAATCTGTTTGTAGTTTTTCTTTTAGTCCCATAGCGGTATCTTCTCATGCCTATGGCCTATAAAGTACGCAGATCAATCCTGCCCTTACTACCAAAAGGGTCTAGTGATATCAGTATTTTGCACTTTTCTGACCTACATTTGCGCCCAGGTCAAAAGCGAAAGATTGCGGATATTAAAAGCTTTATCAATTTAAAACCAGATTTAGTTATCTCTACCGGTGATTTTCTAGCCCATAAAGACTCAGTTAGGCCAGTAATTAATGCCTTAGATGAATTACTTGATCTACCTGGTTTTTTTGTATTTGGTTCAAATGATTATTATGAACCAAAGTTTAAAAATCCATTTTCATATCTACAAAAAAATAACGGAGAGCGAAAACTTGGTAGCAAATTGCCTTGGCAAAGTTTACAAAATAAATTAACTAATAGAGGATGGAAAGACTTAAACAATAATAAAGTGAAAATAAAAATCAATGGAGCCCTAATTGAAGCACGTGGCACAGATGATGCTCACCTTGAGTCAGATAACTATCAATTAGTAGCAGGTGCGGTAAATGAAACCTGTGACATTTCACTTGGTGTAACTCATGCGCCATATAAGCGAGTGCTTGATGCAATGGCCAATGATAAATTAGATTTAATCTTTGCAGGACACACTCATGGCGGGCAAGTAAGATTGCCATGGTTAGGTGGAAGTAAATCTTTTACAACAAATTGTGATTTAGAAAACTGGCGTTCCCGTGGTGTTACAAGAGTAAAGAATGGACCATGGCTTAATGTTTCGGCAGGTATTGGAATGAGTCCTTATGCACCAATCAGGTTTGCTTGTCCACCTGAAGTCACCCTTATATCACTAACTAGTTGATGTTAAAGATTGTGCAGTTAGGTCAAACTATGTAAATTCTTGATACGCCTCTGAACTTAAAATAAAAAATATCAAAAAACATTAATTAAACAGGGCTGCCTTTCTAATAATTCATTTTCAATGCAATATCTGTTAATCTCGTTGTTCATATATCCATAAACAAAAGCCAAATGGTGTGGTGACCACATACTGTTAGTCCAAATTCTCCCACTACTTATTTGATTTATTCCTTCTGCGTATAAAATCTTACCTAAATTAATTTCAATAAGATTAGTAAATTGATTTATAAAATCTAAAATTGCTACACAAGAATTCTGGTTAATTCCTAGGTTAGAATCCACAGTTATTGAGGTTTGGAAAAATATTTTCCCCCCATCAATTTGATTTGTAGTTTCATGCAATGTCATTCCAGTGAACTGAGGCTCCAATAAGTATGTAGGCCAAAAATTAGTTATGGTACCTCTGTACCACGGCGATAACCCTCCATGGATATTGATTTTTTTAATTCCAGGTAGCTCTATAATATTTGGGCCAATTTTACTACAGCCATAAGAGATTATTAATTTAGGATCCCAATCTTTAATTTGATCAATATAATCTCCATTTATCGTTGACGATGACACAATACTAATTTTAGAGTTTGACCTTAATATTTTATTTGTTGAATTAAAGAAAGAGTGCTCAGACTCCCGCCAGTCTTCAAAGTGTAGGTGAGCAAAATCTTTGATTTTTTTGTCGGTTATTTTAAAGTTGGTACCCAGGCGATTCCTTTTTTCGATAAACCACTGAATATCAAGACCAGTTAACTGCAATTTACTAAATAGGTGTTGGTGTCTTGGCGCATCCCCGGTAATTAGTGTTATTCTCATGGACTGATTATGTCTTAAATTATTAAATTTATCGAGATTGGATTCATCTTTGGGCACTTCTAAACTTATGGATTTGGCTTATAATTTGTGGCCAATCAACCGAAGTATTTTGGGGGAAGGAAATAGAAATACATTTGAATTAATTCAAAAATATGTTGGAAAAGAATTCGATTTTCTAAAAATTAATTCTGGTACAAAAGTCTTTGATTGGACAATTCCAGATGAATGGAATGTTACAGACGCTTTCATAATTGATCCTAATGGCAAAAGGATCCTTGACTTTAAGAAAAATAATTTGCATCTTGTTGGTTATAGTATTCCTGTTGACAGTGAAATGTCATTAGAGGAATTGAGTGGGCACTTACATAGCCTTCCTGATCAACCAAATGTTATTCCGTACGTAACTAATTACTACGGAAAAAGTTGGGGATTCTGTATATCTCATAATGAAAAACTCAACCTCGTAAATGGCAAATACAGGGTTAAAGTTGATTCAAGTTTTAAGCCCGGTCAACTAGAAATTGCTGAATACTTTATTCAAGGATCAAGCAAGAAAGAAATTTTCTTATCAACTTATATTTGTCATCCATCTATGGCCAATAATGAACTTTCTGGACCGCTTGTTTGCGCTAGCATTGCAAAAAAGCTATTTGAGAATTCAAAGTCCAATACTCTGAAATACTCTGTGAGAATTGCCTTTATGCCAGAAACTATAGGGTCCATAGCATACATTAATTCTAATTTAGAGAAAATGAAAGAGAACATCATCTGTGGATATGTCGTGACTTGTGTGGGGGATCAACGCGCATGGTCTTTTTTACCCTCAAGAATGGCAAACACCTTTGCTGACCGAAAAGCGCTAAGTTTACTTAAAACTCAATATCCAGAGTTTAAAACTTATACCTGGTTAGATAGGGGTAGTGATGAACGTCAGTATTGTTCGCCAGGTATAGACTTACCGTTTGCATCAGTTATGAGGAGTAAATACGCTACATACCCTGAATACCATACCTCGAGTGATAAATTTGGTGACGTTGTAACCGAAGAAGGTATGCAAGAATCAATAGATTTCTACCTAACTCTATTAGGCGAAATCCAAAAGTGTTCATTTCCAAAAGCTATTTACCTGTGCGAGCCAAATATGGGTAAAAGGGGCCTCTACCCACTGAACTCAATTAAAAATGCATATCAAAATTCAAAAACCCTTATGAATATTCTATCATTCTGTGATGGTAAAACTGAAGAGTCAGAAATTTCCAGATTAACTGGACTTAGTCATGAGCAAGTAACGTTAAATATTAAAATACTTTACGAAAATAAATTGATTTATTTTGAAAAATAAAAGAAGGCGTGATCAAATTGAATAATTATAATATTTTAGTTCTTGGATTGGGAAATGTTGGCCTCGGCTATGATTTAAAAAGTCCTTCTACATTGCTAACTCATATTAAAAGCATAAAAGTAACTTCTAAAATAATGAAAATAAATGTAAAGCTCTATGCAGTAGAACCAGACGCTAGCAAAAGAGCTTCTTTTGAAAAAGAGTACCCTGAAGATAATTCTTATTCAAATTATGATTTAATTCCAGACACTAAATTCGATTTGGCAATTGTGTGTTGCAACACGCAATTTATAATAAAATCATATTTAGAAATAATTTCAAAGTTTCAAGTAAGCAAAATTATTTTAGAAAAACCAGTTGCCCATGACTATGCGAGTTTTGAATATCTGGGTTCTCGGAAAAGTAATAATCAGGTGCTTGTTGGTTTTCCCCGACGCACTTTACCATCTTCTCACTTTCTGAAGAATTTAATTCAAAATAATTCACAAAACTCTAAGTGGAAATTAGAGATGAATATTTATGGTGATATGCTGAATATCGGAACACATTTTCTTGATTTAGTTTATTTTTTTTTCGGTGCATTCGAAATTAGAAACTATGAAGAAATAAAGGGGTTAATTTCATTCGATGCAAATAGTGAGAATATAGATTTGAGAGTGAATCAAAAAAGTGTATTTAATCAAGAAATAAGCAGTATCCACATAACTGGACCATTAGACATAAAGTATGAAGAATCTGGAAGACTTATTACTATTGAATGCGCAAGTTTAGGCTCCAAGTTAATGGTCGGTTCTAGTTTTGAAATCGAGCAGATGATTGGCTTTGAATCTCTTGATTATCTAAATTGGATGGCTTATAATACTTGCTCAAACCTACCAACACTTCTCGAAACACCTATTGCTGAACTTTTACTTAAAGGAAATTTTCGATGACTCTTGCGCTATTTGGGGGGAAACCGACAATCGATAGGGCGCCAAAAAAATATTCTTGGTTTGGTGGTTTTAAATTTAAAGAACTTGAGAATATTATAATTGAATCAAAACTTTCAGGTTTCTTGGCAAATCCTAATGATTCTCACTTCGGAGGTGAGATGGTTAGCAAATTTGAAAAAGCTTGGAGAGGCGAGTTTGAAGTAGACTTCGCATTTGGATTTAACTCATGGACTTCAGGATTGGAGGCTTGCATTGCCGCTCTTGGCCTACCACCAAAAAGTGAAGTATTGGTGCCTGCATGGACAATGTCTGCGACGGCTGCATCAATTGTAACCAATAATTTGATTCCTCATTTTGTTGACGTTTCTTTGGACGACTTTAACTTAGATATTGAAAAAATAGTAGAATCGATCTCACCAAGAACGAGTGCAATACTTGGTGTGGACATATTTGGAAAACCATGTAAAGCAGACAAACTTAGAAAAATATGTGATTTCCAAGGCCTAAAGTTAATTGTAGACGCAGCTCAAACTCCAAAAGCTCGTATATCTGGAAGACGAAGTACATACTTTTCAGATGTAGGTGGCTACAGTCTAAATAGACATAAGCACCTTCAAACGGGAGAAGGTGGCGTTGCTGTAACTAATGATCCAATTTATGGAGAACGAATCGCTCTATACAGAAATCATGCTGAGGTCACAAACCTGAAGGAAGATCAAACGATTACCATAGGGCACAATCTGCGAATGGGGGAAATTGAAGCGTTACTGGGAGAATTTCAACTTTCAAAAATTGATAAATTAGTTGATGACCGAAGATTTTTTGGCAACTACCTAAGAAAAGGATTACAGAAATTTAGTTGGCTGATTTTTGCTGAAGAAGAAACTTATATTGAACATGATTATTACATTTTAGGAATGCGTATTAATTATTTGGACTTTCCAATTTCTCGGAAGAAGTTAATTGAAGCACTTTTGGCAGAAGGTTTGCAGGGAGTTATAGGAGAGTATGCGCAACTACATAAACTTAGAAGCTTTCAGGATTTTCCACGAAGTGATATGCAAGCAACTGAAAATTTATTTAATGATTCATTTATTGGTATCTATTTATGTGGAAATGATTACTCTATAGCAGACTTAGATTTGATAATTGATGCATTTGAAAAAATCACAAGGCACAGAGACGAGATTAGACTTAAATGATTGGGTTTGTTGCGGAAGATATGGGGGGTGCTAATTTAGTTTTACATCATGCAAAACATACAAAAAGTGATAAGACAATTTTTGCATTTGGTCCAGCAAAAAATCTTTGTAAATTATTAGATCTAGAAAGTTTCTTAACAAATGATACCGAATGTAACTTTGATTTGATTATTGCTGGAGCAAATTTTAAGAATTCAAAAAAAACTTCAGATAAACTGTTAACAAATTTTGTGAAAAAAAAAATACCAATTCATGGATACCTTGACGGATGGGAATTTTTAAATGAACGTTTTAAACATACTAATATTGAAAATTACCTTGTAACTGATGACTACGCATTTAGAATCGTTACGGAGTTTTACCCAGGAAAAGTTAAGTTAGTTCGAAATTATTATTTTGAACAGGTTAAGTCAGACCTAAGAATTCTACAAGATGGAACAGAAATTGATTTAACTGGTTCTATTTTATATCTAACACAACCAAATATCTTGAATAATAGCAACTGGCTAGAATTAATGCATGGCCAAGACTGTATATGTAACGATTTGTTTAAAATTAAAGATTTATTAAAGCCTAAAAAAATTATTGTGAGAGATCACGTAAGATTGGATTCTTTGAAGTGTATTAGTTTTTTTCGAAGGATTGATAATACAAATTTGGATTACACCTATGCAACTTCTCCTCTTGCAAACGACCTAGTAAAATGTGGAGTTGTATGTGGGCCGCCAAATCCTGCTTTATTTCTGGCGCAGCAAATCGGCCTCGCAACTTTTACAACAAAGCAACTTCCAAGGGATTGGAGAGGACCTAATTTTATTTTTTTGAATTAATAATTTTATACAAAATCTCTGCTCTTTCCCAATCTTCGGGAGTATCAATATCTTGAACTCGCCAACTTGGCAACTCAATACCCTTTGTATTTACCAGCATAGGCTTAAGACTCAACCAGGTTTTAGCAAGTGCGAAATAAAACTGCCCAGCGTCATGATATCTATCTTCTAACTGTTGACTAAACAGCTCTAAATTTTCTGGACTGAACATATTCATTAATCCATCTTTTAAATACAATGCCCGCTGAATTGGGTATCCATATTTCGATACGGCGCAAACGTAATCTGGATTTAATTCGCTAGACAGCTCACGAAACCCACTGATTAAGTCCGAACTTTGCATTAAAGGTGCGGTAGCGTATGCGCAACAAACGACATAATCTTCAGGAATTTTCATTCGAGATATAAAGTCGCTAATAACGGTAACTGTGAGAATTTTGTCTCCTGATAGTGAAGATTCCCTTAAAAAAGGGACTTCAGCTCCAAGCGATATAGCAACTTCTGAAATTTCCCTGTCATCCGTGGACACGTAAATGTGATCAAATAAATTTGAATTTTTAAGTGCTTCAATTGAATAACTGATTAGAGGTTTGCCATGAAAAAATTTTATGTTTTTTCTGGGAATTCTTTTGCTTCCGCCCCTAGCAGGAATTATGGCAATAGCTTTTTTAGCGCTCATAAACACAATATATCGTCTTTTAAGCATCGATCAAAATATATTAGTTACTGATATAATTTCAAGATGTCAATTTTTGATGGAAAATCCATTTTATTAACTGGAGGCACTGGAAGTTTCGGGCAGTATTTTAGTAGTTTTTTACTGAAAGATTGTAATCCAAGGAGACTTGCAATTTTTTCTCGAGATGAGCTAAAGCAATCTGACCTTAGAAATAAGTTTGGTCACGAAGAAACATTACGTTGGTTCTTAGGGGATATACGAGATAAGGATCGCTTGAGACTTGCACTTCAAGATGTAGATTTTGTAATTCATGCCGCTGCGCTTAAGCAAGTAGACACTGGGGAATATAACCCTATGGAATTTATTAAAACAAATGTTCTGGGGAGTCAGAATTTAATCGAAGCAGCAATTGAGGCCGGCGTAGAAAAAGTTATTGCCCTATCAACCGATAAAGCATCATCACCAATTAATTTATATGGAGCCACAAAGTTAACTGCTGATAAGCTTTTTATAGCAGCCAATAACTATAGTAATTCCCGAGGTAGTATTTTTTCAGTAGTAAGGTATGGAAATGTAATGGGTAGCCGAGGGTCTGTAGTGCCCTTCTTTGTTAATCTAACAAAAAATAAGAAACCGCTTCCAGTTACTGATTTAAGAATGACACGTTTTTGTATAACGTTAGAACAGGCCTCGAAATTTGTTGCAGATTCTTTTGAAATAATGCAGGGTGGAGAATTGTTTGTACCTAGAATTCCAAGTTTAAAAATTATTGATCTTATAAATGCAATAAATCCCTCAGCTGAAATAGAAATAATTGGGTTGCGCCCTGGTGAAAAACTTCACGAAGAGATGATTTCCCAAGATGATAGCTGGAGAACAACTAGGCTCAAAGATCGATATGTAGTATCGCCGGTAGTAGCGAAATGGGGCTATAGCGGACTTAAAGGTGAGAAGGTACCCGAATTCTTTACTTACAGATCAGACAATAACGACTTATGGTTGAAGGAAGAAGAAATTCAGAAAATGATCAATCTTACATCTTATAACCGATAGTTAATGAACAGAGTAATACTCTTTGGGTCGTCTGGATTTTTGGGATCGTATTTAACCAAGTCTGAACTTAATAACTTAGATCTTTATGAAGTCAAAAGAATAAATAATTCTAGATCTTTTCTGGTTAGCCCCAAAAATGGTAATTCAAGTAAAATTATGTTTGATTGTAGTGAAAAAAGTATTCTAAAAACCTTAACAACAATTAAGCCTCAAATTATAATTAATGCTGCTGCAATTGCGAGCATTGAACAATGCGCGTCATACCCAGATGAAGCTTACTTAACAAATTCTTATTTACCTCATTGGATATCAAAATATAGTTCGACGCATGAATGTAAACTTATTCATTTTTCAACGGATGCCGTCTTTGGACAAGCCGGTAAACTTTTTAAGGAATCTGAAGAGCCACTGCCTTTGTCAATTTATGGTAAATCAAAACTAAGTGGTGAATTAGCTATATCTTCCAATGATTCAAAAGCATTGATTATTCGAACCAATTTTTTTGGTTGGAGTTTAAAAAAAGTAAGTTTGTTTAATTATTTTTATAATGCTCTAGATCAAAATCGAGAAATAGAGGGATTTACTAATTCATTTTTTACACCAATTTATGTTGAAGAGTTAATTCAAATAACTATAAAATTGATTGAACGCAACTTTACAGGGCTCTTTCATGTTACAGGAAGTGATCGTATATCAAAGTTTGAATTTGGGCAGCAGATTGCCCTTAGACTCAATAGAGATACAAGCTTAATTAAACCTTCATTAATGCAAAATATCAGCCTTGAAAGTAGTAGAAATAGTGATATTAGCTTAGATAACACTAAGGTAAGATTAAGTATCGGAGAAATTTCAGCATTTACTGATGGAATAGTGAAAATTTTGGATCAGATTAAAGGAGCAAGTGAATGAGTTTTTATATAAATAGTAATTTGATTGCAGAAAATACTAAGCCTTATTTTATTGCAGATATCGCTGCAAACCATGACGGAAGTTTAGATCGCGCTAAACTATTGATTGAGTTGGCAGCAAAATCTGGTGCGAGTGCAGCGAAATTTCAACATTTTAGGGCTGAACATATCGTGTCAGATCATGGGTTTAAAGAGCTAGGGTCCAAGATCGCCCACCAATCTACTTGGTCTAAATCTGTTTATGAAGTGTACAAAGAGGCGAGTCTTCCTTGGGAGTGGACCCCCATTCTTAAACAAACTGCAGATAATTATGGGATAGATTTTTTTACAGCCGCATATGATCTTGAGGCAATTGAATTTGTAAGCAAATATGTGTCTGCATTTAAAGTTGGTTCGGGAGATATTAATTGGCATGAATCTATACAAAAAATGATTGAAAAAAATAAGCCAATTCTATTAGCTACGGGAGCTTCAACTTTAGAAGAAGTTAGGCAAGCCTACAACGTGCTTGCACAAAGTAATGCAAATTTTGCAATAATGCAGTGCAATACCAACTATTCTGGAGAGTTGAAAAATATTAAATTTTCCAATTTATTAACATTAGTACAGTTCAAAGATTTGTTCCCGAATACGATTTTAGGTCTCTCTGACCATACTCCTGGAGATGTAACGGTCCTCGGAGCGATATCGCTCGGAGCAAGGATTATCGAAAAGCATTTTACAGATAATAATGAAAGAACTGGGCCAGACCATAAATTTTCTATGAATCCAGACACTTGGAAGACAATGATTTCAAGATCAAATTGGCTTTTCGAATCATTGGGCGATGGGTTGAAGAAGGTCGAAGAAAATGAATCAGAAGCAAGAATTGTTCAGAGAAGGGCGCTTAGATTCAACGCAAAATTAAGTGCGGGCCATGTTGTTTCAACAAATGACATAAGTATTTTAAGGCCAGCTCCTACAAATTCAATTCCGCCAAATCTGCTAAATAAAATAATTGGAAGAAAACTTAACAAAGGTGTAAGTAAGGACCAACTTGTTGCTTTTGAAGAATTTGAATAAAACAAAGGCTAATCGTGGTCATTAATTAAATGAATACAATAGGATTCCTAGATTTTGCTCCTTCTATCCATCACACCCGTATTGTCCATTTTTTAAGTCAAACTTATCAAATCGAATCATATTTTCTTACTCACAACTTAGATAAGTTTGAAACTAGAAATTTGGATGCATTATTGATAGGTGAATTGGACAAAACAATTCACCTTGTTAAAAACTTAAACTTACCAAAGATTGGAATATCTTGGGCTAGGGACATACAAGGTTTGATGAATAATCTGCAACCTTCGGTAATTCAAGGTTTATTAGAATTAGACTTACTCATCGTCGATTGCAAATATCATATGCAAAATCTGATAAATTTTGGAATTAATCCAAGAAAAATATTAATTTTTCCATATGGGGTTAATCTATCAAAATATAATTTTTATAAAAAAGCTCATAAGCATTCTAATTTAATTGTTTACTCAAATAGATCTTGGGAGCCGGGATACGGCTATGAAACATTACTTGAAGCCTACCAAGAATATGCAAAGTATTCGGAAAAGGTTGAATTTCGACTTGCAGGTGATGGTTCATTAAGACATAAATTGATGAGTAAATATCAAGCACTTTTTAAGTCAGGTAAATTAGCAATTCTAGGCAACATATCCGAAGACAATAACATTGAAGAGTTAAAAAAGAGTGATTTGTATATTTCGGCGTCAGAGTATGACGGAATATCGGTATCAATTCTTGAAAGCATGGCAATTGGAACGCCGGTGATTGTTAGTGATATAGCACCTAATTTAGAGATAATATCTGATGGTCAAAATGGATTGACTTTCAACAAGCAAAAATCCAATGACCTAATTTTCAAAATGAGTAAAATGCTAAATTCAGATCAAAAAATGTCTGAATTTGCTCATCGATCACGAAAAATTGTCGAAGCCAAAGCAAATTGGACAGAGAACATGAAATTATTTTCCGATAAGATTGCTTTTATGATAGATAACAAATTTGATGTTTTTAATCGGGATTAGGTAAAAATATGAGTAACAAATGTCGATTGGTTAAAATGACAGAGTCAATGGTTAATTCAGACTACTTAAATACTTTAAATGATAAAACTTATATGAAATACAGTAGACAAGCGCTTAAGTCACATAGTTTAGAAACTGTAGTAAGTTTCATTAATGAATTTACTCCACTACAAAAAAAAAGATTTTTCGCTTTTATAAATGAATCTGATGATTTCACTGGTACTTGTATAATCAATTTTGAGCAAAATCATGAAATTGCAAACTTAGGGTTCCTAATATTTAGGAATTTTGCTGGTAAAGGGTATGGATCAAAGATGTTGAAGTTACTAGTAGAAGAAGCTACTAAAATTCCTAGCTTAAAGTTTATAGAAATCGGAACACATATTGAAAATTTAGGTATGTTAGCTATTGCAAAAAAATCACAAATGGCGCGAGTCAAACTAGATGGGAGTGAAGCAAGCCACGGTGAAGTAGTAAAATTCCGTGCTACTATTAGTGAAGTTCAAAGTAAAATGTTACTCTGATATTTTTAGAATAGGACTGGCATGATTCGATGTATTAGATGTTGTATGCCGTCAACGCAAGAAGGACAGGCTTTTGACGAAGATGGTATTTGTAATGTTTGCATATCGAGTGAAGTTAAAATGAGAATTGATTGGAGAAGTCGGAAAGACGAGTTAATTGAAATTTTAGAAAACGCAAAAGAAAATCATAAGAACGACCCGTACGATTGTTTAATCCCTATAAGTGGCGGCAAAGACAGCACCTATCAACTTCATGTGCTGGTTAAGGAATTCGGTATGAGGCCCCTATGCGTAACTTTTAGTCATAATTGGTTTAGTTCGGTTGGAATTTATAATTTGTTTAATGCTTTAGAAAAATTTAGTGTAGATCATGTTATGTTTACGCCTAATCGGAGTTTAGTTAATAAATTAGCTAAGAAATCTTTAAAATCAATTGGCGATTCTTGCTGGCATTGCCATGCAGGTGTAGGTGCCTTCCCCCTAAAAGTCGCTCAGGACTATGGAATTAAACTTGTGATTTGGGGCGAGTCAGCTGTTGAGCATTCTTCTCGAGGCACATATGCAAATCCTATTCATAAATTCGATCAGGATTATTTCTTAAATGTTTCAGCAAAAACTCGACCTAAGGATATGGTTGACACTGAATTAGGAATCTCTGAAAAAGACTTAAGAGCATTTTCAACTCCCACGGCAGAAGTATACTCCGAGTCAAAAATAATTGGCATCCACCTAGGTGACTATATTTATTGGGATGAAGAAAGACAAACCGAGTTTGTTATGGAAGAGTACGGTTGGATCGAAACAAAAGTTGAGGGAACTTATAAAGGTTATAAGAGCGCTGAGTGTATTATGCCAGGAGTTCATGACTTCACGTGTTATCTGAAGCGTGGATATGGTAGATCAGCTTTCCACGCAAGCGCTGATATCCGCTCTGGATTAATTACTCGAGATGACGCATTGGAACAACTTATTCCATTGGATTCAGTTAAACCAAATGCTCTTGAATACTATTTGGAGATCACAGGCTATACTGAAAAAGAATTTTATGAAATCATGAATACTAAAAAGAAAAGTGAGTTAGAACTAATTGACATCACGATTAGAGATAACCCTACACCTTTTGTGCGTCCAAAGTTATTTATAGAGGATTTAAAGGAGTGGTTGAATATTGATCGAAATAAGTAACAAACCACACTTATGGTCAATTGAGAAAATTCAAAAATCTCTGAGTGAATCTAGAATTTCATTAACTGATATTTTTGATTCATTCGTACATTCGATAAATTCTACGGAAAATTTAATTAGAGCTTGGGAAACTTATAAAACTATTTTCCTAAACGCCCCCGAAAACAAACCGTTGTCAGGTGTTTTAATTGGAGTCAAAGACAATATAAATACCATAGATTTTCCAACGAGAATGGGCTCAAAAGCTGTTTGGCCTAGTAACTCTGGCGGTTTCGATGCTCGAGTAGTAAGTAAATTAAGGAATAATGGATGTCAAATAGCTGGAAAAACAAAGACATCAGAACTGGCAGTTCACTTACCTACGGATACCATAAACCCTTTGCATCCAGATTCTATTGTTGGAACAAGTTCTAGCGGAAGTGCTGCAGCTGTGGCTGCGGGACATGTTTCAGTCACAATAGGCACACAAACGGCGGGCTCAATAGCCCGGCCAGCGAGTTTTTGTGGAGTTATAGGCTTCAAACCAAGCTTTGGAGACATCCCCCGAACAGGGATATTGAAAACTACTGAAAATTTTGACCAAGTTGGTTTTTTTGGAGCTCGGGTTTCAGATTTAGTTCAAATCTATAACATCGCCAAAGTTGGTGGAAGGGATCATCCCGTTCATGAGTTGAGGCGCAAACAAAGTAAAAAATTTGATGAATTAGTGGTTCTTGACTATGGTGAATTTAAGTCTATTGATAAAACTTTACTTTTAAATTTTAATAAACTTATAGAAAAAATTGCAAAAAACAATAGACTTAACTTAGTTTATTTGCCAACTTACAAATTAGAAAAAATAAGAGATCTACATAATTCTCTATATGTAAATGGGTTGCGAACATTTCTTAAGAATGAAATGCACGAAATTAAAATCTCAGATAACTTGCTTAAATTTTTGAATAGTTTCCCCTTAATTCAACAAAATGAAATTAATTCTTACGAAAAAGAAATTATACAAACTTCAAATGAGTTAAGAACTTACTACCCGAATGCAATTTATTGTGCACTAGCATCACAATTTAGTGCTCCTAAAATTGGAAGTAATGAGGGTCTTGACTATAATTTTGCTTGGACTTCATTTGGTTTTTCTCAAATAGTTTTACCTCTCTTGACAGACGGTGAAGATAAAACTGTGGGCTTATCGCTTTCAGCAAAACAGGGTTCAGACTCACAACTCTTAAGTACTGCCGAAGAATTAATGCCAAATTCTATTTATGAATGTATCGAATGATTGGTTGCTAGATAAAATATGATAAATCAGCCGTTAAACTTCGATAATTTCAGCAATTTGAATCGCATTTAATGCAGCACCTTTTCGAAGATTATCTCCGCAAACAAATAGATCCAGAGCATTTGGATCATCTAGTGATTTTCTAACCCGACCTACCCAGGTGGGATCAGTTCCAACCACATCGGCTGGGGTTGGAAATTTATGATTTTCTGGATCATCTACTAATTCAACACCTGTAGCATTCCTAAGCACATTTTGGGCTATTTTCCTAGAAACTTCTTTATCAAAGATTGCATGTACTGCTAGTGAGTGAGTTGTTATTACTGGAACTCGAACACAAGTAGCAGATACTTTTAGATCAGCAATACCTAGTATTTTTCTAGATTCATTTCTTATCTTTAACTCCTCAGATGAGTAACCATCTTCTTTTAATGAACCTGCCCAAGGAATAATATTTAAAGCAAGCGGTGCTGGAAATGGTCCATGATCTGAAATTACCTTACGAACATCACCAGCCGTATCACCCGCTGATGTATTAGCTACTTTATTTATTTGATCACGCAGAGTATCGATTCCAGATTGCCCAGCACCTGATGCTGCTTGATAGCTTGCAACTACTAATTTCTTAAGTCCATACTGTTTATGAAGGGCCCCTAGCGCCACAATCATTGAAAGAGTTGTGCAGTTCGGATTTGAGATAATTCCCTTACTTCTAATCTTGACCTGATCTGGATTTACCTCAGGTACAACAAGAGGTACCTCTTTATCCATTCTAAATGCGCCAGAGTTATCAACTACTACACAACCTTTACTAGCTGCAATTGGTGCCCACTGCAGCGATACCTCATCTGGTACATCAAACATGGCAATATCAATTCCTTCAAACGCCTCCGCTGATAGTGCAACAACAGTTAGCTCTTCTCCTCTACAAACAAGTTTCTTACCAGCACTTCTGGCGGATGCTATTAATCTAATCTCACCATAGACATCTTTGCGTCTAGATAAAATATCTAGCATTACCGTGCCTACAGCGCCGGTAGCACCAACTACAGCAAGGGATGGTTTTTTACTCATCGCCCACTACCACCATAGACCACTGCCTCAATTTGATCAGCATCTAATTCAAATGCGGTGTGAGCGGCCCTTACACTCTTATCTAAATCACTTGCCCGGCACACAATTGAGATTCTAATTTCACTAGTTGAAATCATTTCGATGTTAACTCCAGCCTCAGATAAACAAGCAAAGAAGTTAGCGGTAAC
>SXGQ01820408.1_pt1 | contig 17558 bp, 16 predicted proteins | sample 3178371 | NCBI WGS metagenome assembly SXGQ01 (sample SAMN11356859, study PRJNA531348) | freshwater metagenome | isolation source: freshwater sample F1-20 | place: China: Fuxian Lake, Yuxi | collected 2017-12-25 | reverse complement strand
GGCACCAGGGGTAGCGGGGAGAGCAGCTGCACGAGCAGGAGCAGCGGCGCGGGCAGCGACAGCGCGAGGCGCCTTTTCTATAACTCTATACCAATCATCGTATGTCTTAGGCTCGGTGTTAGCTAAGATTTCTATTATTTCTGAATACGTATCATCGCGATCAAGATCTGTAAAACCAATATCGTGGAGTTTTCTTCTCCAGTAAGATTTTCTATCTTTTTTCCACTCCTTTTTTGCCCCAACTAAGGTATCCCATAAAAACCCAAGAGCATTGTCGCGATTATTCGCTTTGTAACCTAAAATAGCATCATAAAACGCGGCAAGTTTCCTATTTAATGTATTTCTAGGGGTTTCATTCTGAGCGGCAATACCTACAAGTGTATTTCGCATGGCACTTGCCTCTGCGGTCACTTCTCTAATGGCATCACTTCGTAGACTAGCCTTCGTACCAGAATCTAGCCGTTGAACAGCATCTCCAAGTCCCCTTCTGTATGTTCGTACATATGCCCCAATATTGTTCGCAGCCGCCGCCGCGGCTTTCCACCCAGGGGTTCTTAAAGCATAAATTTCCATCATTTTCATCTGTATATCTTCTTTCGGCGGCGCCCCTAGCTTGGATTCTCCCGCGCCCATACTATTATATCTTCATAATATTGTATTATCACTAATATGGGCATTATGATGATAAATACGAAAGCTAGACATTAAGTCCCTAGCTTTTGTATTTTTGAATATGAGACACACTGCCCCAGCACATCGCTTAGGCAATCTCTAGAGAGCGACGGTTCACATCGGGCTCGATGGTGGGAACGTTGAATACCGTCACAGGCACCTGAGGATTCGGGGGCTCTGACCGGAGTTGGTAGTTCGCATTCCGCAGAGACTGGCCAACCGTATTCACACCAATGAGCGCACCCGCGGACAGGAAGTTCTTGCCCTTCAGTGACCCAGTTCCCATCGGGTTCTGCTGCGCCCATACGGAGTTACCGTCCTTGGGCAGCAGCTCGGAAGGGGTCAGCTGGTCGCGAGGGTAGCAGCCGGCAGGCTGCTCGGCGGAGCCAAAGTCTGCCGGGCCAGTAGAAGGGGTCGGTGCCACTTCAGGAGCGTTCATCACAGCCTGCTCACGAGCAGGGCCCGCCGCTGCGTTACCGCCTGCGGGCACTGCATAGTTAGAGGCAGCGGACAGAGTCGCCTGGAATCCCTCATTATAACCACCGTAATCCGTCATGCCAAACATCCCAGGATTCAAATATGTAACCGCAACAACAACAACCGCTAAAAGGGCCAGCGCGCCAAGTGCCTTCATATTTCCAGAAGGTCCGGCCATACTTGTTTCTGGTATAGACAAAGCCTATATTTTTCGCGGAGCCTCGTTCGGATTGAATTCGAACTCCGTTGAAAGCTCCGAATCTTCATCGCTGAAACCATCAAAGTTTCCATACCGCGCATAGTATTTCTCGGTGATTTGCTCTAAACGAAGCCGCGCCAGCGCGCATTTTACCCGGGCCTGCCGAACTTTCTGCCTCAGAAGCTTCTGTGCCGAAAGAGGTAGCGCCTTGGCAAATCGCTGCACCCTGTCGGAGGAAACAATATTCACTTCCACAAGTCCAATACCAACTTCACTACCGGGATGAGCCCGTTCATTTACTCTCTGAAAGTTAAACAAACTCCAATGAATCTCGTAGCGAGTGGAATAAAATAGGACGTATGCCGGAATCCATGTAATAGTTGTAAAGGCACCCCCCGAAAGGTCTTCCAGTGCCGAATAGGTATGAACAACTCTTTGAAAGAAAATAGAAGGTGCCAACTCTTTTGAAAAAAATGGGGATGCCTTCTTTAAAAACTCAGATACAAATGTCATATATTGTTCATTATCATCTCCTTCAATATCAACTTCAAAGGGATATAGTAGGGTTCCCTTGAATATTGGTCCATTTTCAATACCGAGTCGGTAACACTTTTTTTGTATATCGTGTGCAGGCTTTCCTACCACGAATGACATGCGCGGTCTTTGTTATAGTGTTTAAATATAGTATGGTAGAAATGACGAAGCACACGGTGACTGCCGAAGAGCCCTATAATCAGGATACTATTGCCGGAAAGAGTATTATTCTTCCAAATAGTTTTATACACCGCCTTATACATTATATGGGTAAAGAAGAAATACGACAGAAACTGAATGAAGGTATGATTGATCCTCTGTTAAATCACATTATGAAACGAATCTTCCCATATATTGCTCTCACATGCGTGTTATTTATTCTTCTTCTGGTGGTAGTGCTACTTACACTGGGAATCATTATATCTCATCTCCGGAATCCAGTTTCTATCATTTCACATGCTGGCACATACCGGTAGTCCGGCACGAAACTTTCCAAACTCCCTGTAAGAAATGTCAGTGCCCCCCGTAAAAGAAACACTTAATCTGGAATCTTTCGGAAACCTCGTGAAACACTGGGTTCATTATGATAACTCTATTGCCGCGATAAACAAGCAGATACGTAATCTTCGAGATTTGAAACACACGTATGAAAAACAGATTCTACAAATGATATCTGCCGCGCAGATGAGGCAGCCTGTAATACAGATAGCTGGCGGGCGCCTCATCGTGAGTGAAGATAAGACACATCAGACCCTTACATTCACTATGCTAGAGAGTATGCTCAATAAATACTATGAATCCAAACCAGGCTCAAAACCTGAAACAAAAGAAATATTGAAGTTTGTCCGAGAGAATCGCACATCTCAGGTAACACCCTGTTTAAAGCGGCATGTGAACGGTAAAACACGCTCAGATTCTAGCGCCTAAACATAATCCTTAGAATATATTATAGAGTGACAGATATTGCCTTATCGAAATGTTCGCAGAATGGTTGGAGGAAATGATTTGGTGGGATGAAAATCAATATGTTCCACGATACATGGCAGTTGGTAAGTTTGTTTCAGAAGGGCTGTATCCTTTTATTACTGAGAACGGGTATGTAATACAGAAAAATATGAAAACATTCGCAAAAAATGTTGCGAGACTTTTATATATAAATAGAGGTGAATCATGCTTATCTGGTAAATTTAAAATGTCGGAGCCCGAAAATGCCACCAGGCAGCACCTTTGGCATTTTTACAACACCTTCTCCGAAGAAAAATGGGAAATATTCTGGCGACAATGGGCTATATGGGATGACCTGAATGATTTCCGGGGACATGATCGCCAAATAGATATTCAAGCACTATGTTGGTCACAACTCAATTTGGATGAATCACCGCAAACAAAAGTCGTGAATGAACTCATGGGAGTGGAAGATGAAATAAAGATTACTCCCGGAAAAATGGATGATACATTTGATACGGGCTAACTCCAACACATCACGCTTTAGGCGCTTGACCATTTTTTGTCGCTAAATGGTTTTACAAACAATGAATCTGCCTCTTCTCTAAACTCATTAACAAGTTGGTCTATTTTGAGTGTTTCAGGAGATTTGGGCACTTTTCCTTGCGACATTAATAGCTCTTGGTCATGTGCAGATTGCACCGGTTTTTTGCCGTAGCAATTTACACCATAGCGGAACTCGGGGTTATCGAAATAGCCTCCATTTATACCCACTGTTCCACAGGCATTCCGTTGATCGGCAGGGCCGGCCTGTAACTTCTCATGTGTTTCCTTTTGCGTAGGGTATACAGCCATTTGACCTTTTACCCAGCCATAGTTACACCAATCAGCGCCTTGGCCCCATGCCTCCTTTACTTGCTCATATGTGGCTAACTCCGCTCCAAGAGCATTACACAGAGGCTCGGCATCATAATAGGTGAAATTGTTCTTTGCCACATTGAACACCTCATTTCCAGAAGAAGGAAGTACACGCTCAACAATACTTTTGGATGCCGGTTGAGGTAATGCCTCCTCATTCGGTGTAATATCCTGGGGTGCCTCGGGGGCCACCGTTACAGGGGCTACAGGCATAATGGGCTGTACGGCCGCAGTGACATCTGGGCGCGGCGAAAACCCGAGTGCCGTTTTAATAGAAATGGCAATATATTCATATCCTTGGACAATTTGTGTATTAAACACGGCGAAGAGTCCCATGAAAACAAGGACAATACCGATAAATATATATAGAGGATTAAACCACGATTTGCCGGCGGGCATATTAGCGCTCGCCTTAGCAGCATTATTACTGAATAGGCTATTCGCACCTTTATTTGTATTATTGAAAGGGAGTAAGCTATTATTCGCTTTCGTCTTGGCATTCGTGTTTGAAAACCATGACGTGTTGTTTGCGGCAGCACCAGAAGAAGATGTGCTTGATAGGGGGATGATATCATTGAACGCAGGCAAGTTCTTAGAAAAGTTATTCGCAGCCGTATTTACCGATTTGAAGGCATTGTTCGCAGCCGTATTTACTGTTTCAAAGACATTATTAGCCGCCTCTGCGGCACCAGAGGCAACATCGGTGGCCACGTTTGTTACCGTATTTATAGCGGCATTAACAGCACCCGAAGATTGTGATGAAAACATCTTCTCTCTACATGTAACCTCTAAAGATTATTCCAGTATATTTGGCAGTTGGTGTTTCATATGTCCTAGAAAGGAGGCCACGCTAACATCCCAATGAACACCATCCGGGGCGCGATTTGGATATGCTATACCAAATCCCCAAGCGGCTGGGGCATTTATGAGGCGCCCCGTGTGACCATCATATTCCATATGAGAGCAGGGTTTGTCATCAACGATGATATTTATATGGCGAGATTGAAATCCCATTGCGAAAACGGCCCACTGCGCACCATGTGACGTACGAATCACTTGTGCAGTATCTTTAGTTGATACAAGTGTTACCGGTGTTACGCCGGCTACAATCTTATCCGCGATTTCCGCAGCGTCCGCTTTAATGCCGTCGTAGAAGCCGTCGCGTGCCCAATAAAATGGCTGCTCCGTATTGTAATATGCCGTCACATTCGCACCAAGGGATGCGCCGTTTTGTATTACTAGAGTGCCACTGTGCATTGTGCCGAAGACAAGAATATTTTCCGACTTTTTTACATAGTGTTTGAGGCGGTCGACATCCAGTGCTATTTCCAAGGGAATCGCTGGAATAGGTAAATTCATCTTCTTCGGCTCACCCCCTTGTGCCAGGATGAGTTTACTCGTTTGTATGGAAAGCAGCTGCGCTCCACCCGTTTCTGCGGTTGTAGTCCACATGCGCGTTGTTGAATCATACTTACATGATACAACATTACCCTGGACCTGTCGCGTATTCTTTAGAGCAGTAGACGCGAGGCCACGTAGAAGATGTGCTATTTCTATGAGGGGGGTGGTAGTGTCAGGTCCTTCGCGTGTGGGTATGGAAATAGAGGGGCATGCGACTTTTAAGGCATTGACGGATTTCGACCATGGAGTATTGGAAATCACCGCTGTCCATTTTCTTGCGAGGTCGCCGCCGTCTAAATAGGGGTCGACAATCGCTACCTTTGACATATCAAATCCAGATTCTTGGAGAAGGAGTAACAGGAGAAGACCCGTGGCACCTGCGCCTACAATACAAATAATACTCATATCTATTGAAACACGATGTTAATATACATATTAAGCGCTGTCCTCGGGCTCAGTACGATTGCCTCCGCGCCCCGCGATGTATTGTCTCTGCTGGGGTGTGGTACAGACGCAGCCACCGCCGCAGCTGAAGCTCGCACCACAGCACTCGGGCTTACATTGGTTGTTCTTGAACATGAAAAGAGAGTCATCGCCGGGTACAAACTCTGCCCCAGTAAGGGGCTCATTCGGGGCGGTGTAGCGCCAGGCGGAAACACTGTTGCCGGTAGTTAGTTTTACGCCGTCGAACTGCCCCATGGGCTTGTATAAGGTATTTGCGCCTCCCGCAGAGTCCAGTGACACAGAGCTGAATCCCTCTACCTTATTTCTGTTCATGTTCGTCGCATTCGCATTCGCCGTGTTCGCATTCGCCGTGTTCGCATTCGCATTGACCGCATTCGCATCTTGGAAATATTCGCGACCATACGGTGCGTAATACAAGGCCATAAAGTTAGCCAGAAGTATGAGTAAAAGCCCAGTGATTAAGACCGATGTCTTCATCTGTAATTCTTCTCAGTGCGGTCTTTTTTTATTCGTAACGGCATGTGCCAAACTTAGTTACACCCCCGGGGTGTAACTAACTTAGCATAAATGCCTACATCGCTGCACCGGGTCAATCATTCCGCATGTTGTTTAACCCAGTTACGGTCTTTTGCGAACACATCCGAGGCCGTGGGAGATACGCGCTTCGTGAGTTTCGCCACCGCATTTAGCTTATGATATACTCCTGTACGACCATAATCACGCACGGCGCGTTTCAAGGCTGCGCGGCGCTCCGTCTCCCCCCTTCTAAAAGAATACCCGTGCCTCGAAAGATTGCCCTTCCGTAATGGTCCAAAGAGTTTCGGACCCTTACCAGGTTTCCCAGTATTCTTGATACAACGAGAGTTCACATGTGTATTCGACGCCTTCGGGATTACACGGTATGACGTGCCGTTTTTCCGCTTCACAGTAAATCCTCTTTGGCGCACAGCCGTAGAATACTTACGCGTATACGCCCTTCTAGCAATCATGCCCGGAGGACAGTTCTTACGCGAAAGAGAACGGATGCTCGGAATCCCCTGTAGAATTTTCCTTGTTGCGCGTCTTGTTGTTGCGGATACTTTCCTGTGTGATGTATTCGGCATGCCCCACTCTAAATTGTGTTGGGTATTATTTCTTTTTGATGCGATGGTACATGATCTTTGATCACGCGACGCACATGATTCTTACTACGCGTCCACGGATATTCTAGAAGATATATGCGCAAACTTCTCAACATGGGCTCTTTGAGAGCCGGGTTTGCCCGTAAGGCAGTGAATACACCTCTTTCCTCTAAAAGCTGGTATAACGCATTCAAGTTCAATGCCCCGCCCCTTTGAATCTGGCCATTATTTTCTATAATCGTCTTAATCGTATTATGGAGCTCCTCCATTCTTCCGCCCACCGTTTGTAGAACTTCATCAATATCTTGATTCGCGTTCATTGTTTCATCTGTTCTGTCAAGCAATGGTGCCTTCAGCTCTGAAAGAGTTTGCTCGAACTTCGGTATGACAGTGTCTTCCGAGTTGTCAAGTGTAGTCATCTTCTGTCCATATACAGCGGTAAAAATGGGGAGAATAAACTCGCTTGTTAGAGAAATGCCCGCATCCGGCAACACCCCTAGACGTAGAGGTCCTCCTCCTGACACTGGCCCCTCGATAGAAGAAGCGATACAAGAGGCACAAACACGCGCACTCGACTTTCCGGCCACTGAGCGTGCTTTGTATGTGCGCGCCATGGTAAAGCGCGTCGATGAGTTAAAGGCAGCGGGACGAAGCACCGAGGATATCAAAACTCTCGTGCCGGAATTCCATCGCGATTATCCGTATCTCTTTGAGATGCTTACAGATAATACCACATACGACAAAGGAAGTCTCAACACAATGCTTTCCATGCTCGATAGAATGGGCCAGGGCTCTCTCAATCATCACCAGGCCAGTGTTATCGTGGGACAGCGTCTCGCGCATAAATACATTAAAAAGGATGAATCATAGTTTTTTTGGAAGAATATCATACTTCACGCGAGGAATCTCAATAGGGTGTTTCATAGAATATGGAATACGATAGCGCTCACACCATAATTTACACTTTTGAAAATCCACTGGAAGTTGGTTCGTATACCATAGCTCTGGTTGATTCGCGTATACCTCGGCCTGTTCAATGGCCTTCATTTGCTCTTCTATATTCGCACGCGAATGCTCCTCAAAATAGTCGACTTCCTCTTTTGTAAAATATCCGGATATGTCCATGAGATACATATCACGCGCAGCTTCCACTTGTATTCTCTGTAGGAGCTGAAGTATGGGGCCAGGGAGCCTATGAAACCCCCTACATAGCAAGTATCGCTCCGAGTTACATGGCCTCGAAAGGGAGGGTTTATACAATATCCACTCTTGAAAACACTGTGATATCAAGATAATGAGTGCGCGCGTACTATCTGAAAATATATCAAATAATTTTAAAATAAACACTCCATCTACCGCCATACACTGTAAACCCGTAATAGCAGAAGAAACAAGTAGGTGAAATACACGATGCTCTTGTATTTCATAGTTTACACTGAAGTCAAAGCCCCCGTCCGCTGTGAAAATATTTACACTCTGTGTAGTAGCTTTCACAAATGAATCCTGGTTTTCTATCTTATATATGTCTCCCGTTCCGTCTGTTCCATAGTGTAGTTTTATTTCACGATGATTGCGCAGGAAGTTGTTCGCACGACGCCATCCAGGCACATGTTGGTCCGCCGGTTTCAGTGTCATCGCAGTGGCGGAATGTAGAATCTTTTTATTCCGCTCACAGAGATCTACTAAGGCCTGAATAAATCCCCCAGGACCTTCAGCCACATGTGCGGAACGAATCTTCGCCTGCTGTTTGGGTATAAGTTCAAAAAACTCCATAAAACGCATCATCTCTATCATTTTGAAATAGGATCTACTGAGGGGTTTTATAAGTGCGATAGAAGGGTGAAAAAATTTGTCTTCGTGTGTAAACACCATTTCATAAGGATTCGCCATCTTTTTAACTAGCTCCCACCGCTTTTCAGCATCAAGCACAGAAATACGACCTTTTGCCTTTAATAAAGAAATAGATGGTGTTTCCTTCCAGTGACTAAATATGATTGATTCGGGTATAGCCCTTCGTATGGTTCGTTGCCACGGTGGCTTCTTTTCTACGGGGCCCTGCATGAGTAGCTATATAGATTCAGCCTTATGCCTCTTCGGGTTCCATAATCATTATTTCCACATCTGGCTCTTCCATAACCATCGCGGTTTGAGGCATTGCCACATTCATACGTAGGCGCGCGGTTGAACAAATATCATTCTGGTCCTCATTCAACTCTGCTGTAATCTGCTCCTGTGTGGGTCCATCCCCCTCCTCTTCTTCATCTATATGTGTTGCGGGAAGGCCCTCCTGTAGGCGTATAAACGCCCCCTCATCAAACAGAATCTCAAAGAATCCGGTGCCACCACGAATGGGTTGACCCATCATTATATTCGCAGAGATTCCTGTTACGGGGTCCATCTCACCAAATAGCGCCGCACGAAGCAGAATCTTCTCTGTCTCTTCAAACGATGCCTTCGCAATCGGCCCGATGTCCATCTTATTGATGCCGTAGCGGTCGACCGACATCAGGCGGCCCTGGCGCGTCATCACGTCGCACAGGAGGCCCAGGTGCCTACAGTTCACGCCCGCCTCTTCAAAGAGCGTGGTAATCTCCTGAATTAGCGTCGAGCGCGTGGCCTCGATCCCCAGATTTTCATAGATGTCGTGTACATGGCTGCTCACGAGCTTCGTCCCATCCACATAGGGATGGTTCATTACTGCGAGGAAGTTTGTCCCGTCCGTGTCCAAGACATACTGGGTAACGGCCTTGTAGACACCCTCTTCCTTGCTGTATTCCATCATGTCCTTATCCTGGCGGAAGGTCACACCCTTGATTCCCGCCACACCACGAATCACGATGCCCGTGAGCAGTCGATTCTGTAGCTTCTTCAGTGCGAGCATATCGTCCATACCCTTGTCATCGGCGGCCACGGGAGGAATACGAATGCGCATAATAAGGCGCTGCGTATTGTAGTCGCTGTAGACGAGGTTGATGGCCTCGCCGAACTTCTGGCGCAGGACGAAGGCAATATCGTCCATGCTAATATTTTTGCGGAACATGCGTTGACGGTCGAGCTCCAGGCGCAGCATGAGACGACTCCACTGCTGCTTCTCGGCCTCGGGCGCAGCGGGTGCGCCTTCTTCGCCGAATCGCTCCTGAGGTGCCTGGTCAGGGTCTACCTCCTTCTCGAACGCCTTATAGAAGGCCACGAGCGACCTGTCCTCTTCTAGCACGGACTCCGAGTCATCGGGGTCATAGTAAATGGCGGCCTTTACCGTGATATCCTTCAACAGAGTCAACTCCAGGTCCTGTGCGACCTTGCGCGCCTTCTCTTTCGAATCGCGAATCTCGGGCTTCAGTGTCACCGTCAGCGAAATCGCCTTCGGATTCTGCGTAACTTTCAGAAGCTCCTTCAGGCGCGGCACACCTCGCGTCACATTGGACTTGGCGGCCACGCCAGCTAGATGAAAGGTGTCTTTCACACCAATACAATCCATCGTCATGAAGTTACGTGTCGTGGCTACTGTGAGATCGTATACCCTATCCTTCATGGGCGCAATCTCTTTAATGGACTTGATTGTGTCCCAGATAACATCACCAGTCATCTCACGGCGGCAGAAGCGCTCACGTGTATCTAGGCCAAACTGCCTGTCAAGAATGGCCTGCTTCCCTGCTACGGAGAGACGGAACGTCTTTGCGAATAAGGCGCTGTACTTTACAGGAATATACATCGTATAGTTTGTCTTCACAGAATCAAAGATGCCCTGCTCAGGAGTCCTCTCAGAAATCGTGCTAAAGATTCCGAAGCGGGCAAAGAGCGTTCCCATGCGCACAAGGAGGTCTTTGGAGACAGAGGTCGCCTTCACGCAGCCCGTCTTCTTCTCTACGGTCCCGTCGCCACTAATATACGCGTCCACCAGCCCCTCGATGAACTCGACAGGGGCCTGGAACACCCAGTCGGGCATGGTCTTCTCATGGCTCACGCGACCGAAGATCTTCCGCACCAGCCTCGCAAGAAGCGTGGAGTGGATTACGAGGCTGGTCGTCGTGCCCTTTATGCTGCTCTTAGCAGCCTCGCGCTGCTCGGAAACGGTATGCGTTCCCACATTCCACTCGGCCATCAGCGCAGCCACCTTGGCCAGATAGGCCGTGTCATTGTTCGTAATATTTACCTGCGTAGCGTTGCTCATCCCTTCGGCAAGATAGGCGCCCACGAAGAAGCCGAATGACTCCGTTAGAGGAATATCCGCGGGAATCTGCGATACATCAGGGCGAGTACGCGCAGGGTATACGAAGCCAGGGCGAATGCTTGCCGCATTCGTATTCTTCCCATCCACAAACGCCTCACGGAAGGCGTCGCTGCGGCTGTAAGGCACCGTAAAGCTGCTGCCATTATTCTTCTGGAACCAATGGCGATCCGCGCCGTTCAGAGCTACGAGCGCAGCCGCCGCGTCGGAGCCATATAAGAACTCTGTAGGAGGAAGGTGCTGCCTGAGTGACAGAGACTTTATGGTGGGAAGAGACTCAATCGCCAGGGAGTTCGCAATAGGGAGGACATCGCCGACGCGCAGGTCTGAGCCATTGATGTCGAGCACCTTGTCACCTACGCGTGTGAGGAACGACTTGCCCTTTGTCGCCTTCACGCTGCGCCCAGATGCGAGCTCCACCTCTAGAATCGTATTTGTCCCGTCCTCGTTGACTACGGGATGCCTCGTAATGGCCTCCAGCTTCGTCCACATCATTTGGCCATTCTCATCGCATGAAACCGCCTGCCAGTCATTGCCGTCCTTGAGGTCGAGGTAGAGCTGGTTATTAGGAAACTCCTGGATGGCATCCGGATTCGCCGCCATATGCGCATCCACGAACTCGCCAATCTGGGTACAAACAATTTCACCGTTCTTCGCAATCATAATCTTCGTGTCCCAGTCTACACTGTTGAGTGTCATCTGTGTCGACGGCTCACCAATACTCTGCGCGGCAATGATACCCACCTGTTCACCAGGCTGGGCCCAGCCCTGCCAGTTCTTAATAAGAATCATCTCGCATGCCGTATCGAACGCCTTGCGCGTCATACGCTCCTTGAGAATCATCTTGTGGGGAGCCAGATAGAAGCGGAGAAGAGCCGCCCACAGGCTGTGATAGGTCTGCGTCCTCTGAATCAGGCGCTCAATGCCCTGGATTACATAGAGTGGCGTCAAGTCCGTCTGGCCCTTGCCGTCCAGCTGGAAGCTTGTCATCACATTCAGTAGCACGCGGTCAATATTCACAGAGGCAAACAGCGCCACGTCCTGTTTCGAGTGCTGTACGCCCTCAATCAGCATCGTGCGGTCTGCTAGAACTTTTTGCGCAAATGCCTTCAGCGCCTCAGCATCCTCGCCACGCAGCGTACCCTCCGTGAATACGCCATCCGTTGTCGCACCCTCCATCCCATAGTCGCGCATAATCTCCGTGTCGCTCAGCTTGCCCAGACCCAGATTCGCCGACTCAATCTTCGTCGCATTGATGCCGTCCTCGCCGTATTTGAACTGCACAATGTTCATGCGGCTGTCGCGGACAGAGCCGTCATACTGCACCGTCAAGTCCTCCATGGCCTTCACGAGCTGGCGCTGGATATACCCTGTGTCGGCCGTGTCCCGGACATGAAGACCATTTGCTAAGCAGAAGTTAAATGTTCCTGGAACAGTTACATCGTAGACCTTAGGATATAAACTCGCATCCAATATCTCTATGTTTGTAATAACATCCAATACAACATCATTGTGCTTTTTCAAGCCCTTGTACTCTTTTGGTAACTGACCAATACGGGCTCGAAGCATATTTACAGCATCATGATTGAAACTGAACGAATCCTCCCTACATATGAGCTGTTTAATATGGTCTACGTTTTCAAATGAAACTGCGACAAGTTCAACTGATGTACCGTTAATCTCACTAGTTGCCCATTCATCCATTGACCTTGGAAGTTGAGGGCCAGACCTAGGGGAATGAGGTGCAGGAAGATTCATAGTCACTGGAACACAGTTTCCAACTTCAACATCTGGTAGAGACTTCTTTTCAATCTTTTTGGTAGATTCATCCCAGATAAGAAGTGATTGTGCTTCAGTAACAGTGACAGACTTCCCAGAAAGCGTCGTGATTTTGTATAGACGCTCGCCAGGATCATGACGAGTAACAGCAACAAGGGAGCCCCAACCAACATTACCGTCAGAATCAACTGTAGGAATGATGCACTCTGTATCAAGCTGAAGAAGCTCTAACCTGTTCTCCTCAAAATGCTCGACTGCATCAGTGCGACGTGAGAGATGCGCATCAACCCACTCTCCAATCGCCACGCACTTTGTCACGCCGTTCTCCAGCACCACAATCTTCGTATCGCCAGTCACCGACTTAACGGCCGTATCAATCAGACCCTCGCGACCTGACATGGCGTGGAAGAAGAACTCCTGTGGCGTCAGGCCCTGGATGAAGCTGCTCTCCACAAAGCCGCGCGCCTCTGCCCCATCATCATACTTCTTGAAGTGCGGTAGCGTGCGGTCCGTGAAGCCATAGGGGATACGCCGCCCCTCTGGTGCCTGCTGCCCCACACAGGCCATCATCTGCGAGATATTGATGGTGCTGCCTTTGGAGCCCGCGCGCACCATTGCCACCAGACGATTCTCATCTGCGAGAGAGCCGAGACCAATCTTACCCGACTCCTCCGTCGCCTTATTCAGCTCCGTATATACCTTGTCCTCAAACTCCTGCTGATTGGACTTGCCCGTGTTATTGTCAAACAAATCTAAGTGAATCTGTAGGAGAATCTTGTCAATCGCCGCCTTGCGCTTCTGAACAACTTCCTCCATCTGTTTACGCGTATCCTCGTCGGCAATCAGGTCAGAGATGCCCACGGAGAACCCATTGTATACGAGAAACTGCTCCACCGTGTTCTGCATCGAGTCAATCAGGTTCACCGTGTCCGTGGGGCCATAGTCCCGATAGGTCACATGAACAATACCCTTTGAAGGCTTGGAGAAGATATCCTTGTCAAAGATGCCCTGCGTAATCTGGCCCTCGCGAATCTTCACGAAGTTGTCCTTGCTCTTATTGTCTTTGTAGAGCCCGTTGCCCATCTCCAAGTTGATAGGAGGCATCAGCTGCGTGAGAACCTGCTGGCCCGTCCAGCGCGCAGGCTTTCCCTCAGGCTTCCTGGCCGCAATAGGCATGTTGCCCTCGAAACGCTTGTTCCACATCATCATGTTCATGAACTCGCGCCGGTTGAATTCAATGTGCGGTTGCGTAATACGGTAGGACCCCACCAGCGTGTCCTGAACAATACCAATCAGCGGCTTCGCATGGCGTGGGGTCACAATCTGGTGCGGCACGGCCGCAATCTCACCCAGCTCTGTGGAAGCCTCATAGGACTGAGGGATATGCGCATTCATTTCATCGCCGTCGAAATCCGCATTATACGGCGCCGTCACGGAAACATTCAGGCGGAACGTGTTATAGGGCAGCACTTTTACACGGTGCCCCATCATTGACATGCGGTGAAGAGTGGGCTGGCGATTGAACAAGATAATGTCGCCGTCATCGAGATGGCGATTCACTACATCGCCCACGTGAAGAACGATTTCTCGCCGGTTCACGTGCTTCAGCGATTTGATACTCCCATTCGCACTTACGATGGTCTTGGCACCCGGATGCTTATCCGCGCCATTCTGAATGAGCTTATACATCTGCTCCTTGTTATACGGCGTCACCTTCTCGGGCACCGTCAGATTAATGGCGATTTTCAGCGGGACACCAATCTCCGCGATAGAGATATTGGGGTCAGGCGTAATCACGGAGCGCGCAGAGAATTCCACACGCTTACCCTGGATATTGTAGCGAATACGACCCTCTTTTGAGCCGAGACGCTGCTGTACAGATTTCAGTGGACGACCAGAGCGCTGGGCCGAGGGTGCCACGCCGGGAATCTGATTGTCCACTAGCGTGGCAATATGGTACTGGAGAACAGTGTGCTCGTCCTCAATGAGATTCTTCGGCGCGTTGTTGTTAATCTTGTCTTGGAGCCGCTGATTCGTCGAAATAATCTCGAACAGCTTGTGCGTCAGGTCATCCTCTGAGCGCTGGTTATTGTCCTGGATAACGGAAGGGCGGACCTGTGGCGGAGGAATCGGCAAGACAGAACAAATCATCCAATCGGGGCGACACCAGAAGCGGCTGAGACCCATGAAATCCACGTCTTCGTCGGTGATACGGCGAAAGAGGCGGAGAACATACTCGACTTCCAGGACCTGGGTGACCTTCGAGCTACTGCCGCCGCCACTGCCGCCACCACCTCCCTCCGACTTCAGAGTATCCACCCACTCTGCCGTAATGCGCGCGATACCGTCGCGCACATAGCGGTCCGGCTGTACGGCGCCGCAGCCGTCCTCCGTCTCTTGGCCGCAACGGGAGATATTGCTACATTTGTTGAGAACCGTGCGCCACCGGGCTTCCCCACGCCGCTTCGTCAACCCCTTGTGAAGCTCCTTGTCGATGAGCAGCTTCGAGCAACGAACACACACACAGTTCAGTACATTCAGAATATACTGGAAGAACTGGATGAAGTATACGGGGCGCGCAAGACGGAAATGACCGAAATGGCCGGGGCACCCATGATTTGTCTGCCCACAGCTCCGACATGTCTTACCATTATCGAGAACACCCATACGCGGATCGAACAAGCCGCCAATACGCGGCTCGTTGCCGTCGTATGTGCCCGTATTTGTCACTTCTACGACGGATCGCTTTTCAATCTCATCCGCACTGAAAATCCCGAACTGGATACCGACCACGGGTTGGATATCCGAATCTGGACGATGAAATCCGGCTGGCATCTCTCTTCTGTGTTATAAGGTGGTTTCTAAGTGCCCGCGCGAAGGCCGCGTTTAACTCAATTTTCATTGGCCTACCTTTAGGCCATTTTGTAATATCGTTATAGATAATAGCAATATACATGGATATAGGAACGAATAAGCACGTAAAAGAGATAGAGCAAATATTGCGTCGAATCGGTGAACGCGTCGAGGGTAATCTAGTATGCGATATTGACCCCTGGAATATTGTCGCAGATAGGACGGGTGATAAGATTTATAACCTACGTGTGTTGAGCATGGGTAAGAAGAAGATTTGTGAGATAGGAGTGAACGCGTGCCATAGTCTATTGATAATGCTTCTAGAGAATCCCACGGCAGAATATTTGCTATTTGATTTGAATAATCATAGGTATACGGAGCCTTGTATGGAATATATACGGTCGGCATTTCCTGACGCAAGTATTAAAACGGTATACGGCAACTCTGTGGAAACCGTTGTTAAGTATATCGAGGAGAATCCTGGCGAGTTACACACCTATGATTTGTGCCACATCGACGGGGGACATATGGAAGAAGTATTTTCGCATGATTATATCAACATCCGCTGTTTATCAGAAAACAATGGGTGTGTGATATTTGACGATTATGACCTCGGTGAAATACGGCGTTTTATCAACTCGAGACTGGCCGCAGGCGATATTATTCGTTGGGAAGATGCCGCCTTGAAACCGACCTCGTTACACTATATTTATAAGTACGCGGTCGCCGTTTAAAAAATGTAAGGATTTACACGGCCGGGCATGCCATGGCCATAGAGAACCATGTATACAAGGGCGAGGCCGCCAAGAAGAACACTGCGGTCCTCCGCTACACGCGAGCTCTGACCCAGTACAAAGCACATTACTAAATACAGTACGAGTATAATGAGAAGCGCATGAACGACCATTACGAAACCACTCTCCATTTGTTATATTCAGTGTATAGGTATTATTATCTACCCCTATAAGTTTCCAAATGTATACGCGGAGTTTCCACTCTTTGCAGAGTTACTATTCCACCCCGCTTTCCCCTTTACTCTGCGCTCATTTCTCGAATCCACCATCGCAACGGCACGGCCCCCGTCAACAAGCACATAACTACCTGTCTGTATCTTGAGAACACCATTCTTGCGAGTAGCCCCTCTCGGGATAGTAATATCCTTTTTGAGATTCACTGTCATCTTTTCCCCGTCCTTTGTTACGACATCCAAGTTGTTGCCGTGCATCCGCTCCACCTTGGCCAGTTCAAGCTTATCCGGGTTTGTATTACAAAAGGCATTCACCGCATTTTTGCTCTTATTCTCCGCGCGGCGCGTGGCAGCCGTTTGCGCTTTTCTCTTAGACGCAGACATTCTCGTGGCATTTACACTTCTCTTCGCAGATTGTTTTCCGTGGGGCATCTTCTATTCTTATAACTTATTTGATTCAGACTCCATCATATCTTTTACAAGTGCGTGAAACGCAGTTGTAGGAGTCCAGCCGAGTTTGGTGCGAATATCCGTGGCATCACCGATTAAGAGGTCAACTTCCGCAGGCCGGAAGAAGGCCGGATCTACACGCACATAGACTTTTCCCGTAGCCACACATACACCGATTTCATCCAGGCCGCTCCCCTCCCATTCGAGCGTTATTCCTACATAACCAAATGCCTCTTCAAGAAACTCGCGCACAGAATGCGTCTGGCCCGTGGCAACGACCCAATCACGCGCCTCATCCGCCTGAAGCATGCGCCACATACCTTCCACATAATCCTTGGCGTGTCCCCAATCGCGCTGCGCGTCCATATTTCCCACGGCGACAAACTCCTGCTTTCCAGCCTCAATGGCGCGCACCGCCTTGGTAATCTTGCGCGTCACGAAATCCTCGCCACGCCTCGGTGACTCGGGATTGAAGAGAATCCCAGTGACTGCGAACATTCCATAGGACTCGCGATAGATCTTGGTAATCCAGAAGGCATAGAGCTTCGC
>SXGQ01319199.1_pt1 | contig 17562 bp, 12 predicted proteins | sample 3178371 | NCBI WGS metagenome assembly SXGQ01 (sample SAMN11356859, study PRJNA531348) | freshwater metagenome | isolation source: freshwater sample F1-20 | place: China: Fuxian Lake, Yuxi | collected 2017-12-25 | reverse complement strand
GCGGATGCGCACGGCCGTCCCGCCCGGGCGGCCGCGCGGGCCCGCCGCGAGACGCAGCAGCCGCAACAGGCCGCGGTGCAAGGCGGCGGAGCCGCGGCGTCGGGCGGGCCGCCCACCGGCCAGCCGCGCGGCCGGTCCACGACCGAGCAGGAACGCAACGCCCGCAGCAAGAGCCGGATCGACGCCTCGTCGCCGCAGGAGCGGGCCCGACGGACCGAGTATCGCCGCGCGATGGACGACCGCCGCAAACAACTCGGTCTGCCGACCGGGGGCCGCTGATCCCGAGGCCACGCACCCGTCAGCGGACCCGGATCGCGAACAGGTCGGCGTCGGCGAGGAGAAACTTGAGGCGGACGGACTTGCCGGCCAGCGCGGCGACGTCGCCGCCCGCCTTCCAGGTCACCACCCGCTCGATCTCGTCGCCGACGATCTCGACGCAGTCGGCGGCGGTGAAGCCGGGCAGGGGCGTGCCGTCGGCCGACTGGATCTCGACCTTCACGCTCCCGGCCGCACTCGTGCGGTAGTTGATCTCGAGCGCCGACCCCGTGAACGTGAGCGGCTTCGTGACCATCTCGCCCCCCACCCACGGCGCCGACACCGACGCGAACCCGTCGGTCCGCAGCAGGAGCCGCTCGATGTGCCAGGTGGGCTGCATGTAGTTCCGCGTGACGAACATCTGGATGCGGTCCTTGCCCGCCGGCAGGATGCCGGTGAGCGGGTAGTTCGTCCGCGACACCCAGTTGGAGTCGCCGGGTCCCGGCCGGACGAAGGCCTCCATGAACGTGCGGTCGTAGGCGGTCGAGCCCGCCCGGGTCGTGAGGAGGACGGCGTCGGAGCAGTCCTTGAAGTAGACGTGCTTCCCGATCGTCTTCACGCCGACGGCCTCGGCCCGCTGCTCGTCGAGCACCTGCCGCCCCTCCATGAACCGCGCGGCGGCCGCGAGATAGAGATGCGGCGCCCGGAAGTAGGGCTGCGTGTTGTTGACGTAGAACTGCTCCCGCGGGGAGTCGCCGTAGGTCATCGGCACCGGCTTCGTCCACGTCATCAGGTCCGGCGACGTGGCCCGGGCCATCGTGCGGCGGCCCTGGCCCCACTCACCGTCGTACCAGCGGAAGTAGAGGACGTACCGCCCCTCGGCCGCGCTCCAGAACATCGTGTTGCCGCCGTCGAAGGAGTTCTTCAGGTCGCTGACGAAGTCCGGCTGCGGGTCGAGCTTGCGGAATGAAAAACCGTCGCCCGAGGCCCAGAACACGAGCCGCTTGGGGCCCGCCGGATCCTGCATCGCCGTGTGCTTCTCGCCGCTCACCGGCACGCTCTCGACCACCTTGACCCGTTCGCTCTTCGGCACGCCTGGCCGGGCGTCGACCCACGGCACGCACGGGAACGAGAGCGCCGGATCGCCGTCGACGGTGGCGATCACGTTGTTGCCGGGCCAGTCGGCCCGCTTGACGAGGTCGAGCGCGGGCTTCGTCCAGGTCGCGCCGCCATCGCGGCTCTCGGCCACGCAGCCGACGCCGCTTTCGTCCTTCGCGTCGGCGAGCGACCAGCCGCGGTAGTACATGAGCAGCCGGCCGTCGAGTTCGATCACCGAGTCGCCGAAGTTGGCCGGCCCCTCCCAGGGCTCGTCGACGCGGATCGCCGTGCCGCCCGACGCCGGCTCGTGCAGCCGCAGGCTCGCGCCGTTGAGCTGGTCGACGAGCGTGCGGTCGACGAACAGCTCGCGGCGGGAGCCGAGTGCCACCGGCGCCGCGGGGGCCGCGGCGGGCAGTTTCCACTTCGACCACAGGAGCGAGCATTTTTTGTCGCCGGCTTCCGCCCGCTGATAGCAGACGGTCAACAGGCTGCCGTCGGCGAGTTCGACCGTCGCCGGGTAGCCGAGGTCGCCGTCGGGGCCGTCGGCCCGGACGACCCAGTCGGCCTCCCACGATCGGCCGTCGTCGCGGCTGATCGCCACCCGCTGGCCGTAGGGCTTGTCGCGGTAGCCGTAGGACAGCACGAGGGCGCCGGAGGAGTGCCGCAGGAGATGCGGGGGCGAGCCCTTGAAGCCCAGCCAGCGGGGTACCGTCCAGGTCGCGCCGCCGTCGTCCGACTCGGTCTGCATGATCGTGAAGTGGGGCACCCCGGCCGCGGCCACTCTCTTGCCCGAGTGGTCCTCGAGCCGGATCGCGGCCACGAGCCGGCCCGAGGGGAGTTCGACGACGTGGGGCTCGTGGTAGTTGGCCGCGGTGGTCCGCGGGGCCACGGGCACGCGGCCCACGACCTTCCAGGTCGCGCCGCGGTCGGAAGAGCGGGCGACCTCGATCGGGCCGCCATCCATGTCTTCGATCGAGCCGTAGCGCTTGCCGATGTAGAGCAGGTCGCCGTTGGCGAGGCGGATCGGGCCGTGGGGCGCCGACACGGGCGCCCGCGCGGGCTCGCCCCAGGTCGCACCGCCGTCGTCGGACCGTATCACCCAGGAGCCGAGCAGGCCCTGCACCTGGTCGTCGGTCCAGGCGGCGTGCACCTTGGCCACGGCCTCCCGCTCGGCGGCGGGAATGGCGCCCGCGGATTCGGGCCGGCGGCTGTCGTACCGAAACCATGCCACGAGCACGGACCTGCCGCCCAGGCTCACGATCCCGGCGTCGCGATCGTCGATCGGCGAGTCCTGGATCACGCGGGATTCCGACCAGGAGCGGCCGTCGTCCTTGCTCTCGTGGAGGACGGTCTTGCCGAACGGGCAGATGTGCCCCGCCCGGAGGCCGGAACTGGCGACGAGGAGCGTGCCGTCGTCCATGCGGGCGATCGTGGGCCAGCCGAAGTAGCCGAAGCGGTCGCCGGGCAGCCGGCAGACGATGCCGTGCTCCGCCTCGAGCGCGCCGGCCGCCCTGGCGGTCGGCGGCATGGCCACCGCGGACAGGCCGGCGAGGAAGAAGAAGCGGCCGACCGCCAACCGGCCCTGGAGCATGAAGCGTGACATGGCTTTGTGACCTCGTGCGCGGGCGAACGACCGAACGAAGGGCGGAGTAGACTTTTTCGTATTCGGTCAGTCAAATCTTTTCGCTGACACCACGGCCTCACGATTCAGGACCGGCTTCGTCATGTCGCTCCCTGTACGATGATCGTCGACCGCCAGGCACCCCGACCGGCCGCCGCCCGCGCGGCGGAACTGTTCGCCCGCGAACTGCGGGACTTCGTCCCGCCGGGGTCGTTCGACGCCCACGCGCACCTCTTCGACCCCGCACTGGTCCGCGGCGCGGGCGCGACGCTGCTGCCTCCGGGCATCCCCGCGGCCACCCGCGCGGCCTACGACCAGATGCTCGGCGAGTGGATGGGCGACCGCCTGCCCGCGGGCGGGCTCTTCTTCCCCTGGCCGAACCACGGCGACGCGTTCGCGCAGAACGCGTTCCTCGCCGACCAGATCCGGGGCGACGCCGGCTCCCGCGGCCTCCTGCTGGTGACGCCGGACATGGACCCGGCCACGATCGAGCGGCAACTCGACGCCGACCCTGGGCTGTGGAAAGGCTTCAAGGTCTACCACGTGTTCGCCCGGCCGGCCGCCGGCCGGCCCGCGCTGGCGAACACCTTCGACGCCGAGTGCGACGACTTCATCCCGGAGTGGGTCTGGGAACTCGCCGACGCCCGCGGCCTCGCGATCATGCTCCACCTCGTCAAGCGCCGGGCGCTCGCCGACGAAGCCAACCAGCGGTACATCCGCGACCGCTGCCTGCGGCATCCCGGCGCCCTGCTCGTGCTCGCCCACTGCGGCCGCGGCTTCAACGCCGCCCACACGCTCGCCGGCCTGCCCGCCGTCCGCGACCTCGACAACGTGTTCTTCGACACCTCCGCCGTCTGCGAGCCGCTCGCCCACGAGGCGATCCTCCGCTCCGTCGGCCCCTCGCGGCTGCTGTTCGGCCTCGACCATCCCGTGAGCTCGATCATCGGCCGCTGCGTCGGCGTCGGCGACGGCTTCCTGTGGACGAGCGACACGCCGATCGACTGGCCGGCCCAGAAGTTCGCCGACCCGGTGCCGGTGGGGATCGAGAACCTGCTCGCGATCCGCGACGCCTGCCGCATGACCCACATGAACGACCGCGACGTCGAGCGGATCTTCGGCGGCGCGGCCCGGCAGTTGCTCGGCATGCCCGCCGCGCGGCCGCCGGCCGACGTGCAGGCCCAGTACCGCGCGGCGAAGGCGATCATCCCGGGCGGCACGCAGCTGCTCTCCAAGCGGCCCGAACTCTTCGCCCCCGACCAGTGGCCGGCCTACTACGAGGAGGCCCGCGGCTGCGAGGTGATCGACACCTCCGAGCGCCGGTTCATCGACATGTCCACCGGCGGGATCCTGTCGTGCATCCTCGGCTATGCCGATCCGGACGTGAACGCCGCCGTGCTGCGGCGGGTGCAGGCCGGGTCGATGTGCACGCTGCAGTCGCACGACGAGGTGGAACTCGCCCGCCGGCTGCTGGCCATCCACCCCTGGGCCGCGATGGCCCGCTTCATGCGGACCGGCGGCGAGTCGATGGCCGTGGCGGTACGGACCGCGCGGGCCTGCACGGGCCGCGACGAGGTGGCGATCTGCGGCTACCACGGCTGGCACGACTGGTACCTGGCCGCCAACCTTCCGGCCGCGGGCGCGTCGGCCGATGCGTCGGCCAACGGGGTGCTGGCCGGCCACCTTCTGCCGGGCCTCGAGCCGCGGGGCGTGCCGGCCCCGCTCGGCGGCCTCACGCACGCCTTCGCCTACAACCGGCTCGACCAGCTCGACGCGATCTTCGCGGCCCACGGTCCGCGGCTGGCGGCCGTCGTCATGGAGCCGACCCGCGGCGTCGATCCCGCGCCGGGGTTCCTGGAGGGCGTGCGGGAGCGGTGCACGCGGAACGGCACGCTCCTGGTGTTCGATGAGATCACGATCGGCTGGCGGCTGTGCCTCGGCGGCGCCCACCTGAAGTTCGGCGTCGCGCCCGACCTCGCCGTGTTCGCCAAGGCGATCTCCAACGGCTTCGCGCTCGGTGCGGTGATCGGCACCCGGGCGGCGATGGAGGCCGTGCAGACGAGCTTCATCTCCAGCGCCTACTGGACCGAGGCCCTGGGCCCGGCGGCGGGCCTCGCGGCCGTGGGCAAGATGCAGGGGCTCGACGTGCCGGCGCACCTGGCCGCGATCGGCGGGATGGTGCTGGAGGGCTGGCGGCGGCTGGCCGAGAGGCACGCCCTGCCGCTGAAGACGGCGGGCCGGCCCGAGATGGCCACGCTCGCCTTCGACCACCCCGAGGCGGCGGCCCTCGTCACGCTCCTGACGGCGCGGATGCTCGATCGCGGTTTCCTGGCGAACGCCAGCTTCAACGCCATGCTGGCCCATGAGCGGCGGCACGTCGACGCCTACCTGGCCGCCCTGGACGAGGTCTGCCGGGAACTCCGCGACGCCGTCGCCGAGCCACCGGACCGGCTCCGCGGCAGGATCGGCGGCCCGGTGAAACACTCGGGATTCGCCCGGCTCGTCAGTTGACGCTTTCCCGAGGCGACACGCTGCTTCGCCCCTCCATACACTTCCCGTTCGTCACCCCCAGCGAGGAATCGATCATGCCGACGCTCGACGCGCCCTTCGCCGACATCGACGCCTCCGGCGCCGTCGCGGCCTACGACCGCGACGGCGTGATCCGCGTCCGCGGGCTCTTCTCACCCGAGGAACTGGCGCGGGTGCGGGCGGCGCTGGCCCGCTACATCCGGGACATCGCCCCCGGCCTGGAGCCGGCCGACGTCGTCTTCGAGGCCGACGGCAAGGCGGTCCGCAACCTGTGGCGGATGGACAAACACGACCCGTTCTTCAGGGCACTCGGGGAGCGGCCCGACCTGCTCGCGCTGGTCGGCAGCCTCGTGCACGGCACGGCGGTGCTCGTCGGCGTGGAGACGTTCAACAAGCCCGCCCGCATCGGCTCGGGCGTGCCACCGCACCAGGACAACGCCTATTTCTGCCAGTCGCCGCCGGACATGCTCACGGTCTGGGTGGCGATCGACGCGGCCACCGAGGCCAACGGGCCGATCTATTACATCCGTGGCAGCCACGCGGGGATGCTGCCCCACCAGCCGTCCGGCGTGGCCGGCAACTCGATGGGCCTGGCCGTCGGCTTCGACAAGGCGGACCCGTTCGTGGGCACGCTGGAGGCCGGCGACGCCCTGCTGCACCACTGCCAGACGATCCACTACAGCAGCCCCAACAAGACCGACCATCCCCGGTGCGGCCTGCTCCTGGTCTACCGCGGCAGCCACACGCAGGACGATCCGGACCTCCGCGAGGCCTACACCCGCGGCCGGGCGACGAACTCGTGACCGAGCCCGCCACCATCCGTTGCATTTTCGCCTTCGTCCTCGTGTGGCTGGCCGCACCCGTCCGGGCCGACGACTGGCCCCAGTTCCGCGGCGGGCAGGCGCTGGGCCACGCCGCGGCCCGCCCACCGCTCGCCTGGGGCAACGACAAGCACCTCGCCTGGCGGACCGCGCTCCCGGGCAGCGGCTGGTCGCAGCCGGTCGTGGCCGGCGGCCGGATCTACGTCACGACCGCGGTTTCCGCCGGGAACGACCGGCCGAAGAACTCCTCGAGCGGCGTCTGGGACCTGAGCACGATGGGCCGTCCGTCGCTGCCGAAGGCCGCCGTCCAATGGCGGGTGCTGTGCCTCGACCCGGCCGACGGTCGCGTGCTCTGGAGCCGGACGGTCGTGGAGCAGAAACCGGCCTTCGGCAAGCACGCTTCGAACACCTACGCCACCGAGACGCCGTGCGCCGCCGCGGAGGCCGTGTGGGCCTTCTTCGGCGCGACCGGCACGCTCGTGGCCCTCGATCGCGATGGCGCGGAGCGCTGGCGGCGGGAGTTCGGTCCGCAAAAGGTCGTCAACCAGTTCGGCACCGGCTCGTCGCCCGCGTTCCACGACGGCCGCCTTCTCGTGCAGCTCTACAACGAGGAGTCGGCGAAACTCGTCTGCCTCGACGCGGCGACCGGCCGCGACCTGTGGGTGGCCGAGCGGTCGCCGGGCAGCTCCTGGGCCACGCCGGTGATCTGGAACAACGCCGGCACTCCCGAGGTGCTCGCCGCCGGGGACAAGAGCCTGATCGCCTACGCCCTGGCCGACGGCCTCGAGCGCTGGCGGTTGGAGGACATCGACACTTCCTTCGCCTGCTCCGTCGTGGCCGACGCGGAGGGGGTGTACTTCGGCACGTCGAGCCCCGGGAGCAAGTCACCCGCGGCCGCCATCGCCCCCGGCCACCTCGGCGACCTGACGCCGCCGAAGGGCACGGCCCAGACCGCGGCGATCCGCTGGTCGCGGAACAAGAGCGGGGCGGGCATGCCCTCGCCGGTCGTGGTGGGCGACCTGCTCTTCTTCTTCGGCAACACGGCGACGTGCCTCGACAAGCGGACGGGCGCGGAGAAGTTCCGCAAGCGGCTGCCCGGCGGCACCACCTGCGTGGGCTCGCCGCTGGTGGCCGGCGAGCGGATCTACGTCGTCAACGAGAAGGGCACGACGCTCGTCCTCAAGGCCGGCCCCGCGTTCGAGCTCCTCGGCGAGTGCACGCTCGGCGGTGGCGACGAGGTCTTCTGGGCCACTCCCGCGGTGGCCGGCGACGCCCTCCTCATCCGGTCCTCCGACGCCCTGTACTGCGTCCGGGAGTGACGCCCCTCATCCCCGACGCCGGGCGACGCCCGCGTGCCTTTGCCGCAACGGGAGCCGGGGGTCGGGGGAAGGCGAGGCGAGTTGGCGGATCCTCGCCGCCGAAGCCGAGGCTTGCACCGCCCCTGGCGGCCCCAACCATTCGGCGATCCGGCACGCGGGCGTTGCCCTAGCCCCGCCACAACACGAAGCCCTCGATCGCCTCGTACTCGGGCAGACCGAGCCGGTCGTAGAGCCGGGCGGTCTCGCGGTTGCGGTCCTCGGCCCGCTGCCAGAACTCGCGGGAGTCCGTCGCGCCGGGGAAGAGCGCCCGGTCCTTCTGGCTCTCGTGCTTGAAGATCGCCAGCCGCTTCCGCTCAACCTCGTCGGGCGAGAGGGGCACCGCCATGTCGATCTCGTGCGGCTCCCACTCCTGCCAGGCGCCCCGATACAGCCACAGCTCGCAATCGCGGGCCCAGTCCTGGTCGCGGAGATCGCCCAGCGCGCGGGTGATCGTCGCCAGGCAGACGCGGTGCGTGCCGTGCGGGTCCGACAGGTCGCCGGCGGCGTAGACCTGGTGGGGTCGCACCCGCTCGAGCAGGTCCCGCGTGATGCGGATGTCGTCGTCGCCGATCGGCTTCTTCCGCACCCGGCCCGTCTCGTAGAAGGGCAGGTCGAGGAAGTGAATCCGGTCCGGCCCGACGCCCGAATAGCGGGCGGCGGCCCGGGCTTCGGTCCGTCGGATCAGGCCCTTCACCATCTGCACTTCGGGAATGTCGACCGCCCCGGCCCCCTTCGTCCGCAGGAAGCCGCGGATCCGCTCCACGATCTCGCCCGCCTGCATGCCGGCGCCGAAGGCACGGCAGAACTCGTCGACGAAGTCGACGTGCCGGTCGGCCGACTCGTCCCAGACGGCGATGTTGCCGCTCGTCTGGTAGGCCACGTGCACTTCGTGCCCCTGCTCGCAGAGGCGGATGAAGGTGCCTCCCATGCTGATCACGTCGTCGTCGGGGTGCGGGCTGAAGACGACGACCCGCTTGGGGAACTCGTCGGCCCGCGGCCGCGCTCCGCCGGCGCCGGCCTCGACCCCGCGGATCCGCCGGGGCTTGCCGGGCTTGCCGCCGGGCCAGCCGGTGATCGTGTCCTGCATGGAACGGAACACCTCGATGTTGATGTCGTAGGCGCGGCCGCGGGCGGAGAGCAGGTCCTGCAGGCCGTGCTCGTTGTAGTCCTCGTCGGTGAGCTTGAGGATCGGCTTCTCCATCTTCAGGGCCAGCCAGATCACCGCCTTGCGGGTGAGCGGGTCGGTCCACTCGAGCCCCATCGACTCCAGCGGCCCGACGAGCCAGGGCGATTCGAACCGCGAGAGCCGGGTCGCAGCCGCCCGGTCGAGCACGAACCGGGCGTCCGGGTGCTGCTGGAGCGCGCTGGCCGAGACGTGGATGTCGGCCGGATCCTCGACCGCACGGCGGACGACCGGCGCCTTGTGCTCGCCAAAGGCCAAGAGCACCACCCGGCGGGCGTCGAGGATCGTGCCCACGCCCATCGTGATCGCCTGGCGGGGCACGTTCCATTCGCCGAAGAAGTCGCTGGCGGCGTCGCCGCGGGTCACGCCGTCGAGCGTGATCAGCCGGGTCCGGCTCTCCAGCGGGCTGCCGGGCTCGTTGAAGCCGATGTGCCCGGTGCGGCCGATGCCCAGGATCTGCAGGTCGATGCCCCCCACGGCCCGGATCCGATCCTCGTACCGCACGCAGGCGGCCATGATGTCGGACCGGGCAAGCCTGCCGTCGGGGATGTGGACCTGGTCGGCGGGGATGTCGACGTGATCGAAGAGGTGCTCCCGCATGAAGCGGTGGTAGCTCTGCAGGGCGTCGGGCTGAATCGGCCAGTATTCGTCGAGGTTGAACGTGACGACGTCCTTGAACGACAGCCCCTCCTCCTCGTGAAGCCGGATCAGTTCGTCGTACACGGCCACCGGAGTGCTGCCGGTCGCCAGCCCGAGCACGGTCTTCCGACCGGCCGCCGACCGCGTCGCGATCAGGTCGGCGATCTCGCGGGCCACGGCGCGGCTGGCATCCCGCGGCTGGTCGTAGACCGTCACGGGAACCCGCTCGACCGTGGTGACGTGCGGGAGCGGGCCGCGGTAAATCGGGGCCGAGGTGGTGGTCTGCGATTCGTTGGCCATCGGAACTCCTGCGGATGGGCCGCGGAAGCGGCGAAGATCCATGTCAGCCGAGCAGGGCGCGTTTCATCTGGTCGAGGACGGTCGCGAGACGGGCCGTGTCGCCACCGGAGACCTCCGCCGACACCCAGCCCGTGAAGCCGATCTCCTGCAGGGCGGCCCGCACCGCGGCCCAGTCGATGTCGCCGTCGGTGATGTCGACGAAGCCCTTCCAGTTGCCCTCGGCGTCAGCCCGGGCATTGGAGAAGCCCTTGATGTCGAGCTTCACGATCCGCGGCCCGAGCCCGCGGATCCAGGCGGGCACGTCGGCGAAGCGGGCGTGGTTGCCGAGGTCGAAGAACGCACCGACCCACGGGCTGTGGACGCTGTCGAGGTAGTCGACGAACGGCTGCACGCTCTGGTTCCGCGGCCCCTTGTCGTCGTAGAAGATCCCGTTCCACACGTTCTCGATCAGGATCCGTTGGCCGAGGGTCGCGGCGAGCGGGATCGCCTTGGCGATCTCCGCGCGGGCCCGATCGGGGCCCTCGGGACCGTCGGCCTGGCTCCCCAGGACGATGAGCACACCGCTGCCGCCGGCGGCGTGGGCGACGCGGATGCAGTGTTCGAGGTTCGCGCGGGCATCCGCGCGCGTGGCGTCGTCGGCGCTGGTGAGACGCACCTTCCAGTGGCGATGGTCGATGGCGTTGTGGATGAAGACGCCGGTCTTCGCGGCCGCCTGCCGCAGGCCCGCGGGCGTCACGGAGGCCGCGTCGTCGAAGTCCACGCCGTCCATCCCCGCGGCGCGGGCCGATGCGAGCCGCTCCTCGAGCGATGCCCCCTTCGTCATCGAATACTTGCAGGAGAAGAGCAGCCCCCGCTCCGGACGGGGCGGCGGAGGCGGCGCGTCGGTCGGCACGGCCGCGGCCTCTGCGCCACGGCTCGACCGGCCCTGCACGGACGCCCCGGCGGCGACCGCCGCGGCCAAAAGGTCTCGCCTGCGCATGGATCCTGGCTCCTGGCGGCAGCCGCGGTCTCCACGGGACGCATCCGGCAACCGGCTCTGATAACCTTACCCCACATTTCGATTCCGACGCGAGGAGACCCCGTCCATGCCCGATCACACCCGTCAGTTTCCCCGTGCCCCACGGTCTCCGGGGGCCTCGCGGCGCGCCTTCCTCGGCGCCCAGGCCACGGCGGCGGCCGCCGGGCTCATGGTCCAGTCGTCCGTGGCCGCCGCGGAGGAGGTCCGGCCGCTCCGGCTGGGCGTGATCGGCTGCGGGGGCCGTGGAGCCGGGGCCGTCTCCGACTCGCTCACCATCAACGAGGGGGTGAAACTCGTCGCCGCCGCCGACCTGCAGGTCGCCAACTGCAGCCGGCTCCGCCAGGCGATCCAGGCCGCGCATCCCGAAAAGGTGGCGCTCGCGGACGCGCGGATGTACGGCGGCCTCGACGGCTATCGCCGGCTGCTCGACGACCCGGAGGTGGACCTGGTGGTGCACACCACGCCGCCCGGCTTCCGGCCCCGACACGTCCGCGAGGCGATCGAGGCCGGCAAGCACGTGTTCGCCGAGAAGCCGAGTTGCGTCGATCCCGCCGGCTACCGGATCTGCCTCGAAGCGCACGACCGCGCCATCGCCAAGGGGCTGGCGATCGTCACCGGCACGCAGTACCGCCGGCAGACGAACTACGTGGCCGCCATCGAGCGGATCCACCAGGGTGCGATCGGCGAGATCGTCGCCGTCACGACCCGCTACTGTGCGGACGGCATCTGGTACCGGGCCCGAAAGCCCGGCATGAGCGACGTGGAATACCAGCTCACCAACTGGATGCACTTCATTTGGCTCAGCGGCGACCAGATCACCGAGCAGGCCGTCCACAACCTCGACGTCATCAACTGGGTGATGGGGGCCAACCCGGTCTCCGCCTTCGGCTCCGGCGGCCGGTTCACGCGGCCCGAGGACAGCGAGATGTGGGACGCCGTGGCCGTGGACTACGAGTACCCGGGCAGCCGGCTCGTGTCGTTCACCTGCCGGCAGATTCCGGGCACCGGCGTCGAGGTCGGCAGCGTGATCTACGGGTCGAAGGGCACCTGCCACATCTCCGGCAGCAACGGCGGCTCGCGGATCCTCGACCGCTCCGGCGCGACCGTCTGGGAGCAGGGGGGCAGCATCGCGGCCGCCTACAGGCAGGAGCACAAGGATCTCGTCGACTCGATCCGCGCCGGCAAGCCGATCGTGGAACTGAAGCAAACGGCCGACAGCTCGCTCGTCGCGGTGCTCGGCCGCGTGGCCGCCTACACCGGGCGGAAGGTGACCTTCGACTTCCTGGCACAGGAATCGAAGCTCGACCTGTTCCCGGCGGAACTCGCCTGGGACGGCGCTCTCCCGCCGCCGAGCCACGCAGTGCCGGGCAGGACGAAGCTCGTATGACAGGCGGTGCGGCGGCCGCCTCCCACACGCACCGGCGGGCGGGACCGACATGGACCTGACGATCGAACGGCGCGACCGCGGCGATGCCGTCGACCTCGTGGTGGCGGGCCGGCTCGACGCCGAGACCGCCGGCGAGCTCGCCGGGGTCGTCGCGGAGGAACTCCGCCGCGGCCGCCACGAGATCGGCCTCGATCTCGACGCCGTCGGCTTCCTGAGTTCGGCCGGCATCCGCGTGCTCTTCGAGACGCACCGCTCCGCGAAGGCCGCCGGTGGCAGCTGCCTGATCCGTACCGCGAGCGAGTCCATTCGCCGGGTGCTCGATCTCACACGCCTGACCCCGATCCTGATGGCGGGGGAGGCCGCGACCTCCGCGCCCGCGGCGGCTGCATCGGCGACGGCAGCCACACTGCACGCCGATGGCGTCACGCTCGTCGCTCCCACGCGGCCGACCGGCGGCCCGCTCCACGGCCAACTCGTCGGCGCCGACGGAAGCCCGACCGACGGCGGTGCAAAGCATGCCTTTCCCCGGCACGCCTTCGGCCTTGGCCTCGGCACGCTGGCCGACGACGCGGCCGTGACCGAACGGGCGGGCGAACTGCTCGCCGCCTGCGGCGCCGTCTTTCACCGGCCGCCTCGGCCATTCGCCGTGGTGGACTACCTCGTGGCCGCGGGCGACCTCGTGCCCGCGGCCCGGTTTTCGACCGGGCTCGTCTGGCACGGACTGCCCGCGGGTCACGCCGGCTTCGAGCCGCCCGCTGGCGCGCCGGCCGTACCGCTCGACGCGCTCGCGGCGGCCGCGCTCGACCAGGCGGCGGCGGAGACCGTGGCGATCGTGGTCGTGGGCGAGGTCGCCGGTCTCGTCGGGGCCGAACTGATTCGCCCGCTCGCCGAGGCCACCGCGGGCGACCGTCCGGGCAGCGCCGACCGCGAGACCGCCTGCCGCTGGCTTTCGTTCTCCCGCGAACCCGTGCACGCCCGCCGGACGGCGCTCGTCGTCGGCGTGGCCGCGCGGAACGCTCCCGGGACACCGCTGGCAGCTTTCCTGCGGCCGCTCGGCCGGTCCGACCTGCTCGGCCACTTCCACGCGGCCGTGTTCCCGCTGCGGCCGCTGCGGCGCTCGGCGGTCGACCTGGCCGCCACGGTCGCCGACCTCGCCGGCTCGGAGCCGCTCGCCGTGATGCACCTGCTCGCCGACCCCGATCCCGTCCTCGGCAGCGGGCGGCCGGAGTTCGTCCGCGGCGGGCTCTGGTTCGGGCCGCTCGCGGTCCGCGGAGGGCCGATCGCATGATCACGCTGCTCTCCACCTGGACGTTCGGGCTGGCGCTGGGGTTCGTGGCCCTGGGCGTGTTCGTCAGTTACCGGCTGTTCTCGTTTCCGGACATCACGACCGACGGCTCGTTCACGCTCGGCGGCGTGGTCGCCGCGGTGATGCTCGTCGCGGGCTTCGATCCCGTGGTCGCGACGGCGGGCGGGATGGCGGCGGGGGCGACGGCGGGCGCAGCCACCGCCCTGCTCCGCGGCTTCCTCGGCATCGAGCCGCTGCTCGCGGGCATCCTCGTGACCACGGCGCTCGCCAGCGTGAACCTCGTGGTGCTGGGCCGGAGCAACGTGCCGCTCTCCGGCACGACCACGCTCTTCGACCGGGCCGAGGCCATGCTGGCACCGGCTCTCGCGCCGCTCGCCGGGGGCGACGCGGCCGTGGCGGGCGAGGCGGCCCGCACCGCCTTCGTGCTCGCGGCCGTCGCCGCGGCGATCGCCGCGCTCTATCTCTTCTTCCGCACCCGACTGGGCACCGCGATGCGGGCCGGCGGCGACATGCCCACGATGGCCCGCGCGCTCGGCCGCGACACGGCCCTGCTCACCGTGGCCGGCCTGGCCATCTCCAACGCGTTGACCGCGCTGGGGGGCGCGCTCGTCGCCCAGTACCAGGGCTTCACCGACGTGCAGATGGGGATCGGCATGATCGTGTGGGGCATGGCGAGCGTGTTCCTCGGAGCCGCGCTCGTCGGCTCCGTCCGCCTCGGCGGGGCGCTCGTCGCCACGGTCGCCGGCAGCGTCGCCTTCCGGCTGCTCGTCGCCGCCGCCCTGCGGGCCGGCCTCGACCCCGACTGGCTCAAGGCGGCCACGGCGGCCGTCGTGCTCGCCGCCCTCGTCGCCCCCCGCTTCCTCGGCCGCCGCCATGCTTGAACTCCGCGACGCCACCGTCTGCTTCTCCTCGCCGGGCGGGCCGCTCGTGCGGGCCGTGGACGGCGTCTCGTTCACCGTGCCCCGGGGCACGTTCGTGGTGGTGATCGGCACCAACGGCTCCGGCAAGAGCACGATGCTCGGGGCGATCGCCGGCACGGTGCGGCTCGACTCGGGCTCGATCCACGTCGCCGGCCGCGACGTCACCGCCTGGCCCGAGCACCGCCGGGCCGCGCTCGTGGGCCGCGTGTTCCAGGATCCGCGGGCCGGCACGGCCGGCAGCCTCACCGTGCTCGAAAACATCGCCGTGGCCGCCTGCCGGGGCCGGCCCGCCGGACTCGGCTGGGCCACCGACCGCGGCCTCCGCGCCGAGGCGGCCACCCGGTTGGCGCGGATCGTGCCGGGCCTCGACGGGCGGCTCGATCAGCCGATCGGCTCGCTCTCCGGCGGGCAGCGACAGATCGTGACGCTCGTGATGGCCACCTGGCACCGCCCCGCCCTGCTGCTGCTCGCCGAGCACACCGCCGCCCTCGATCCGGCCGCCGCCGACCGGGTCATCCAGGCGACGGCGCGGATCATCCGCGAGGGCGGGCTGACCGCGGTGATGGTCACCCACTCGCTCGCCCAGGCCGCAACGCTGGGCGACCGGCTGCTGCTCGTGCACCGCGGCCGGATCGCGCTCGACGCGGAGGGGGCCGCCAAGCGGCGGCTCACCGCCGACGACCTCGCCGACCGGTTCGACCGGCTGCGCCGGGCCGACCAACTCGACGACGCGGCCGCCCGCACCCTTTCCGACCTCTACGTGTAGGCTCGACCGTGCCCGTCTCCACCACCGCCATCCTCCGCCGCTCGCTGCCCACGATCATCCTGCTCGCCGGCGCCTCGGCGCTGCTCCTGGCCACGGATCGGGCGAGCGGCCGGCGCACGCTGCCGGCCGTGGCCGTGCTTCAGCAGGTGAGCACGGCCGTGCTCGACGACGCCGTCCGCGGCATGATCGAGGGCCTCGCCGAGCGCGGGTTCATCGACGGGAAGACGGTGACGATCCGCCGCTACAACGCCGAGGGCGACCTCGCCCAGGCCAATGCGATCGCCCGGGAGATCGCCGGCGGGCCCTTCGACCTCGCGCTCACCTCGAGCACGCCGTCGCTGCAGGCCCTGGCCACGGCCAACGCCCGCGGCCGCGTGGTGCACGTCTTCTCGGCGGTGGCCGACCCGTTCTCCGCCGGCGTGGGGCTCGACCGCCACGACCCGCTCGTCCACCCGCGGCATCTCGTGGGCTACGGCAGCCTGGCGCCGGTGGACGCCACGTTCGGCATCCTGCAGCGGATCGCACCCGGCTTGCGGAAGGTGGGCGTGGCCCACAATCCCGCCGAGAGCAACTCGCGGCGGTTCATGGAACTCGCCCGGACCTCGTGCCGGGCCCGTGGCATCGAGCTGTTCGAAGCCGCGGTCGAGAACTCGTCGGGCGTCGTCGAGGCGATCCAGGCGACGCTCTCCCGCGGGGCCGAGGCGATCTTCGTGCCCGGCGACACGACCGTGGCGAGCGTCATCGACTCGGTCGTCGCCACGGCGGCCAAGGCGGCCGCGCCGGTGTTCACCGTCGTGCCGGGCGCGCCCGACCGCGGCACGTTCTTCGACGTGGGCTTCGACTTTCGCGAGGTCGGCCTGCTCGCGGGCCACACGGCCGGCGACATCCTCGCGGGCCGGGACCCCGCGACGATCCCGATCGGCGAGACGTCGCAGGAAATCCCGCCGCGGCTGACCGTGAACCTCGCCGCGCCCGGCTGCGACCGGGCCCGCTGGCGGGTGCCCGACGACCTGCTGGCCCAGGCGAAGGTGGTGATCGACGCGGCCGGCCGCCGCGACCAGCCGGCCGCTGTCCTCCAGGGCCCGTTCACCGAGCGGTAGCCCGGCCGCGGGTTGGCATTGAGCCGGTGGGGGGGGAGCGGTACTTTCCCGCCGCGCCTCGACCCCCTGGGGGATCCGCGTTCGTGACGATCACCACCGCGTGTCTCGTGACGCTGGCAGCCGCGAGCAGCGGCCTCTACGCGCTGGCCTGGATCCTCGTCCACGGCTGGGCCGCCCGGCACCGCCGGCAACCGGTCGCCGCCGCCGGCACGGGAGTGAGCGTGCTCAAGCCGCTGTGCGGCGCGGACGACGAACTGGAGCCGAACCTCGCGTCGTTCTTCCGCCTCGAGCACGAACCCCTGCAACTCGTGTTCGGCGCCGCCGATCCCACCGACCCCGCCCTCGACATCGTCCGCCGCCTGGCCCGACGGCATCCCCGCCGCGACGTGACGATCGTCGTCGGCGCCGACGACTCGGCCGCGAGCCCGAAGGTGGCGGTCATGGAGGCGCTCCTGCCCCACGCGCGGCATGGGATCGTGCTCCTCTCCGACAGCAACGTGCGGATCGCGCGGGGCGACGTCGGCCGCGTGCTCCCCTGCTTCGCCGACCCGGCGGTCGGCATGGTGCACCAGCCCGTCGTGGGCGTCGGCGAGCGGACACTGCCGGCCGCGATCGAAAACCTGCACTACACGGAGTTCGCCGGCTTCCTCTCGATCGCCGCCACCGTGCTCTCCGGCCAGCACGCCGTAAATGCCAAGGGGCAATGGGTCCGCCGCGAGGCGCTCGCCGACATCGGCGACTTCGCCGGCGTCCGCGACCACGGGGCCGACGACTACATCCTCTCGCGGCTCGTGCTCGCCCGCGGCTGGCGGGTGCGGCTGGCGCCCGTGCCGGTCGCGACGGTGCAGGCGCGCTGGTCGTGGCGCAGCCTGGCGGCGCGGCACCTGCGGCACTCGAGCCTGCGGCGGCGGATGGTGCCCTGGGCCTATCCGCTGGAACTGCTGCTCAACCCGGTGCCCTGGGCGCTGGCACTGCTCGCCACCGACTTCGCCGCGGTCGCGCTGCCGCTGGTCGTGCTGAAGGTGGCGATCGAGGTCTCGGCAGCCCGCCTGCTTCGCGGCCGGCCACTCGCCTGGCGGCACGCCCTCGCGATCCCGTTCAAGGACATCCTCTATTTCACCGGGTGGTTCGCCTCGTTCGCGGTCCGCACGGTCGCCTGGCGGGGCCGCGCGTATGCCATCGCCGCCGGCGGCCGGCTCGTGCCGCTCGCCGCCGAGCCCGCGGCCGACGTCGGCCTGCCCGTCCGCACGGCGGCCTGATCGTC
>SXGQ01655534.1_pt1 | contig 17564 bp, 19 predicted proteins | sample 3178371 | NCBI WGS metagenome assembly SXGQ01 (sample SAMN11356859, study PRJNA531348) | freshwater metagenome | isolation source: freshwater sample F1-20 | place: China: Fuxian Lake, Yuxi | collected 2017-12-25 | reverse complement strand
GGACGTGGTGGTCCGGGACGTGGTGGTCCGGGACGTGGTGGTCCGGGACGCGGTGGTCCGGGACGCGGTGGTCCGGGACGCGGTGGTCCGGGACGTGACGGGATTACGGCGGACGGTCGTCCTGCCGAGGATCTGGTCGAGAAGGTGATTTTCATCAACCGTTCCGCCAAGGTTGTCAAAGGCGGTCGCCGTTTCAGCTTCAGCGCGCTGGTGGTTGCCGGTGACAAGAAAGGCCGCGTCGGCCTCGGTCTCGGCAAGTCCAAAGAAGTGGCCGATGCCATCCGCAAGGGCGGCGAGGACGCCAAGCAACGCATGGTCACGGTTTCGTTGCGCGGCAACACCATTCCGCACGAAGTCCATTCGATCTTTGGCGGCGCGAAAGTGCTGCTCCGTCCGGCTTCGCCCGGTACCGGCATCATCGCCGGGAAGATTGTTCGCGCCGTGCTCGAGTCGGCTGGTGTGAAGGATATTCTATCCAAGTCGCTCGGCTCGAAGAACGCCGCGAACGTCTCGAAAGCCACGCTCGCCGGGTTGCAAAGCCTGCGTCTGCGCGAGGAGATCCTCAAGGCTCGCGGCATCGTCGCTAAGTAAGGAACTTTTATGATGCGTCTGCATAATCTCAAACCCCGTCCAGGCGCCAAGCACCGCCGCAAACGTCTCGGTCAGGGCGAGTCCAGCGGCCACGGCAAGACCTCCGGTCGCGGTGGCAAAGGCCAGACCGCCCGCTCGGGTAGCTCGATTCGTATCGGCTTCGAAGGCGGTCAGATGCCGCTCATCCGCCGCATCCCCAAGCGTGGCTTTAACAACGCCAATTTCCACATCAACCGGATCCCGGTGAACCTCACGGCGCTGGATGATTGCTTCGATGCCGGCGCGCGGGTGGACGTAGCGGCGCTGGTCGCGGCGGGTCTGGCCAACGGCAAGTCCGATGGCATCAAGATTCTCGGCACCGGCAAGCTGACCAAGAAGATCACGGTGGTGGCGCACGCTTTCAGCGCCTCGGCCCGCAAGGCCATCGAGGCACTCGGCGGCACCTGCGAGGTGATCGCTCCGAAGCCGGCCAAGGCGTGAAGATAACGGCCTGATTCAATGTTCAAGTCGTTCTTCAACACGCTGGTCAACTGCTTCAAGATCGAGGAGTTGAAGACCCGTATCATCTTCACCCTCGGCCTGCTCTTCGTCTGCCGGCTCATCTCGCTGATCCCTGTTCCGGGATTGGACGGAGCGAAACTTTCCGCGTACTTCGCCGAGTTGAGCGAGAAGAGCAATGGTGCCGACGCTGGCGTGCTCGGCATGTACAGCATGTTCACCGGCGGCGCGCTGGAGAACTGCGCGATCGGATCGCTGGGCATCATGCCCTACATCAGCGCCACGATCATTCTGCAGTTGCTCGGTGCGGTGATTCCGCAGCTTGCAAAGCTCGCCCGTGAAGAGGGAGGGCGCGCCAAGCTCATCCAGTACGGGCGTTATCTTACCCTGATTCTCTGTCTCGGACAGGGTTTCGCGATGTCGCTCGGCTGGGAGAATCCGGAGAAGATTTTTCAGAGCTACAATAAAGGCGCGTTGGTGATGGCGGACAATCTCTGGTGGTACCGCATCCAGACGACGCTCATTCTGACCACCGGCACGCTCCTCTTGATGTGGCTCGGCGAGCCGATCACCGAGCGCGGTATCGGCAACGGCGTTTCGCTGGTGATCACCATCGGCATTCTCGCGCGCCTGCCGCAGGCCGGCCAGTCGCTGTTCGACATGTTCCGCTCGGTGGAAGACGGCGGGGCGGGCAAGACCATTTTCCACGCCATCGCACTCGTGCTGATGCTCCTCGTCGTGGTGGGCGTGGTCATCGCGGTGACGCAGGCGCAACGGAAGATTCCCGTGCAGTACGCGCAACGGGCCGTGGGCCGCAAGGTGTATGCCGGCGGTTCCTCCTTCATGCCGTTGCGCGTGAATTACGCGGGCGTGATGCCGATCATCTTCGCGCAGGCCATCCTGATGTTCCCGCAGAAGATTCTCGAGTTGCTGGGCAAGTCGTTCGATCTGCCGCTGCTCATCTCGCTGGGAGACAAGCTCGCCTACGGCACGGCGGGGTACCTCGTATTCGAGGCCCTGATGATCCTCTTCTTCTCCTACTTTTGGGTGGCGACGCAGTTCAACGAGACCCAGATCGCCGACGACCTCAAGAAGTACGGCGGTTACATCCCCGGCGTGCGGCCGGGCGGTGCTACAAGCGATTTCCTGCATCACGCGATGAGCCGCATCACGCTGGCCGGCGCCATCTTCCTGATGGCGATCGCGGTGTTCCCGACGATCTTGTCGGACTCGATGGATGTGAACTTCGCCGTCGCGCAGTTCTTCGGCGGCACAAGTATTTTGATCACGGTGGGCGTGATGCTGGACACGATGCGCCAGGTCGAATCCCATCTGCTCATGCGCCACTACGACGGGTTCCTGAAGAAGGGCCGCATCAAGGGACGTTCCTAGTCCGCCGACGTTGGCGGCAAACGGACGGATCGCGATGATTGTCATCAAGACGGCTCAGGAGATGGAGGCGATGCGGGCGGCCGGCGGTGTGGCCGGGTCGGTGCTGGAAGAAGTGGCGGGCTGGATCAAGCCCGGGGTGACGACGCGGGAGATTGACGAGTACGCGGCGGCACGAATCGGATTTTACGGCGCGCGGAGCGCATTTTTGGGCTACCGCGGCTATCCGTGCCACACTTGCATCTCGGTGAACGAGCAGGTGGTACACGGGTTGGCGGGCGACCGCCATGTGCAATTTGGCGACATCGTGAGTCTGGATGTCGGAGTGATCTTTGACGGATTTATCGGCGACACGGCACGAACGGTGCCGGTGGGGGCGTGTGACTTGGCGGTTCAAAAATTGATTGAAGTCACCGAGCAATCCCTCTACGATGGAATTTCTCGCGCTTTAGCGGGGAACCGTGTGTCGGACATCTCGCGGGCCGTGCAGGAGCGAGTGGAAGCCAGTGGTTTCAGCGTCGTGCGCGAGTTCGTGGGCCACGGGGTCGGGCGCTCGATGCATGAAGAGCCGCAGATTCCGAACTTTTACGAGAGCGGTCGTTCGCCGGTGCTGAAGCCGGGAATGACGCTGGCCATCGAGCCGATGGTGAACGCCGGCGGGCCGGCGGTGAAATTTTTGAAAGACGGATGGACGGTGGTGACGCGCGATGGAAAGCCATCGGCGCATTTTGAGCACACCATCGGCATCACGGACGGTGAGCCGGAGATTTTAACGTGGCCTCGGAAACTCTGCGCGCCGAAGCGCTGATCCTCGAGGTGTTGGGGCCGGGGTTGGCTCGGGTGGAGTTGGCCAACGGGTATCGGCTGCTGGCTCACACGACCAAGCGGTCGCGCGGGTTGGATGGGCGTCTGGTGGTCGGGAGTCGGTTGACGGTGGAAGTATCGCCGTTTGATTTGTCGGTGAGCCGGATTATCGGCGAGTTGGAAAATAATTTAGCGAAGTAGAGATATATGAAAGTACGCGCGTCAGTGAAGAAACTGTGCGAGAATTGCAAAATTGTGAAGCGCAAGGGTGTGCTTCGCGTCATTTGCAGCAACTCCCGCCATAAGCAACGGCAAGGTTAACAACAGGTTTTTATGCCCCGTATCATTGGTGTAGATATTCCCGCCAACAAGCGCATCGACATCGCCCTCCGCTATGTCTACGGCATCGGCCCGGTCAACGCGAAGGAGGTCTTGGTCAAGGCCAAGATTGACCCGGCCATCCGCGCGAAAGACCTGACCGAGCAGCAGCTCTCCCAGATCGTTCATGCCATCCAAGATGGCAAGTACGTCATCGAGGGCGACCTGCGCCGCGAAATCGGCCTGAACCTCAAGCGACTGCAGGGCATCCGCAGCTACCGCGGTATCCGCCACATGCGCGGCCTGCCCGTTCGCGGCCAGCGCACTCAGACGAACGCCCGCACCCGCAAGGGGCCCCGCCGCACCGTCGGCGTGCAACGTGCCGCCGCCGCGCCCAAGGCTGCCGGTAAGTAACGAGTAATAGTAACCGACTTCATTTTTATTTGATTTGTTATGGCTGACGAGACTAAGAAAAAACCCGCGCCGAAGAAGGAAGCCGCCCCTCCGGCTGCTGGAGAGGCCAAGCCCGCTACGAAGAAGGAGAAGGAAGCTGCCGCCCCTGCCGTCCCCGCGTCTGTGGCTGCGCCCACCGCCGCCGAGTTGCTCGGCGAAGGCACTGGCCCGGCGAAGATTGTTAAGGCCAAAGGATCGAAGAATGTCGCCGTTGGCGTCGCCAATATTTTGGCCACGTTCAACAACACTCAGGTGACCATCACCGACATGCAGGGCAACGTGCTCGGCTGGTCGGCGGGTGGCCGCGTGGGCTTCAAGGGATCGCGCCGGAGCACCGCTTTCGCCGCCCAGCAGGTGGCGCAGGACGCCGCCCGTCAGGCGATGTCCCACGGGCTTCGCGAGGTGGAAGTGCGCGTGAAGGGCCCCGGCTCCGGCCGCGAGTCCGCCCTCCGCGCGTTGCAGGCCATCGGCCTCGAGATCACCGCCATCAAGGACGTCACGCCGGTGCCGCATAACGGTTGCCGGCCGAGTAAGAAGCGGCGCGTCTAGTTGCAGACTCAAGAGTTCAACCCGATTTTAACCTATGGCACGTTACACTGGTCCCCGCGTCCGCATCAGCCGGCGCTTCGGTATTCCGATTTTCGGCCCCTCGAAATATCTCGAGCGTAAGAATTACGGCCCCGGCGTCCACGGCCCCAAGGCCCGCCGCGGCAAGGTCACCGAGTACGGTCTGGCTCTGCAGGAGAAGCAGAAGCTTCGTTATTACTACGGCCTGATGGAGCGTCAATTTCGTGGCGTGTACGAGAAGGCGCTCAAGCGCCGCGGCGTGACGGGTGAGACGATGCTGCAGATCCTCGAGACGCGTCTGGACAGCGTTGTGTTCAGCCTCGGCTTCGGCAATACTCGCGCCGCCGCCCGCCAGATGGTCGCCCACGGCCACGTGAAGGTGAACGGCCGCAAGGCCAGCGCCCCCTCGTACGCTCTCAAGGTGAACGACGTGGTCGAGGTCAAGGACTCGAACGTCTCCCGCCAGATGGCGACGAAGGGATTGGAAGTCTCCACCAGCCGCACTGTTCCGGAGTGGCTGTTGTTGAACAAGGAAGCCTTCAAGGGGACCGTGGTTCGCATCCCGACACGGGATGAGATCCAGCCGATCGCCAACGAGCAGGTCGTCGTCGAATTTTACTCCCGCTGATGAACCCGCCCCGCGAGGGGCACAAGCTAGGCAAATATAAGGGCGGCTCCGGGAGCGGGAATCCAACCGGGGTGGCCAGATTAAATTTGCCGGAAAGAACACAATGCCAGTACGTCTAGGACGTTTCGAGTTGCCCAAGCGTTTGGGCAAGGAAGAATCCACCGCCACCGCCACCTACGCCAAGTTTACCGCGGAGCCGTTTGAGACCGGCTACGGTCACACCGTCGGCAACTCTCTCCGCCGCGTGCTGCTTTCCTCGCTCGAGGGCGGGGCGGTCACCTCGATTAAGATTGAGGGGGCCCAGCACGAGTTCGCCACTGTGGATGGCGTGGTCGAGGATGTCACCGACATCGTCCTCAACCTGAAGAAGGTGCTCTTTAAGTGCCACGTCCGCGAGCCGCAGACGTTGCTCCTCTCGGTCAACAAAGAGGGCAATGTCACCGCCGGCGACATCGAAGAGAATCAGAACGTCGAGGTCGTCAATCCCAAGCAGCACATCTGCACGCTCGACAAGAAGAAGAAATTCTCGATGGAGTTCGAGGTGCGCGTCGGCCGTGGCTTCTGCCCCGGCGACGAGAACAAGAAGCTCGATCAAGCCATCGGCGTGATCGCCATTGATTCGCTCTTCAGCCCCGTCACCCGTGTCCGCTACAATGTCGAGGCCGCGCGCGTCGGTCAGCGCACCGACTACGATCGTTTGGTCATCGAGATATGGACCGACGGCCGTATCGCCCCGCAGGATGCGTTGCTGCAGGCCTCGGGCATCCTGCGCCATCACCTCGACGTCTTCGTGAACTACGACGAGAACGCCGTCGAATTCGAAGAGGCCGAGCTGAAGCAGGACGAAGAGAAATCCAAGATCAAGAAGCTGCTCTCGATGAGCGTGAACGAGATCGAGCTCTCCGTCCGTGCCGCCAACTGCCTCAACAACGCCAACATCACCACCGTCGGCCAGCTCGCGATGAAGACCGAGGCCGACATGCTCAAGTACCGCAACTTCGGCAAGAAGTCTCTGAACGAAATCAAGGACAAGCTGACCGCTCTCGGCCTCTCGCTTGGGATGACCTTCGACGCCGCGATGTTCGATGCACCCAAGGAAGCCGCTCCGGTCGAGGTCTGAGCCGTTCACAGGAGTAAATTATGCGCCACCTTACACGCACCGCCAAACTCGGCCGCACGGGCGAGCATCGCAACGCGATGCTGGCCAATCTCGTGTGCAGCCTCATCAAGCACAAGCGCGTGACCACCACTTTGGCGAAGGCCAAGGCCGCCCGTTCCGTGGCGGAAAAGATGGTCACCCTCGGCAAGAAGGGCTCCCTCCACGCTCGCCGCCTCGTTTCCGCCCACCTCCGCCAACAGCCGCGCACCTTTTTCAAGGGCACTCCTACGGTGAAGGGCAAGGAACTTCGCGAAGCGTGGCGCAAGGATGAGGATGTGATCCGCATTCTTTTCGAGGATATCGCCCCCATTTTCAAGGAGCGCAAAGGCGGCTACACCCGCATTCTCAAACTTCACCAGCGCCAGGGCGATCAAGCCCCGCTCGCCATCCTTGAGTGGGTCGAGCAACCCGCCGAGGCCGCCGCGCCGGCCAAGGTCGAGGAGAAGACCGCTGAGGCTAAGAAGTAAACGGCCCGCCACTTCCACGAAGGCCCGTCGCTGCGGACGGGCCTTTTTATTTTTCCACAATAAAACCTTGCGGCCCACCAGCGGCCTGTTAACAACGCACCGCAACCGACCAACGCAAATGAGCAATAATCCGAATGCGTCGCAGCCGTGGTGGCGCGACCTCACCCCCTATCACTGGTTCGTCTTCGCCATGGCCACGCTCGCGTGGCTCTTCGATTGCCTCGACCAGCAACTCTTCCTCCTCGCGCGCAACGGCGCGTTGCAGGCGCTGCTGCCGCCGGGCACCGATCCCTCGGAGGTGAAGAAGTTCGGCGGTTACGCCACCTCGATCTTCGTCGTCGGCTGGGCCACGGGCGGGCTGATCTTCGGCGCGGTCGGCGACCGTATCGGGCGTGCCCGTACGCTTACATTCACCGTGCTGATCTATTCGGTCTGCACGGGCCTTTCGGCACTGTCGGTTGGTTGGCTGGATTTCGCCGTCTACCGTTTCCTCACCGGCCTCGGCGTCGGCGGCGTGTTCGGCCTCGCGGTTGCGTTGGTGGCGGACACCCTGCCGGAACGTTCGCGTACCGGCGCCCTCGGCACGTTGCAGGCGCTCTCGGCGGTCGGCAACATCGCCGCCGGCATCATCAGCATGAGCCTCGGCAAGCTCGGGGCGATGGGGAAGATCGACCCCAAGATGGCGTGGAAGCTGATGTTCCTCGTCGGCTCGGTGCCGGCTTTCCTCTGTGTCTTCCTCCAGTGGCGCTTGAAAGAGCCGGAGAGGTGGGTGCAGGCGCGCGCCGCCAGCCGGACGACCGGCCTCAAGTTCGGTTCCTACGGCTCGCTCTTTGGAGAGGCGCGCTGGCGCACGCCAGCCTTGTTCGGGATGCTCCTCTGCATCTCGGGCGTGATCGGTTTGTGGGGCATCGGTTTCTTCAGCCCCGAATTGGTCGGCGACGTGATCACTAATTCCCTCAAGGCGCAGGGGGTGGCCGACAACGAGATCGCCAACCAGCGCAACTTCTGGACCGGTGTGAACATGATCGTGCAGAATCTCGGCGCGTTCTTCGGGATGCTCGCGTTCACCAAACTGGCGCAGGCCTACGGCCGCAAGCCGGCTTTCGCCATTGGTTACATTGCCGCCTTCGTCGCCACGTTGGCCTACTTCCGCCTGTTCAACAGTGTGAACGATATCTGGATGAGCGCGGTGATGGGCTTCTGCCAGCTCGCGCTCTTCGCCGGCTTTGCGATCTATCTGCCGGAGCTCTTCCCGCTGCGGCTGCGCAGCACTGGCACGAGCTTCTGCTACAACGTCGGCCGGTTCATCGCCGCCAGCGGGCCGATCACGATGGGTGTGTTGCAGGTGAAGCTCGCCAACAGCGCGGTGGCTGCGCTCGGTCCGGACGCATCGGCTGTCGCCAAGTCTGCGGCGAAGCTCTCCGCCTTCCGTGACGCCTGCTGTTACCTCAGCGTTGTCTTCCTGCTCGGCCTCGTGGCGCTGGCGTTCCTGCCGGAGACCAAAGGCCGCCCGTTGCCGGAGGATGCAGAGCCCGCCAAGGCATAAATGGCTAAAGCATTGCGCTGAAACGTTGAGGGTGAGAGACGCGCTCTCCGCGCCTGCGTTTACTTCGTGAAGTTCAGGCAGATCAGTCTGTCCTCACTGCGGAGATAGAGTTTCTTGCGCGAGAGGATCGGCGCGGCCCAGCAGGGGTAGTGAAGCTGCGGCACCTGCCAGCGCGCGAGTTCCTCGGGCTTTTTCGGGTTGGCCTTGAAGAGGCCGAGCAATCCACCTTCACCGAGCACGATCAGTTTGCCATCGGCGAGAATGGCCGAGCCGCGTCCGTACACCGGCGGCTGCTTGCTGCTGTGGGATTGCCAGCGTTCGTCACGGTCCCACGCGATTTTACCGCTCTTGAAATCCACGCAACGGAACGCGGCATCCGGTTCGTTGCGCCCGCTGAAGGCGTAAAGGAAACCCTCGTGGTAGATCGGCGTCGTCCAGTGGATCTCCAATGCCCGGCCGGCCCACGATTGGGTGAACGTTTTGTTGCCCGGCTTGAGATCAAGCAGGAAAGAACCGACGCCGTAATAAGCCGCCGAGCAGAACACGGAATTGCCGATCACGACCGGGTTGGCGGCGTTGACGGATTCATTTATTTGCGCTTGGAACCAGCGGCTGAAATGCACCGCGCCGTTGGTCGGGTTGAGCGCGACGAGCCCCTGCCGCATCAGCGCGAAGACGACGCGCTCGCCGTTCACCGTGGCGGCGACCGGCGTGGCGTAGCTGGCCTGTTTCTCCCACGTGCGCCAGACCACCTCGCGGTCGCCCGGCCAACCGATCATCGGCTGGCCTTCCCAGTTCTTTTTGCCGACGTTTTCCCAAATCGTTTTGCCCGTCTTTGCGTCGAAGGCGACGACTCCCGAGTTCGGTTGGCCGCCGATCAGCACAATCAACGTCTCGTTCTCGAGAATCGGCGTACTGCCGACACCGAAGAAAGCCTCGGGCACATCGAAGTCCTTCGCCGTGTCGCGTTGCCAGAGGGGCTTGCCGGTCTTGAGATCGAGACAGAGCAGCTTGCCCTCGGCGCCGAACGTGTAGCAGCGGCCTTGCGCGAGCAACGGCGTGCCGCGCGGGCCGTTGTTGTAGCCGAAGGGGTCGGTATAGCTCGTGGGGTAGCCGTATTTCCAGAGCGACTTGCCGGTCGCGGCTTCGAAGGATTCGATGATCTCCTCGTCCTTGATCCGGTGATGCAACACGAGCACATCGCCCAGCACGGAGGGCGCGCTGTAGCCGGTGCCCACTTCTTTTTCCCAAACGACTGCCGGGCCTTTGATGGGAAACGAATCGAGCAGGCCGGTCTCTCGCGAGGTGCCGTCAGCCCGCGGGCCGAGGAATCGCGGCCAATCTTCCACGACCGGCTCGGCGGAGGAGGCGTACCCGCCGATCAGCACAGAAAGAACCTGGACGGCGAGGCGTGAGAAGATACGGAGGCGTTGGTTCATGGCGGTGTCGGAGCGTTAGTGCAGTTTGGGTTTCGACGAGAGGTGGTCAGTCTTTCTTCGCGCGCAAATCCACGCACACGAGTGTGTCACGGCTGCGTGCGAAGAACAGGCCATCCGCGAGCGCAGGATGGGCCCGGGTGTTGAACGGGAGTATCTGAGCGCGGCCGGTCTCGCGGTAACCCTCCGGCACGGCGTCGGCGCGGATGAGTTCGCCGCGTTCGGTGAGGATCAGCAGTTGATCACCGGCGAGTGTCACGGTGCCGGCCTTGAATCCATCGCGGCTCCAGCGGATTTTCCCGGTCTTCAATTCCACGCAGCGCAGCACGCACCCTTCTTCCTGCCGCCCGTCGAAGCCGTAGAGGAGCCCCCCACGATGGACGCTTGTGGCGTAATGGCTCGAGAGGACGCCATCCTCGCTCCACATCTTGACGGGGCCGTTCGGCCCGGCCCGCAGCGTTACCGCGCCCGCGCCGTAGCTGGCGGACAGGAAGATGAAGTCGTCGATGACCAGCGGGACGGCGGCGGTGACGGCGGCGTTGATGGCGGGCTTGAAGGGGTGATGGAATAGCCCTTTGCCGGTGGACGGATCCAGCGCGTGCAGCCCGCCGCGTGTGAGGCAGAAGAGCTGGCGGCGACCATCGAATTTTGCCGCCACGGGTGAAGAGTAGCTGGCCTCGTCCTCGCCCGATTTCCAACGGAGTTTGCCTGTGGCGGCATCGAACGCGACGACGCCAGCGCCTTCTGCGCCGCCGAGCATCAGCACCACGTCTCCGCCCTCGACGAGCGGTGAGCAGGCGCGTCCGAAAAAACCTTTGCCGCTCTTGAAGACGCGCGCGGTGTCCACGTTCCAGAGCTGTTTGCCGGTGGCGAGGTCGAGGCAGTGGAGCATTCCTTCTGCGCCGAATGCAAAGACGCGCCCACCGGCGATGCTGGGCGTGGCGCGCGGGCCGGCGTCGAAGTTGAAGTCATCCGTGTAGGTGGCCGGATATTCGAAGCGCCAGTGCTGCTTCCCCGATTTCGCGTCGAGGCAATCAATCATCTCGCGGTCGCCGAGGCGATGGTGCAGGACGAGTTTACCGCCGGCGACGACCGACCCGCCGAAGCCGAGGCCGACCTTCTGTCGCCATAGGATGGCCGGACCTTCCGCCGGCCACTGCGCCGCGAGGTTCATCTCGGCGGCGGCGCCGTTGCGCGTGGGGCCGAGGAATTGCGGCCAGTCGGCGGCGAGGAGAGGCGTGAGCGCAACGCACGCGATCGCGAAGAGGGGCGACGACTTGGAGATCATCGGCGCGACGTTAACGGAAGGGCGGGGGCGACGGAAGCGGAAGTTAGCCCATCCCCGCGTATTCCTCGTCGGTGATGAGGTCGATGCCCATCACGAGGTAGTCGTGCGTGATGGCCTGCATGTCCTTCACGTAATCGGGCAGGCAGTAGAGTTGGCTGAAGCCGAGCAGGCTGAACATCTTGACGGCCTTCTCCTGTTTGGCGATGAACTCGGCCTCGATCTTCTCCAGCCCGCCCTGACGCGCGAGATCGATCAATTCGCTGATCAACAACCGCGCGAGGCCGAGGCCGCGGCGGGCAGGATGGACATGTACGCTCACGCGTCCCACGTGGCGTTTCCAGCCGCCGTGCTGCTGATGGAGGGTGGCGATGCCGACCACCTCATCGCCGAGGAAGGCCAGCAAGGGCAGGTTGCGGCCGTAATCGATGGACTGGCACCATTTATGGAGGATCTCCAGATCGGTGACGCGGTGCTTGATGAACATCAACTCGGGTGCGGGCAGGGCGCAGAAGAACTGGTGAAGCGCCTTCTCATCGCCGGCCTTGAGCGGGCGCACGTGGCACGTCAGTCCGCTCTTCAAGGGAAAGTCCCGCGTGTAATCTTCGATGGCGACCTCGAGCGACATAGCGTTCCTTCGTTTGGTTAGTGGTTTAGTGCAGCCGTTGGGGCGATGGTTCTCCAGAAACACCTTGATCGGCCGCATCCGCAACCTGATCGAGCGACAACGGATCCACGCTCCAGCGCGCGACGAGGAGCGGCAGGCGGTCGGCGTTGCTATGGCTCCCGCTGGGGGAAAAGCCCGGCGCCTCCTCGCCATAACCGAGGCAGCGCATCCCGACGCTCCGCTCCGCCGCGGTCAGCGGGCCTTGGTTCCAGAGCGTTTTTCCGGCCCACGCGTACGCGCGGATGATGCGGCCTTCCCGGGCCATCGCCCACGCGTGATGGTTCACTGGCGGATGGCAGCTGAAGAACTGAACATGGCCGAGCTGCTGGCTCAGGTGACGCAGGAGATGGAAGCACTCATCCACGTCGTCCGCCGGATCCGGCAGATCGGCGCCGAAGATGAGGATCCATTTCTGCACCGGCGGCGTGATGAAGAGCTTGTGTTCGCGCGCCTCGGCCAGCCCCTCCTCCAGCGAGCAACGGCGCGGGTTGCGCAGGTGCAGCGCGGTGAGCACGGCGGGCAGGTTGGTGGTCTGGACGGCGATCCAGCGGGCGGGGCCTTGGAGCAACACGTGGGCGGCGTGGTGATGCGGGATGACTTTGGGCGTGCGCCGGACGGGGGCGGTCGCGAGGGCTGTGGCCGGCCGTTGTTTTTTGATGAGCCAGAGGAAGCTGAACATCGTGGCGAGGATGACGAGGAAGAACCCGCCCATCACATACACGAAAAGGTCCGCGTTTTGGAACGAGGGGGGGAACCCGGCGGTTGCGTCGGTTGCGGAGAGCATGGTCCGCACGGGGGTCATCTACAGCCAACCTACTCAGCCGCTTGTTTTGTTCAATCGAAAAAGAGGGAAGTATGCCCGTTTGCCACTTGCCAATGTGGCGGTGATGCCATTCGATGCCGTCCCATGCGTATGAAAAACCAATTCCTCGCCCGCCGCACCTTTGTTTCCCTGCTCACCCTCGCCGCCTTCCTGCCCGCGCTCCTGCTGCGCGCGGCCGAGGCCCCGATCCGTGTCGCTTGCGTGGGCGACAGCATCACCTACGGCGCGGGCGTCGAACAGCGTGGCAAGAATCACTACCCGAAAATCCTCGGCGAATTGCTCGGCGCGAAAGTCATCGCCGAGACCGTCGCCAAGGTGCTCCAGCCGTAAGCTCTCCGTCTCTCGACAGGCCCCCTTCACTTGGGGCCACAAAGGAAAAGGTCAGCGGACGTAGTTCGGCTCGAACGGGGTTTCGATGCCGTGTTTGCGAAGCAGTGCGATGAATCTCTCCAGACCGCGCTTCTCGGCGGCGTCGAGCTCGTAACGGATGTGGCCGCCGAGGTAGGCCTGGCGGAAGGTTCGATCGAACTCCCGCCGCATCTCGACTATGTCGCGGAGATGCGCGAGGCCGTTGGTCTTGGCGTCGCGGAGGGTTTTGCGGAGCGTCTCGGTGTGCTGCCCGCGGCGCAAGGCCCAGACGGCATACACGAAGGGAAGGCCGGTGAGAGTCTTCCACGCTTTGCCGAGATCCCAGAGCGTGTGCTGCGGGTGCGCGCCGCGCAGGAAACTGATCGCCGGATCGCCGATGAGCAGGGCGGCATCCCGTTCGCCGGCGTCGTCGTAATCCCCGAGCGTCTTGAACTCAGGCCGCAGGCCGCGTTCGGCGAGCAGCACGCGCAGGAGATTCGCGCTGGTGAGCGAGGCGGGGTCGCAATGGATTTCTGTGATCTGTTCCAACGGCAGGCGGTGGGCGAGGAAGACGCTTTTCACCTCGCCGTGGGAGGCGATGGCGATGCCGTCGAGCACGTCGTAGCCGTCGTGGAAAAGAATCTCGGTGACGCTCACCAGCGCGGCGTCGAGGTCGTTGGCGCGAAGTTTTTCGGCGAGCTGGGCGGGCGGCACGAGCATCACCTCATCTTCGAGGCCGTAGGTGAGCGGGGCGGCGTTTAGGTACGGGACGGAGCCGATGCGCGGAAGTCGCAGCGACGGTTCGTTGAGGTTCGGGACGGCGGGGCCGGGCTGGATCTTCGTTTTACCCCAGAAGCGAGCGCCCGTGGGCCCTTCGGGGCGGATCGAGATCGAATCTTCGCGTAGAAGCTCTTCGAGTGATTTCTTCATCCAGTGGCCAGATTGCCTTCCAACAGGTTTGAGCGCAGCAAAGACTGTGCCGAAACGGCCGCGTGGTCGGTGTCGGTCGCTGCTTCCCACTCCTTCACCGCCTCGTAGAACGTGTTCCGCTGCACGGGGGTTCTCCCGGCTTCACGGATGGCCTTCACCATCTCCGCCTCGGTCTGAAGCTGCGGGGACTTTGCGCCGGCCATGTGGAAGATGTGCTCCTCGAGGATGGTGCCGTGGAGATCATCCGCGCCGTAGCTGAGGGCGACCTGCGCGAGCTTGAGGCCCATGCCGACCCAGTAGGCGGTGATGTGGTCGAAGTTGTCGAGGTAGAGCCGGCTCACGGCGAGGGTGCGGAGCTGGTCGAAGCCCGTCGGCGATGTGCGCACGGGGATGTCGTTGTTCTCCGGCTGGTACGGCAGCGCGACGAAGCCGGTGAAGCCGTGCGTCTCGTCCTGCAACGCGCGGAGCTGACGCAGATGGTCCACGCGATCCGCCAGAGTCTCGACATGGCCGAAGAGCATCGTGCAGGTGCTGCGCCCGCCGAGGCGATGCCAGGCGCGGTGGACGGCGAGGTATTCTTCGGCGCTCTCCTTGCCTCGGGCGATGGCATGGCGGACTTCTTTGCGAAAAATTTCAGCGCCGCCACCAGTGAGCGAGGCGAGGCCGGCGGCTTTGAGCTCAAGGAGCGTTTCCTCGACGGACTTCTTCGCGAGCCACGCGAGATGGAGGATTTCAATCGCGGTGAAGCACTTGAGCTGCAGGCGCGGGTCGAGGGCTTTCAGCGCCTTGAGGAAATCCACGTAGTAGCTGAAGGGCAGCGACGGGTGCAGCCCGCCGACGATGTGCAGCTCGGTGATGCCGAGCGCGAGCGCCTCGCGGGCTTTCTGCACGACCTGCTCGGTGGAGAGCTCGAAGCCGTCCGCGTCGCGCTTCTTGCGGGCGAACGAGCAGAACTGGCAGGAGAGGATGCAGTAGTTCGAGTAGTTGATATACCGGTTGAGGATGTAGCTGGCGCGGTTGCCCACTTTCCGCTGCCGCGCAAAATCCGCGATGGCACCGACGGCGTTGAGATCCTTGCTCTCGAAAAGGCGCAGGGCATCGGCCTCGGTGAGACGTTCATGCGCGACGACCTTCTCGTAAAGGTCGGCAAGCCCGCTGTGTTGGAGGAGGAGGTGCATCGTCTATTTCGGCGCCACGCGGAAGTTCGGGAAGATGATCTCCGTGAGCGTCACCACGAGGAACACCATGCTGATGACGGCGTTCAGACGGAAGAAGGCGACCTGTACCCAGTTCAGGCTGCGTCGCCGCGCCAGCCAGTGTTCGAAGCCGAGGCAGATCATGATGATCGCCATGCCGACCCAGTAAGCCAGCTTGAACCCCGCCAGCACCCCGAACACCACCAGCAACCCTACCATCGCGAAGTGCGCGAGGAGCGCGGCTTGCAAAGCGTTCTGTGGTCCCCATCGCACCACGAGCGAATGCAGCCCGTGCGCGCGGTCGAACTCGAAGTCCTGCATCGCGTAGATGATGTCGAACCCGAACAGCCAGCAGACGACCGTGGCGGCCAGCAGCAGCGGCAGCACGGCGCTGTGGCGGATCGGCCAACCCGCCACCTCGGGCCAGAAATCGAGGCCGCCTTTCACCGCCAGCCACGCGCCGATCGGAGCGATCGCCAGCGCCACGCCCAGATAGATGTGCGTGAAGTCGGTGAAGCGTTTCGTGAGCGAGTAGAAACAGACGAGGAATAGCGCCACCGGCGAGAGGTAGAAACAGATCGGGTTCAGAAACCACGCTGCGGCGATGAGCCCTGCCGCGCTCAGCACGCAAAGCGTCCACGCGCTCATGAGCGTGATCTGGCCGGCGGGCAGATGGCGGCCGGAGGTGCGCGGATTGAGCGCGTCGAACTTGCGGTCCACGATGCGATTGAAGGCCATCGCACAGGTGCGGGCGCAGACCATCGCGGTGAGGATGAGAGCGAACGTGCTCCAGCCGGGCCAGCCGCGTGTGTCGCGTGCGGCCACGGCCATCGCCGCCAGCGCGAAGGGCAGGGCGAAAATCGTGTGGCTGATTTTGACGAACTCAGCCCATTTGCGGAGGGTCGGAATCATGGGTCGCCGTGGCAGAGGCTAGTCCAGTTCTTCCTTCCAGCGCGGGGCGAGCCGGTTGGGGACACCGAGATGATCGAGCACGCGGCTCACCACGGTGTCCGCGACATCCGCGAGGGTCTTCGGGTTCATGTAGAACGACGGGTTCGCCGGCAGAAGGGTCGCGCCGGCGAGAAGCAAGAGTTCGAAATTCTTGACATGAACGAGGCTCAACGGAGTCTCGCGCGGCACGAGGATGAGCTTGCGCTTCTCCTTGAGGCAGACGTCGGCAGCGCGCAGCAGCACATCCTCACTGTAGCCGTGGGCGATGCGGCCGAGCGTGCCCATCGTGCAGGGGATGACGACCATCGCGTCGGGCGGGTTGGAGCCGCTGGCGAAGGGGGCATTCATGCTCTTGAGCGCGTGTTGCTGCACGCCCTCGGCCAAGCGCAGGCCGCCGGGGAGTTCCTCGCCGATGACCTGGTGGGCGTAGTTGCTCAGCACGACGTGGATCTCGTGCTGGCGCGGGTCGAGGTTGTCGAGCAGGCGCTGGGCGTAGAGGGCACCGGTGGCGCCGGTGATGGCGACGAGAATTTTCACGTGAATGACGGGTACGACCGTGCGATCGATTTCGATGATGGCTGCGCGGTGCGAGCGCGGCAAGGCGTTAAAAACGATTGCCAACGGCGCGATGAATCGGCTACAAGCTGCACCTCAAGGGGAAAAGATACTGAAGGCGCGGCTTGTCTTTTCGGCGCGTTTTGCTAACAAACATATGGTGGTTCACTGGAAGACATTTCTTTCGGCGCTCGTACTCGGCATGGTTCTAGCCGCGTGCGAATCCACGCCGACGCATCGCCCGGCCATCACTATTCTGCCGCCGCAGCCGCGCCCGGTCATCGTCTATCCGCCGCCCCAGCCGCAGCAGACGAATCCGCCCGTCGTCCGTCCGCCACAACCGCCGCCCTTTGTCGTCAAACCTCCCCAACCGAAGCCGATGCAGCCGCCCGTGCTGCCGCCGCCGGCCTACAACGCCGCGATCAATGGCACGCAATGGGTTTCGATCGAGGCGTGGGGGCTGGGGCAGGGCCGGGCGCAGTTCGCGCGCATCGGGGCGGAGAGTGATTGGACGCACCGGCTGCGGGTGAACAACACGACATTCGACCTCAAGCCCGACAATCGCGTGGTGCTCTGCGAAGGCTCGCAGATATGGCTCGGTTACGCGCCGAAGCTGATGAAGGGCCATCTTTACATCCACCCGCTCGACATCCAGAAAAACCTCGCGCCGATCCTCGCCGAGTTGCCGAAGACGCACCGTGTGGTGGTGATCGATCCGGGTCACGGCGGCGAGAACCGCGGCACGCAGAGCGTATTCAACAAGGCTTACGAGAAGGAGTACACGCTCGACTGGGCGCTTCGGCTCAAGCCGCTGCTGGAAGCCAAAGGCTGGAAGGTGCACCTCACGCGTTCGCGCGACACCACTCTTTCGCTTGCGGACCGCGTCGCCTTTGCGGACAAGGTGAAGGCCCACATCTTCATCAGCCTGCATTTCAATTCCGCCGGTCCCGAGC
>SXGQ01067301.1_pt1 | contig 17564 bp, 9 predicted proteins | sample 3178371 | NCBI WGS metagenome assembly SXGQ01 (sample SAMN11356859, study PRJNA531348) | freshwater metagenome | isolation source: freshwater sample F1-20 | place: China: Fuxian Lake, Yuxi | collected 2017-12-25 | reverse complement strand
GTGTGCGAGGGTGGAAGTATCGCCTTATGGAGGAAGGATGAGTATGGACCCAAAGCCCGATTGGTCTAAAAGCCCGGATGTCGATTGGAGTCGATTTAATCGACCAATCCCAACTTGGTTTACCGATGCCAAACTTGGAATTTTCATTCATTGGGGGGCTTATTCAGTTCCAGCTTTTGGAGAGCCAATTGGAGAGTTAGGCACAATTGATTTCAAAACTTGGTTCAAACACAACCCATACGCAGAATGGTATTTCAACACAATTCGAATCGAAGGATCTCCTGCATCTGCTTATCACGCCGAAAAATTTAATAACGCACCATACGATGATTTCTTAGATCAATGGCGAGCTGAAAATTTTGATGCAAAAAAGTGGGCGCAGTTATTTTCTTACGCAGGTGCGCAATACGTTGTTCCTACTTCAAAACATCATGACGGAATTGCACTTTGGGATGCGCCAGGAACAGGTACTCGAAATACAGTTAAGCGCGGTCCAAAAAAAGATTTAATTGGTGCGATTGCGGCGGCAGTTAAAAAAACTGGAATGCATTTTGGAGTTTATTACTCGGGCGGACTTGATTGGGGTATCAGCGATCTACCTCCGCAAACGACAGAAGAGGAAGTTAGAACTTGGCGTCCAAATGATCCAGCATATGCAATGTATGCGTATCAACACTTTAAAGATTTAATTGATAAATACGAACCAGAGATTTTATTCAACGATATTGAATGGCCAGAATCTGGAAAACGTGAAGGAAGTTATTCTCTTATAGAACTTTTTGATTATTTCTATAAAAAGATTCCACATGGTGTAGTTAATGATCGATGGGGCGACCACAGATCTGGCGGACAGACTGTGCACTCTGATTATCGAACCAGTGAATACAAATCCAGTTTAGATGTGGAAGATTCTCCGGCATGGGAGAACTGTCGCGGAATTGGATATTCATTTGGTTACAACGCAGTCGAAACTAAAGAGCATTACATTGAAGTTCCGGCTCTATTACGCCATTTTATTGACATAGTTTCACGAGGCGGAAACTTCCTATTAAATGTTGGCCCTACTGCAAGCGGTGAAATACCTGAGATTCAAGAAAAAGTCTTACGCGGACTTGGCGACTGGATGAAAGTAAATTCAGAAGCTATTTATGGAACTCGTCCAATAAAAGGACTAACCACGAGTGATACACCTTGGGTTCGCTGGACTTCTAAGGGAAACAGAATTTTTGCTCATATTGACGCAGTTGGAACCATAACTTTCCAAGACGGAAATAATTTACTTGCCTTGAACAAAAAACAAGCAGGTTCAGGAAAGATTTTGGGATCTGGGGAAATTTCAATCATGAAAAATGGGGATGTGCTCACTTTTGAAATACCTAATTCAAATGTTGTTGGGCCAACTGTAATTGAGTTTACTAAAGCCAATTGAGGCCAGCTAATTATTGAAAGTGGCTACTTTTACTTCGAAAACTCATAGAGTTCGAATAGTTGATTGACTCAGAAGTGTTAATTAATTGCAAATATTATTTTAGTGGCAAGCCTGCTAGAAATCTTGATGGAGTACCCGTAAAGGAAAGGTAAATCTCATCTTTTGCCCGGGTTACACCGACATAAAATAATCTGCGCTCTTCTGCAACAGATACAGCGCCTGCCTCATCACTTAATGTGCTGCTTATTGATTGCGAAATAGGAAGAACTCCCTCGCGTAAAGCAGGCAGAAATACGTAATTCCATTCCAAACCTTTAGCCGTATGAAGAGAAGTAATGGTTACTCCGATTGGTAATGGCTCAACTGCATCTCTTTCTCGATTATCAAATTCATCTACAAAAGTTCGCAAATCTGCATCAGGAGCGTCTTGAACTAAGTCATACGCTAATTCATAAAGCAACAATCTTGGATCATCACCTTTTGCAGAACTTGGACTCCAACCGATTGAAGTTAAAACTTCAGAGATTTCGATAAACAATGGTTGATGATCTGAAATCTTTGAACCCACTCTTATTTGTTTCACGTTTTCAGCCGGCGTAACTTTTTTTCCTGACGAAGCAAGTGCTGCACCACGTAATAATCTAATAGCCTCGCGAATTTCTGGCAGTGCAAAAAAGGGACGCTTACCAGCAAGCACTACTGGAGTTCCAGCAAGTGTTAAAACTCTTTCAAACTCTTGTACTTGATCATTCCGTCTAAGTAAAATAGCTATATCCCGCGGCCGGACGCCCGAACTTATTAAATCTGAGATCTGGTGAGAAATCGTTTCGACCTCTTGCTGTTCATCTCGATACTCGGTTAACTGTGGAGCGCGATGGGCTTTTGCAGTGGCATTTCTTGCCGCAGACAACTCACGATCTTCAATTGAATTAGCTAGGTGAATAATATGTGGAGTTGATCGATAATTACGTGTTAATCGCAAAATTTTTGCTTCTGGATATTTTTGCGCGAATCCAGTTAAATACTGTGCCGTTGAACCTGCAAATGAATAAATATTTTGGCTAGGGTCACCAACAACGCAAATTTCTTTTCGCTTTCCTAACCAAAGATCCAAAACTCTTTGTTGTAATGAAGAAACATCTTGATACTCATCAACTGTGAAGTACCGATATTGGTCTCTAACTCGATCAACGATTGAAGTTCGTTCTTCCAGAATTGCTGAGACAAACAATAAAATATCTTCAAAATCTACCAAACCTCTTGATTGTCTTCGTTGATCGTACAAAGCATAAATTCCCGCCATCGCATCTACTGTTAGCCCACTAGATAAAGTTCGTTCGCTGGCCATTGAACTAAAATCATCATGATGAATCTGCTTGCCTTTAGCCCATTCAATTTCATCGCTTAATTCCCTGATGAATGCTGGTTTTCCACTCAATCCCTCTTCGCGGGCGATTTCGGAAAGGATTTCATATTTACTATTCAGAATTTTTGGTAATGGTCCACCGATTGCTTCATTCCAGAAAAAAGTTAGCTGGCGCCATGCAGCGCTGTGAAAGGTATGTGCTTGCACATTTGGTTGCCCTAAACCTCTCAATCTATTTCGCAATTGAGCTGCGGCTTTTGCAGTAAATGTCAGCGCAAGCACGCGGTTTGGATCCATCACTCCACTCTCAATTGCATATGCAATTCGATGAGTAATTGCTCGAGTTTTCCCAGTACCTGCACCAGCGATAATTGCCACTGGGCCGTGAATTGCAGTTGCGGCTTCTCTTTGTTGCGGATCGAGATTGAGTAATAACGCGTTCGCCTGTGCGCTTGAACCTTCTAGCGCCACGCTTCCACGCCTTCAAGTGGTTGTCCGTACCAAAGTTCAATCATTCTGCGGGCAATACTTATTCCTGGTGGAAGCAACAACTCACCAGATGCAATATCTTCAGCTATTTGTTCTCTTGTGTACCAACGAATCGCTTCAATCTCTTCTCCATCAGCTTCGGCATCTTCAGGACTATCCGTGACCGCTGTAAATGAAAGCATGATCGATGCAGGGAATGGCCATGGTTGAGATCCTAGATATTTAATTTCACTTAATGGAACCCCTGCCTCTTCTGCAACTTCGCGAACCACGCAAGCCTCAAGAGATTCACCAGGCTCTAAAAATCCAGCAAATGTTGAAAATCTTTTTGCGGGCCAAATTTTCTGGCGACCTAACAAAATCCGATCTTCTCTGTCTCTCACTAAAACAATTACTGCACTATCAGTTCTTGGATAATGCTCTGCTTCACACGCAGGACATTTACGAGTTGATCCACCCAAAATAGAAATAGTTGCTTCACCACATCTTGCACAACGTGGATGCACATCATGCCAATTTGCAAGAGCGACAGCATGCAGGACTGCACCGATCTCAAGATCACTTAGCAAAGTTCCGACATCTCGAAGTGAAACTAAATTTTCAGTTCCTTCTGGGAATGGCACATTGATTGCAAAAAATGGTTGGCCGTTTAGAGCAAGTCCAAGAAAAAATCTTTCAGCCACTGATGCTGCAAACTCAGGTGAATTAATAAGCTTGCTATTTGGATCTAGATAGATCAACCCGCTAGTTGAAGATGCAGAAGTTCCGACCGGGCCAACCGGGCCAACCGGGCCAACCGGGCCATCACTCCAAAGAAATTTTCCTTGATTTACTTGAAATATTTTGGCCTTAGAAAAGAGCTCATCCAAAGTTTGATCCGAGGTGCGCAAATGGGCCGCGCGATCAAGGAGTGAGCGTGCGAGTGCTAGATTTTGTAATTCTGAGGCCATAAGTGGCGAGCCTATCTAATTCCCCCGTACGGTTCACAGGTGAAGATCGGCTCCTGGAACCTCTTGCATGGGATGGCCATCCCACAAGGTGGGACATCGGCAGAAAGTTTGCTAAACGCCGCTGGGATGATCGATCTAGATCTCCTGGCGCTTCAAGAGGTCGACTTCTTTCAAGATCGCAGTAACACCATAGATCAAAGTGCATTGATTGCCCAAGGCATGGGTGCGGAATTTTATGATTTCACACCAGCAATTTTTGGTACTCCAGGGGGAAAATGGAAAGCTGTTGAATTAAGTAAATCAAATAAATTAAGTAGTAAAAACCAATCAAGCGAATTAAGTTCTGCAAGTAAACGTGATTTAAAGAATCAAAATAGCGCGTATGGCATTTCATTTATTTCAAAAATTCCAATTGATGAAATCTGCTTATTGATATTAGGACAATCTCCTCTTGGAATTCCTTTAGTATTTCCAAATGAAAGCAAAGGAAAAATGTGGCCAAGGATTATTTACGTATCTGATGAACCTCGAATTGCTCAAGCCGCAATTCTTCAAAATGGGATTACTGTTATCAACACGCATTTGTCATTTGTGCCAGGAATCAATCTTCGACAATTACGAATGATCAAGAAATGGGCCAATAGCTTGCCGGGTAAAAAGATTTTGATCGGCGATTTGAACTTGCCTGCGAAAATTCCGGCAAAAGTTCTCGGATGGAATCAATTGATAGATGAAAAAACTTATCCCTCATGGAAACCACGGATCCAATTTGACCATGCACTTTCAGCAGATTTCACTGTTAATGAAGTCAAGAAATTACAAATTCCAACTCTTGGGATAAGCGATCATTTGCCAATCGCTTTTGAAATCCTCTGAAAGCCTTTTCCTCAGATAAGAGGCCATTTACCAATCGCTATTGAAATTCTCGAAAACCTTATCTTCGGATAAGTAACCTTAGAAGTTAAGCAGTTGGAACTTGATTTATTAAATTAATTAATCCGTCTCGATCTAATAAATCCGCTGGTCTAATTGTTTCCTGCGATGAGACGTAATGAAAAGCAGCTCCGACATCCGATACTTTACAATTTGCAATTTCGGCATAAGCAAGTCGATACATGGCTAATTGGATTGCCGCCAATTCAAGTTCCCGTCCACTTTTTGCTGATCCAGTTTTCCAATCAACTACTTCAAAACCGCCAGTAGGAGTCGCATAAACAGCATCCATTCTGCCTCGCAGTAAAACACCCGCGATGGTTCGCTCGAAAGGAACTTCTACAGCAAATGGTGAACGATCTCCCCATTCGCTGGCCAGCCATTTCTCTTTTAGCGAGGAGAGCACGCTCTCATCAAATGCACCTTCATCTGCACTGCCTGGTAATTCATCTTCATCCAAGAGCGCAATATCCCCAAAACGCTCTTCAAGCCAGCTATGAAATGCAGTTCCCCGCCGGGCAATTGGATCTGGCTTAAATGGAAGTGGTCTTCTAATTCGTGCGGCAAATTCCTTTTGATCAGTCGCGAGTGCAAGCAATGCTGAGACCGATAAACGTGGTGGAAGTTTAACTATTATTTCACTCTTATCTCGTTGTTGCTCTTGCAGTGCTAATTCAACGCCATTCTTGAGTTCTAAAATTTTATGATCTAAATTTGCATTTTCTGAAATAACTGAAAAGTCAGAATTACTATTTTGTAATGCAGTAATTAGAGTATCAAAGTTAGTTCGACGCTTACCAAGTGGGTCGACTGGCCATTGTGCACTCTTAGGATTTACTAAACCAGGATTTTCTGGATCAGTGGGTGGCACATCAATTTCGCCATAGACTACACCGCCAGTTTTTACTACTTGATCAAAGACATCTTTATATAACACACTTGGGGGAACGAAATTTTTTCCATTTCGCCACCACGATGTTGTACAAAAAAGATGACTACGCGCTCTGGTTACCGCTACATAAGCCAGCCTTTGCTCTTCATCTCCTTTGCGCTCATTGCAATACAAGTGGTACTGCCCAAGTTCGTCGCGCACATCTGTTGTAGTGACGCATCTTGCTAATTCAAGCCTTTTGAAACGATCACGATCCAAACGCAACGGAAATGGAACCGTCCCTTCATCTTTAAGCCAATTCTCGCCAGATTTATCTGATGGAAAAGCGCCTTTTGCTAATCCTGGTAAAACTACTAAATCCCATTCCCCACCCTTGGCTCCATGGGCTGTGAGGATTTGTACAACATCTTTTCTCACTTCTACCCCACCAGCGCGAAGACCACCTTCTTCGCGATCTGCCACGTCGATCCATGTCAAGAATGAGGAGAGCGATCCACCTTGGCTATAAAAATTATTTGCTTCATCAATAAATCGATCTAGATAGCGCCGATTGTGCTCTGTCAGTGCAACATCAACTGCTAAATGCAATTCGCGTTCAATTGCAACAATCAAATCCGGGATTGGCAAATGTACTTTTCTACGCAACCGTTGAATCTGTTTTGCCAGGGATACTAAACGCGTATAACCAACTTCAGAAAAACTCTCACGAATCCCTGAAATGCCATTTTCTATTTCAGCTAATTCATCGATTGCTTCTACTATTGAGGAGCGGGTCAATTCATCACTTTCGACATCTGAGCCATTCAGTACGCGCTCGACCAGATTTCGACCTGGTTCACGTTCAGTTGCTCTTCTACGCGCAAACTTTCCTAGAGCAGCAATATCAGCTGGACCAATCCGCCAGTAGCCGTTATTAAGTAGCCGCATAAGGGCAGTTCCGGCATCAGGCGATGCAATAACTCGCAACATGGCATGAATTTCAGCTACTTCTGGAATGTGGATCAAGCCATCAATTCCAACAACTTCTACTGGGATTTCTCGAGAGCGAAGTGTACTTTCAATTTCAGAGATCTGTGAGCGATTACGGACGAGAATTGCAGTTGATTCAACAAAACGAAAAAGTGGATCTTTTTTCTTTTTTTCAATTAATTCTGGAAGTTTGGATCGAGCCTCTTTGCTCCAGAAAAGTTCAAGATGGTCAGCAATAGCCTCTGCTTCAATTTCAACGCTAGCGTAAATTCCACAACTTAATTCACCAGGTGCTGCTGTCGGCTTTGGACCAAGTTTAGAAATTTTAGAACTTTTGTCACCAAATGAATTAATTGGATTTCGTAAAGTTTCTGAGACCGTATTTGCAAGATCTAAAATTCCATGGTCATTCCGCCAACTGATTAGCAATGTATAAGTCTCGGATAACTTTCCATCTCTCGTTCTAAAATCTGCTGGGAAGGCTGCGATCGTGTCACTGCTAGCACCACGCCATGCATAAATTGCTTGACACGGATCACCGACCGCTGTAATTGGATGGCCGTCTCCAAATAACGATTGCATCAATCGCAACTGTGAAGCTGATGTGTCTTGATACTCATCAAGAAGTACAACTTGATATTTCTCTCGCTCAATTGCACCTACATCCGGGAATTTCGCAGCAATATCAGCAGCCAAACTCATCTGGTCATCAAAAGTTAGTTCAGATCGCCTGGCTCGCTGATTTATAACTTGCTCCACGATCGGAAGTAATTGCAACCGCGCTTTTTGGGCTGTGATCACTGGTGCAACATCTGCATAAAACGGCGCAAATTTATTTCTAGAAACTGGTTCAACATTTAAAACTTCAGCAAGGAACTGTTCGGTGAACTCGGTAATTCTAGAAATTTCCACTTCATGTTCTTTGATTTGTGAAACTAATTTCAAAACATCTTCAACTACTGTGCTTAGAGAACTATCTACATCTGACATATCTCCGTCGTAATTTCGAACAATCTTTTCCACTTGTTGCCAGGCTGCTGCCTCACCCAACATTGATTCAGGTGGTTCGATTCCTAATCGCAAGGAATGCGATGCTGCAATTTTGTTTGCATAAGAGTGATACGTGGAAATACTAGGTTCATCAGTAAAAATCCGGACTTTTTCGTTAACACCCAATTTCGCACGGTATTCGGGTGAGCGTTCAAGTACCCGCAAACTATTACGCACTTTGACTGCTAAATCATTTGCAGATTTACGCGTAAAAGTTAATCCTAAAATTTTATCTGGCTCGACCAACCCATTAGCAATCAAGTAAATAACTCGCGTGCTCATAGTCTCGGTTTTTCCAGATCCAGCTCCTGCAATTACCACGGCTGGTCGATCATGTGGAGAGGAAATTATTGTTGCTTGTTCAGGAGTAGGTCGGTACTGGCCAAGTATCGCGGCGATCTCTTCCGGTGAGAATTTTACATCGTTGTTCATAGGAGTTTGGTTCATGGGAGATTCGCTCATGAGAATAAGGACCGCCCCTCATTCTTAATTGGGCATGATGCAATTACGCCACAAGTGCGACAAAGTGTGTTTTCGGTAGCTATAAATTTTGCTGCCGCCATCAATTCGCTATCACGCAATATTTCTCCGCGTACATTTTCAACATTGATTGGTGCTTGTTTTCGATCGGCACCCTTTTTCCCATCTGCCACGAAATAAAGTAATGCCCCACCCGGAGTTTTATTCTCTGGAAAGTTTTTAAAGCCGCCTTCCGCTACGGCAAGTTGATATGCCGCTAATTGGGCATGATCTTGACCTTCGGCTACAGAGACAACATTTTTAGCAGTTTTTAAATCAACAATAATTAAGGATCCATCGACTGCTAATTCAAGGCGATCAACACTTCCCTTAATTACCGCTCTACCTAATGTAAACGAGAAATTCTCTTCAACAGCCAATAACTGAGTTGGTCTTTGCTGATGCCAATTTGTAAATTTGACCAACATTTCTACAGCGCGGTCTCGTTCCTTAATTTCACTCCAACCTTCGCCTAACTCCAACTTGGTCCATAAAGTTTTTAACTCGCTGGTTAGTTCATTTACAGTTGCTCCATTTATTACTCGCGCGGCTAACTCATGGAATGCGCTTCCTAGTAATTGGGCATTTGAATCACCATCACGACCACCATGACTTTCCAGCACCCATTTCAAAGAACATTTACGTAACGTTTCTAATGAGCTTGGTGAAATTTTCAGTGGTTCTCCATCTGCGACCAATGGAGCATCTGTAGAAAGTGGAAGTGCGCCATACCAACGCTGAGGATTAGCCGCTGAAATCCCGGCTGTATCTAGAGTTTTTAACAAAATGATGGCAGCCGCAAAATCTTCTTTATTGGTAGTGGAATCTTCCGCAATTCTTCTTAACTTGGCCACAAGTAAAGCAGGAGGCAAATATGTTGGAAGTTTTAACTCTGGTGCACCTGTTGGATACAGATGATCTTCAACTTCAGCAAAAAATTGTGATGGCTGTTCATCGCCACCTGTAGTTGAAGTCAACAACAGATATCTGCGCGCTCTGGTAAGTGCGTTATAAAACAATCGCCGTTCGTCATCTAGCAAAGCAGATGCTGCTCCTAATAGATGTTCGCTCTCACTTCTTGCATCAGCCACTTCTCGTCTGGCTATCTCAGCAAGTCGCTCACTACCTAATAGTGAACCGCGCGCTTTGAGATTTGGCCATCTGCCTTCCTCAATCCCGGCTACTGCAACTACATCCCATTCGCGCCCCTTTGCAGAATGCGCTGTGAGAATTTCAACTACTCCGTTTCGAGCCGCTCTAGTTGCGATGGTATCTGCCTCAATAACTTCGCTTTCAATCTGCTTGATAAAAGCACCGGCACTGGCTCCTGGATACCGATCTGAATGTCTGGCCGCCGCTTCAAAAAGTGAGAGAACCGCATCTAAATTGCTATCGGCACTACTGTCACCATCAATTGCTGCACCTTGCCAAACCTGAGAAATCTTTCTTCCATCATCTGCAATTGCGTTATCCCATATCTCCCACAAAACATTTTCACTTTGTGCTGCTTTTCGATTTGCGGCTTTGGTCGAAACGGCAATTAAATCTGAAATTCGTTTGGCTGCGGCAAATTCATTCCAATCAAAATCTGCCATTGGGGTAAGCAATAAGTCACGTAATATTTCGTGAGTATTCTGTTGCTTTTCCTCACTTTGATCATGGTCAATATCTCTCATCTTTAACAAGGTGTAACGCATTCTCCGCAAAGTCAGTGGGTCACCTCCTGCAAATGGCGATAGCAAAAGAGATTCAACATTTTCCGGAGTTAATATCTCGCGGCGCCTTTCATCAGAATGAGCTAGGCCAATTCTTGCAATCAAAATCATTGGTGAAATCGCACTTTGTAAAATCAGTGGTATTGAATTGGAATCTTGGGCTACGGGAATACCTAAAGCACCCAAAGTTCTTCGCAAGGTTGCACTCCTTGCGCCAGGTGAGCGCAGAATAATCGCCATTTTGTTGTAAGGGATTCCTTCTCCCAAATGTAGCGAATGAAAATGGTGCGCAATAAAACGAGCCTCTTCATGTGCCGTCTCTAAACGCGCCGTTAAAATCTCGCCATTCTCCTGATTATCTACTTTGCCTTTTTCACTTTGCGCAACTTCTTTGTTATTTTCAGAAGCACAAATTCGCTCGCGGTGATTAATGATTCTGGAATACCGGAAACTTTTAGCAATAGAAACCGTTAAATTATTTAATTCTAAAGAGGAACGGTAATTTTTGAGCAAGTAGATGGTTTTTGCAGGATTGCCGTTGGAATCTGCAAATGACTCAGCCGCTCGCGAAACTCCTTCAGGATCTGCTCCCCTGAATCGTCCAACTGCTGAATCTGGATCTGCAAATAATGTTAGCTCTTGTGCCGAAATTAATTTGATTAACGCTCGATGTGCTGGATCGCTTTCTTGATATTCATCAACCAAGATTACTTTGTATTTATCGCGCAACTCTTGATGTAGTTTTTCATCTCTACCAATTAAATTAATCGAATTGATGATCAACTCGCTAGGGTCTAATTTATAATCTTCATCGATAGTTCGACTTTGTGTGTATTCTAAATAAAATTTGCTTGCCGGTAACCACAATGGAAAATTCTCACGTGTGCTTAATCGCGCTAACTGATCTGAAGGTATCCCACGCTCTGTTGCGCGCATGATCAAATCTCGCATTTCGCGGGCAAATGCAGCAGTCTTAACAGCAGCCAATAACTCCTCTGGCCAATTAGCTGAGTTTGAAATTGAGGAAGGGGCTAATAACTCTCGAATGTAAAAATCTTGTTCTGCACCTGATAAAAGTGTTGGTGGTTTTTTTCCATTTTGCGCCGCATGTGCTCTTAGTAATCCATACGCAAATGCCGGAATAGTTTTAACGATTGCTCCATTTATACTTTTGGGAATCTGAGAAACAATTGCGTCATTTAATTCAGTTGCTCTTTCCCGATCAAAAGTCAGTAATAAAATTTGATTTGGGTCAATGCCTTCTTCTATATAAGACAAGGCCCGCTCAACCATTAATGCACTTTTGCCAGTTCCGGGGCCACCTATAACAAGCAGTGGTGTACCGCGATGAGTAACTACAGATTTTTGCTCATCTGATAATTCCAACCGCTGACCCGGGTTGATGCCCGGTTCGCGAATTAATTTTAAATTGACCACTGGCTTATTCAAGCCGAGCCACCTGACAGTGGTGGCCATAGGCGCGTTTTAGCACCACGGCTACCCAGAACTATCTTCGATATTTGTGAAAATCAAGCGTGAGTCGGCGGTCAGAGCTATTGGAATAGCCCCGATCCGTCGATTCGCCTCTAACTCAAAAATTATTGAGTGCTTAAGCCTTAATCCCGCTTCTTCGCCCGAGCAGTAAGTCGGCCTCGCTCATTTTGATCAAAAATAACTTTGCGGATTCGAACTGTTGCCGGCGTAACTTCAACGCACTCATCTTCACGGCAAAATTCAAGAGCTTGCTCAAGATTTAAATGCTTAGGTGGAACTAGACGTTCTGCATCGTCAGATCCAGATGCACGCATGTTTGTTAATTTCTTTTCACGAACTGCGTTGACATCCATATCTTCATTTCGTGCATTCTCTCCAACAATCATTCCTTCATAAACTTCAGAACCTGGCTCAACAAATATTGTTCCGCGCTCTTGCAATGATGAAAGTGCATAAGAGGTAACCATGCCGCGTCGGTCAGCAACTAGTGAACCAGTTGGACGGGTACGAATTTCACCTTGCCATGGTTCATAACCATCAAAGACATGGTGCAAAAGTCCGGTACCGCGAGTTTCAGTTAAGAATTCAGTACGGAAACCAATTAATCCACGTGATGGAACTGAGAAATCAAGACGAATCCAGCCAGTTCCGTGATTTGTCATCTGCTCCATGCGGCCTTTTCGGCTAGCCATTAACTGGGTAATTACTCCAAGGAAATCTTCTGGAACATCAATTGTTAAACGCTCCATCGGTTCGTGCAATTTTCCATCAATTGTTTTGGTAACAACTTGTGGCTTACCAACTGTTAATTCGAAACCTTCACGTCGCATGATTTCAACTAATACCGCAAGCTGTAACTCACCTCGCCCTTGAACTTCCCAAGCATCTGGACGCTCTGTTGGAAGCAATCGCAACGAAACATTTCCAATTAACTCTGCATCAAGTCTGTTTTTTACCAAACGAGCAGTTAATTTCTTTCCACTTTGTCCAGCAAGTGGTGAAATATTAATTCCAATGGTCATCGAAATACTTGGTTCATCCACAGTAATTAATGGAAGTGCAATTGGATGTTCTGGATCAGTTAATGATTCACCAATCGTAATAGTCTCAAAACCAGCCACCGCAATAATGTCGCCAGGACCAGCTTTTTCAACAGGCACACGATCTAAACCATTGTTCATCAGCAACTCGACAACTTTTGCGCGCTCAACACTTCCATCAACTTTAATCCAAGCAACTTGTTGTCCTTTATTGATCTCGCCTTGGTGAATACGGCAGATCGCTAATCGTCCCAAGTAAGGAGATGCATCAAGGTTTGTAACTTGTGCTTGAAGTGGAGCGCCTTCGTTATAACTTGGTGCTGGAATAGCTGAGTAAATTGTTTCAAACAATGCATCTAAGTTTTCATTTTCTGGCATGCCGCCATTTTCAGGTCGTGCAGTTCCAGCGCGACCAGCTTTTGCACAAGCATAAATAATTGGGAAATCAATCTGCTTCTCAGTTGCATCAAGATCTAAGAAGAGCTCATAAGTTTCATCTACAACTTCGGCAATACGTGCATCTGGACGATCTACTTTGTTAATGACCAAAATAACTGGGAGATTTTTTGAAAGTGCTTTGCGAAGTACGAAACGAGTTTGTGGCAGTGGGCCTTCAGATGCATCTACAAGAAGTAGAACTCCGTTAACCATTTCAAGACCACGCTCTACTTCGCCACCAAAATCTGCGTGACCTGGAGTATCGATAATGTTGATTGTGCGATCACCACGTTTGATTGCAGTATTTTTCGCAAGAATTGTGATTCCCTTTTCGCGCTCTAAATCCATTGAGTCCATGACTCGGTCATCGCCCTCGGTCTGCTCCTTATATGAAGCAAAGGCGCCGGATTGCCAAAGCATCGCGTCAACGAGCGTGGTCTTTCCATGATCGACGTTCGCGATGATGGCGATATTACGTAAGTCGTCGCGTAACTTCACAGGTCTGCTCGTTTCTCTTCTCGGTTGATATATCTAGTTCTATCTAGATATATAAATTGGTGTTAAACGTTAAATCTAAACTCGACGACATCGCCGTCGGCCATTACATACTCTTTACCTTCCATCCGAACTTTGCCGCGCGAGCGTGCCTCAGCCATAGTTCCTGCGGAGATTAAATCAGCAAAAGAGATAATTTCGGCCTTAATAAAGCCTTTTTGGAAGTCAGTATGAATCACACCTGCTGCAATTGGAGCCGTATCTCCTTTGTGAATAGTCCAAGCTCTGGCTTCTTTTGGTCCAGCAGTTAAGTAAGTTTGCAATCCAAGAGTCTCAAATCCAACTCGGGCAAGAGTTGCTAAACCAGGCTCTTCCATTCCGATGCTTTGTAAAAGTTCTAGTGCATCTGCTTCATCTAATTCTGCTAACTCTGCTTCTGTTTTTGCATCTAAGAAAATTGCTTCACTTGGTGCAATCATCGCTTGCAATTTTTTCTTTAACTCTGCATCGCCAAGTTCAGCAGCATCAACATTAAATACATAAAGGAATGGCTTGGCTGTCAATAACTGTAATGGACGCAATGCTTCTTGATCTAAATTGCTGGCCGATATTAACTTTCCAGCCCCTAAAAGTTCTTGTGCTTTCTTTGCTTCCTCTAATTCAACTATTTTTTCTTTTTGTAGTCGAACTTCTTTTTCTAATCTTGGAATTGCTTTCTCAAGAGTTTGTAAATCGGCGAGCGCAAGTTCGGTGTTAATAGTTTCAATATCTGAAATTGGATCAACGCGACCATCTACGTGCACAACATCGCCATCACTGAAAACTCGAACGACTTGGCAGATTGCATCTGCTTCTCGGATATTGGCAAGAAACTTATTGCCAAGCCCGGCACCTTCTGAAGCACCTTTTACAATGCCGGCAATATCAACAAATGAGACAGCTGCTGGAATTAATTTCTCAGAGCTAAAGATTGTGGCTAACTGCGCCAAACGCGCATCTGGAACGCCAACTACCCCAACATTGGGCTCAATCGTGGCGAATGGGTAATTCGCCGCCAGGACCTGATTTTTGGTGAGCGCATTAAAAAGGGTCGACTTACCCACATTTGGCAGACCGACGATTCCGATAGATAGGCTCACGAGGAGTAGAGCCTACGGGGCTTTGTCATCCCTTCCTGCCACGATGTGCTCATGGAGCTTTGGTTATCACTGATCGTCCTTCTCATTGGGCTCGCCCTGGGCAGCGCACTTGGCTACTTATTGGCCCAGCGCCGACAAGGCTCTGGCGGTGCGGGCGCCCTAACTCCGGCGGAAGCCAACGCATTAAATGGTCAGCTCGAACTTTTGCAATCCCAAAACAAGCAGTTGCAAGGCGAAGGCGAACGGGCAATCCGTTTAGATGAGTCATTGAAAGCAGTCACCGCGCAAATGCAGGTGCTCTCCACCCAAGCCCAAGATCTGCAATTAAATGTAACTAAATCAAATAGTGCGATGTTTGAGCAGATTGAAAATATGGGTAAGCAAAATGATTCACTGGTGCGCGAAACTGCAAAATTAGCTGGTGCCTTAAGTAAATCCCAAACCCGCGGCCAATATGGTGAAGCACAACTTGAAATGTTATTAAAAGGTGCTGATTTAAAGGAAGGCATTCACTTCGAACGCCAATCCTACAAAAACACCGGTGGTGAGATTACAAGACCCGATGTAAAAATTTTAATGCCGGGCGGCACTGAAATATTTGTTGACTCAAAATTTCCCTTTGAAAGGTTTTACGAAGGTTCGATAACCGAAGATTTAGTTGAACGCGCTCGATTGATGAAAGCACATACTGAAGATCTGGTCGGCCATATAAATGCACTTGCAAAACGTGAATATCAAGAGGGTGAAAGTTCTCCAAACTTTGTGGTTCTCTTTGTTCCATTTGAATCAATTCTCTCTGAAGCTTTGCAAGCAGATGAGTTGCTATTACAAAAAGCATTTGCAAAAAATGTAGTAATTGCTACGCCAACAACAATGCTGGCCCTGCTTCGTACCATTCGCTATGGATATGATCGCCAAGATCTTGCTCAAAATGCCGAAGAGATTCGCGAGCTAGCTGGAAAGTTATTAAAACGAATCGGCAAAGTCCATGAAAAAATTGAGGTGCTTGGTGAACGTATTAAATCAAGCGAGCGGGCATTTAATGATTTGGTTGCCACCTCCGAAAATCACTTGATGGTACCGGCTCGCAAAATGATTAAATTGGGAGCACCATCGACTCGATCCATTGGCGAAATTGTTGATATTGATAGTGAAGTTAGGCAAATTAAAAGCAGTGCAGCACTCGAGAGTTCCGTTATGAATGAGTTAGATTTCGAAAATGAAAGTAGTGATGCAGAATGAAAATTAACCTTCCCAAAAATTTAAATTTACCCAAAGTACAAGGGCTAGAGAAGTTACCCAAGGTGCAGGGACGAGGTTTAACATCCCCTGGAATCATTGCCATGCAAATCTTGTTTATCTTTTTTGTCTCTACTCTAGAAATTTTCTTTGGTGATGAGCCTGCAATTTTTACTGGATTAATCCTTTGGTTCCTGCTTTACGCAGCCATGAGTATTGGTCGAAAAGGGACTTTGTTTACCGCAATTGTTTGGTTACCGATCACACTTTCTTCCACATTAATTTTTACTTTGGCGACAGTGGGAGGAAAAGGAATCGCCCCAACCAAGTTAGGAATTGCATTACTAACTTCTCTTGCCCGATTAGCACCATATTTAGTACTAGTAACAATTATTGGTTGGGTTATCTATTATGTAAAAGAAGTTAGGCCTGGGCAGCGCGCAGATCTTTCCTGAGTTCTACAGGTAAGGAAAAGAGCAGATGCTCCTCCATCTTGGTAATTACTTCGACATCAGCAAAGCCACGTTTTTTCAACTCTACTAACAAATCTTCTACCAAAATCTCCGGCACTGATGCACCACTTGTTACACCTATAGTGGTTACGCCCTCAAACCATTCATCTTTAACTTGCGAGGCGTAATCAATTAAATAGGAAGCTTTGGATCCCGACTCTAGAGCGACCTCGACCAGGCGAACTGAGTTTGAGGAATTTGTTGAACCTACAACAATTAATAAATCACATTTTTTGGCTATCTCTTTTACTGCTAACTGTCTATTTTGAGTTGCATAACAAATGTCATCACTTGGTGGTGCATGAAGCAATGGAAAACGTTTTTTAAGTGCATCGACAGTTTGCATGGTTTCATCAACACTTAAGGTTGTTTGCGAAAGCCAAATCAATTTACTTTCATCTTTAACAACAACTTTTTCAACATCATCTAAGCCATCAATCAAAAGCACACTATCTGGTGCCTCACCGGCTGTTCCTTCAACTTCTTCGTGCCCTGCATGACCGATTAACAGAATTTGATAATCCTCAGATGCAAATCTGCGCACTTCATGATGAACCTTGGTAACTAGCGGACAGGTTGCATCAATAGTTTTTAGTGATCTTTCAGCCGCTTGTTCATGTACGGCAGGTGAAACACCATGGGCTGAGAAAATTACTGTCTGGCCTTCAGGGACTTCATCGGTTTCATCGACAAAGATCGCACCTCTTGCTTCGAGAGTCTGAACTACATGGATGTTGTGGACAATCTGCTTTCGCACATACACGGGTGCGCCATATAGATCTAGCGCTTTTGTTACTGTGACAACTGCTCTATCAACGCCAGCGCAATATCCACGCGGGGCGGCAAGAAGCACTTTTTTGCTTACGACTGCCCCGGCTGTCTCCGTTAGCTGACT
>SXGQ01696410.1_pt1 | contig 17565 bp, 8 predicted proteins | sample 3178371 | NCBI WGS metagenome assembly SXGQ01 (sample SAMN11356859, study PRJNA531348) | freshwater metagenome | isolation source: freshwater sample F1-20 | place: China: Fuxian Lake, Yuxi | collected 2017-12-25 | reverse complement strand
GTCATTGCGAGTGGAATCGATAATGAAATCACCTCCAACAAATATCTGTTTACCATCGGTTTCGAGTGCATTGATCGAAATGCATCCCGGTGGAAGGCCAAGTTCTTTCCACTCACTACCATTCCATGACATAAGTGGGGCCGGGAGAATCACATTCCCATTGGTAATCGTTGATGCAACAATAACATGACCATTATTGAGTACGGTTATGGCATCTACTTCACCTTGAATTCCTTGTCCCATACTGTTCCATCGTATTCCATCCCAGTATGCGATATTTTGCGCAGGTATAATCCCGGCAGTATCAAAATCCCCTCCGGCAAATATGTAGCCATTATGTTTTGCAAGTGCTTTGATTTCCGGTAGAAGATTCGAGATTGCATCTGCCCTTGACTTTTTGAAACCATTTCCTAAAGGATGCCACTCTCCTTGAATCAGTGCCGCGATTGAAGAAGCAGGAACATTCCCTATTGTATCAAATATTCCGGCGGCATAAAGAATATTATCTTGTGAGATAAGTGCATTGATGCTACCTGCTGATAATCCATTGATTGCAGACCACCGATTACCATTCCATGATGCAATGCCCTGCAATTGAGCATCTATGCATCTTGTGAATGGACCCGCGGCATAGAGTGTATTATTCGGACCATTAGTTAATGCCGTTATTGGAGCATTCATGCCACCATTCAGTCCTTCCCATTTTCCTTGTTTCATGAATGCGATATATCCTGTCTGCAATATGTCCTGTGTATTACTATTCAAACGTCTGAAATGCCCTCCGATGTGCAATGCAGCATCATACATTGCCAAGGCCACAGGAGCTGATTCGGGGCCAATTAAATTTTTCCCATATGATATGTCCCAATACGGTATTTGTGCTTTACCTGATTGGAATAGTATACATATTCCTATCAACAATAGTATGCGCGTTTTCATGATATTCCCCTTTAATCATTGAATGGTAAAGTATCGATGATGGTATTCATTCGCGAAATGTCTTTATTTAAAGTGAGTATATGTAATGTTAATTCTTCAATTTTTCTCAATAATGCAACCATGACTTTCGAGACATTCATTCCTGTATGATGAATCTCTGATTCGGTGGGTACATCAGGTAAATGCTTATTTGTTTTGATATACTGTTCCAATTCGTGCAATGTCATCAATTGATATGAATCTTCAAATACTTCATCAGCCCAATAATCACTGGTAATCAGTAATTCTTTTGCGATGATTGCACCATCAACAATCAGTTTGTTTTCGGATGAAGAACATTCAGGTGCTTCATTCCATTGTTTTCCGATCATGACATTTCCTGCAACTTGCAGCATATGTTTGGGGTCAGGAATGCCGATTCCAACATTGCCTTGACCATTGACCGTAAAGAATGCTTCTTGGTCAATTGTCGCAACTCTCAATGCAGGTGAAATTGTATCAAGCGGAGATGCAAGTATATCAAGTCTTGCTTTGGGTGATATTGTACCAATTCCGCAATGCCCTTGCTTATTCTCTATGATTAATCCTCGGACTGTATTTTCATGAAATGGGAGTGATCGATATGAGATATGAGTATTCGCAGCATTCGAATCCGTATTTGCCAATTGAATCATGCCGTCTTGGAACATCAATGATGCGGTTCTTCCGGGTTTAATCGATTTTGCAACTGTATCTACATAGACATTATCGCCAAGCACGCTGGCTCCACCGGCATGAATTGTGAATGTTTCGCCTATATGAACACGTTCTTTTGGCTGAGCATTGTAAATTCCCAGTGATCCATGAGAAGTGAGATATAATAAAGTTGAATGATTGCTATTCTGAATTCTGATAGCTCCGGATTGTTCATCACTTGTTCTCGACATGATATCTAATGTTGCTTGAGGATATCGTTTCCCAATGCTCATTCCATTGTAGGAATCAATTTCTATTCCACGCAATGTATGTAGATCACCCCATTCAAAATTGACAGGATCGCTTATCGCTCCTGGTAATGCATTACTTAAGATGATGCTTCCTTGATGCATACCAATTGATGAAGCAGCGCCATATATTATGCGTTTTGATTTTTGTTCATGCATATCAAAATAGAGATTGTCTCCTATTCTACTAGCACCACCTGCGTGAAAAGTAAATTTGCTTCCAAGTTGAAGATGTTCGAGTGGTTGTGCATTCCCAATTCCGATTCTAGGATACCATTCATTCAGTGCTTGCCCCATCAAACCGGTTCTGCGTTCGGAAAATATATGCATTGCATCCAGCATGCCATCTTGCTCTATGCCTGATTTTCCTTGTTTCTGAACGGATATTGATAGTCCACGTTGGCTTGGTAAAATGGTTGAACTACCAATTTTTCGGGTAGACTCCACATTTTGTATTACACATGCTTGCTCCTCCAAACCCAAGGGATGTGAAACTTCTCCGATTCTGAATTCTATTGATGATGTTTGTTGTACTGGTCTTTCATGATTTGACTTTACGGCTGTTTGCAATCGCAATACTGCCGAATGTCCATTAATGAGATGCGTTATATCATCATGAAAGGCATACAGGTGAAACAGTGCCTTGGGAAGTATGCTTCTTGGATGAAGGGAAAAAGCTCCTATGCCAGAGAAAGGCATTTGTTCACCAGTTGCATGAAAGTAATCATGCGGATGAGCATCCATTAAAGGTTCGGCACGATGATAAAATCCCCAAGAATATGGTGGAATTTGACCAGATACATTGCTCATCGTAAACATTGATAATGAGATAAGAAAAAAGTACGTGGGAATGAATACACTCACAGCCCCGTGATTAGTATGTTGATACATGTTGTTACCCCTTCGTCGAAAATTGAAACCCCTATTTTGATAACATGCGTTTGGATAAGAATAATCCTACCGGTTTTTCATAGAAAAGATAAGTTGCATAAGCCAAGATGGAATAGCAAACATAATTCAGAATACCCGAAAATGTTATCCCTAACCCCATTGATTCTAAATATACTTGTGTTTCCAAAGCTGCCTGAGCAAAGCCAGGCAATGTGATGAAGTGGATGAGATATAGTCCAAAAGATATATTGCCAAGTAAAACCATGAAACGTGAAGAAAGAATGTTTGCGATAAAGCCACCTCGATGCAATCCCAAAAAGATAATTGAAGAGCCAAGCGCAATAGAAGGATAGACGAAATCAGATAATTTATGCCTGCCTACCAAATCAGAGCCACCTTGCATTTCCGTGAAAGTCAAAGCTGATCCAATGATTATAGCTCCAAGCAAAACCAATAAGTCACCTTTTACGAATCCTTTTATGATGCTTCTTCCATACCCTGCAACCAACATTCCTGCAACAAAATCATCAAGTCTTCCGAAGATGGTGAGTGTACCGGCACCCTTATCCCATAATCCGGTAAAGAAATAAGTGATATTCTGATAGAATTGTGTGAATCCATTGCAACTGGCAACGATGAGAACCCATAGTGCTAGAGCAAATAAAGCAATGTTTGTATTTGCTGAAAATGTACCAGCACTTTGCAAGTTGTTTGTTTTTTCTCGATACAAAGCCGTTACATATGTAATCAATATCGGCGCTATCAGATAGAAACAAAGTTCCACTGTCAATGTCCACATGGGAGTATTGACAGATAATCTATAATCCGGAATAAATCCGTGGAGTAATGTCAAATGCGTGAGTATATCAAAAAGATTAAACGCAGAAGGCGAGATCACAACAGTTAAGACTGTAATCAATATAGTAAGAGGATAAATCCTAATGAATCTCTTTGATAGATATCGTTTCCATGAAAATGTATGGTCTTCGATAGAATCAGCATATAAATGATAAAATAAATACCCGCTTAATGCAAAAAATACATTGACACCCATCCAGCCATATTTGAATATGGGCAAAACATCTTGATGATGTTGCTGGAATACATGGCCGAAAAAGACAGCACCTGCAGCCAAAGCTCGAATTCCGGTAAGTGCAGGTATGTTTGTCATGGTTATAGGAAAAATATTAAGAATACAATGCTTGACTTGAATGTAACTTACTCAATTACAATATGCCGAAAGCCATGGCATTGTCTACTAAGAATCACTGAAATTCTGATTGTTCAGAAATGAGTTTGGGGATGGTAAAAGTGATGATAGTACCTTTGCCCGGTTCAGACATGATGTCTATTCTGCCATTATGAAGTTCAGCAACTTTTTGCATTACCATTGTTCCTATCCCATATCCACCATGACTTTTCTTGGTGGTGAAATATGGCTTCATCATATTATCACGGGTGAATTCATCCATGCCTATACCCGAATCTTTGATTCTGAAATAAACATGGTTATCATCGAACGCACAACTAAGATCAACGGTGCCTTCTTCTTTTTGTAATGCCCTTATGCCATTTTCAACAGCATTTCGAAGACCTCTGGTCAATTTTATGGGATCGCAAAGAAACATGACTTGTTTGCCACCATAACTTAAATGAGCGTTAGGATATAGTTGATCATCAAATTCTTGAATAACATTTCTGCAAATAACCAAGGCATCATTCAAGGATAATTGTGCATCTTCATCACGTCCAACTGTGACGATGTCTCGAACCCTTTGCATAAGAAGCGTGATTTGCCCCAAGATCTTCCTTTGCCTCTGCACATTTTTTTCATCAATGATTTGCAATTGCTGTGCATTGAGCAAAATGATGGAGAGATTTGTTTGCATGTCATGAGCCAATTGTGCCCAATTTGTCAGTCTTTTCTTTTCCAATTCAGCTGTAATGTCAATACCGGAAAAAATACAGCCGGCGAAGGTTCCCGCAAAACCAAACAAAGGAGTTGTTGACCAAATATATTCTTTAGTGGAATCACCATCTATCAATGTGATTCTATGTTGCATCGGCTTGCGTGCTTGGAGTGCTTCTTGAAAAAAATTCAATAACTCTGCCATGTGGGGCTTATTGACATAGTATCTGATTGGCCTATGAAGCGGTACATCAGAAGATAGCTGCAGAACGGATTTGGCTGTTGAATTCACTTTGCTCAAGCGGCCCTCATTATCAAGGTATAGAATAAGCCCCATGCCACTTAATTCGAGTCCGGCTTCCAAAAACCGCTTTTGTCTGGAATAATGCCGATAGGACAGAAATATCACAATGCAAATCAATCCCAAGAATAGTAGCTTGCCGGAAGTCTCTGCAAATCTGCGTAGCCACCAAAATGGATCTTCTACCATGCTGAGCATCATATATCCTTTTGGGGATACAATGATCTTGTCTGATTTAAACATTATGAGGTGAGGATCAGTCTCTGAAAAATCCTTCATGTTTCCGATACGTGATGCGCTTTCTATTGCGAGAGCATTGCAATTGATCAGGCAAATACCATTATCGAATAAATATTGCAACATTGTTCCATTTCCGGATGCAGATAATGTTTTTGCAAAAAATCCGGGAATGGTAATTGATTTGGTTGATCCACCTTGTTGTTTGATATTGATTGTCTTTTCGCTTTTGTCATTTTCCGTAAGCCATGAAATCATCGGTATTGAGTCTTTTTCCCACATGGCGATAGTTTTCAATGTTCCGGGAAAAAACATCATGGTTTGCTTTCCAGTGTTAATGTCAAGCAAAAAAGCATTTGTGCTTGTACCGGTGGCTGTGGAAAGCACCAAAATGGCATGATTTGTAGATTGTATGCTATATGAAACTCCCAAGGGTGAAAAGGGAATTTCCCGAATAATATTACCTTTGGTATTCACCGTTCTTAATACATGGCCACCACCGCTTTTACGTATACAATGAAATCCATTTGCAAAATGCTGAGTGACAAGAGTTTCATCGGCCAATAGTCTTGAGGTCAAGAGATTCTTTGTAAATGAGATGCCAAATACATTGTCATCATGAACAATGAAGGCCAATGAATCATGAATGCCAAGAAATATGGATTTCTTTCTATTTGAAGAAAAGGGAAGATCTAGGGTGGAAAGTACATTTCCTAGCAAGTCAATGAGTAATACTCTAGGACTTTGTCCATCGACTGAGATCAAACAATGCTGCTTGTCGATTGATATGATATCCTGAATGGCATAGGGGAATGAAAGTGATATTCCATTCTCCGATGAAAAAGTGTTCGATATATACACTTGCGAATTACCATCTGCAAGTAAAGAAGAGCGTTTGACTTTGATTACTCTATCGAAACGTACATCTACAAATACTGTTTGTTCATCGATTCTTCCTTTTGCAGAATATACTTTGGGATAATATTCCTGTGCAATTCCTGTAGTCCATACCGAAAAGAATATGTATATCCAACAAACTATATGGGCATTGCATCGTTTCATCATTTTTTGAGAATATCTTGAAGCGTACCGGTGAGGAGCAGAAGATCCACAGAAGAAATAGCTTTTTCAAAACGTGCTTGTGCGAGTGTTGATCTGGCATCAAAGACAGACTGAGCAGAAATTCTGAAATCAAAATTGCTCAAAGCTCCTTGTTTATATCGTTCAAGAGCAATATTCGCATTCTTTTCCGCCAGCAAGATATTTTGTTCCTGCAAAGTGACGATTGAAGTTCCTGTATGATATGCCCCTTTTGCAATTGCATGTGAAGCCATGAGATTATCTAGAATCTGCGCAGTTTGGAGTTCCGTGTTTTGCTTTTCGATGGTTGCTGATTCAATCTGTTGACCAAGTCTAAATCCATCTAATAATGAATATTGAGCGGTCAGGGCGAAGCTTGCACCTCTTACTCGGCTAGATGTTACAAATGATCCATCATTGCTTGCTTGATTGAAATTATATTCGGAATTGAGCGACAATCTCGGATAAGCCCTCGCTTCCATTTGTTTCAGCATTGCATCAGCAGCAATTGTGCCTGCTTTTACAGCCATCAGTTCAGGATTTTGTTGTTGAATCAGATTACCATTCAGTATTTCATTTGTAATATCAAATGATGGAAATTCCATGCTGACAACATAAAGGGTATCTTTATGACCGCCAATCGCATTGTTCAATTGGAATCGTGATTGTCGTAATTGCTCTTGAAGACGCATAAGCGCTGTGCTATCTGCATGCAATTCTACGCTTGCTTGCAATTGCTCCTGTTCACCGGATCGCCCGACTGAATATCTGAGAGAAGCTAGACGTAAACCTTCTTTAGAAAGATCGACTCTCTCAATTGCAGCTCGAATCAATAATTGATTGCGAACCATTGCGCAATATGCCCTCAAAACAGATCCGATGGTTTGTTGCATGGATGAGCGCAATCGCAGTTCGCCGACTTCTTTCAATGCTTGCAAACGATCATAGGATGCAAACATGCCAAATCCATCAAAGAGTGTCCAATTCAATGCTATGCCGAGATTGGTTCCCGAGTTTCCGGCTGACTCTCTTATGATTTCTTGACCGCTCAGTAATGATTGATTGATCGTGTTTACACCGCCTACCTGTCCGGCCGATGCACTAATGATTGGTAACATACCTGCCGCAGCATATCCGGTATTTACTTCTGCAATTTGGGCTTCATTTTTGGCAATCTTGATTGCATATGATTGCTCAAGTGCAAGAGAGATTGCTTGATGGACTGTAAGAGTGTCTGCAAACATGCTTGTGCATGCTGTAAGAAATAAGCTGACAATGAATGTGTGTTTCATGGTTCTCTGAATTGTAATAATATGCCGTCAATCGTCCAACGAGGACGAACAGTGACTGAATCTTTCAATGTAGTAAAACGCTCCGAGAATCGAAATGGAGTAATAGATCCAAAATCATATTCTCCGTCTTTGTTTTTGTCTTCAAAAATGTGAATCGTATATGAACCCGATGGAATATCGTTTAATGTGAATAAACCGGATTGCTCGATGCTTCTTATGATAGTCTTTCCTTTATCACTCTTCATTGAAATTATATAAGGACCACCTTTCATATCATCGCGTATCTCACCTTTGATTGCACCAAATAATCTGCTATCAATTGACTGCAATTGTATTGTGACTGATGTATCTGCATAGAATGCGCCTCTTTTATCCTTAAGACCTTTTAAATTCATTCGTAATGTATGCCATGCATCAGGTTGCAATGGTTGGATGGTTGATATGGACACATGATTATCTGTAACCTTTCTGAATGAAAGAGGAATCAATCCTTTTCCATTGCTAAGAGTTAATCTTGCAGGTAATGAATCATAATCAATTGAATGAGAAAAGACCAGTTCAATGTTGGGTAATATGTCGATGACGGAACTATCCTTTACTGAAAGAGAATAAATATTAGGGGTTTTGGATTGAGCTTCAGCTTTGAGTAACTCTGTAGATTGTAAACCATCTTTACATTGATTTCCGGAGCTATCGGTCGCTTGTAAAATCTCTGCATTCAATTGTACTTTTCTAACGGACATTAATGAATCATGTTCGATCGTTAATGAAGTAGATCTTCCGGGATAAGAATATGCAGCATGAGATTTACGTAATGTTCCATCTGCGTAAACAACCATGAATTGCGAAGCATTGATGCTTTGTTCGAGTATGATTTCAGAGCAACGAATTTCAATTAAACCGGAACCTTGGGACAATGCCTGCATGGCAGTGGGTGCCGTGGTATCTTTAGGTTTTGAGACATTCATCATCACCGGCGCGATATTGGTAGGGACTGTGACATCTCTCGATGCCATTGCATAACCATCAGTACCAATATCATAGAAACCATCCTTAAAGATGTCCTGTATGGCATAGATACGGTATCGTCCATTGGATAATGCCGAGAATGTGAATTGTCCATTGGAACCAATTTGAGTTTTATACATCGATATTGATTTCGTTGGATTGAATGATTCAATTGAATCATTCACAGGCAATAAAAACACTGAAACACCGAGTGATTGTCCCGCAACCATTCCTGAAATCGAGCCGGTGTCCAATGCGCTTCCTGTGGAGAAAATGATAGTCTTTGCTTCCAAAGGTCTATTCCCCGCATAATCGGCATAATCGGTTCCGATTGTCAAAGAGTATGTCGTATTGCTTTGTAAGGACTCTATGAATGTGAGTTCCAATTCACGTCCACTCCAAGTAGCTTCATAAGTTATGGTTGGAGTGATGTGTATATTCTGCAATACCTTATTCCTATCAACATATTCATTGAATTCAATGGTGATAGTTTTTTCATTGAAGCCAATTGTTCTATCTTTTGGAATAGTTCGAATGATAAGCGGACCTTCAGTGTCGCGTGGCCCTCCGGATGGTGGCAATGGATTTGCACAACTTTGTAGAATGATCATCACCAATGCAATAACAATGTATTGCATCAATGGAAATGTGATCATTCTTTGTCGATTCATCATTTGCCTCTAACTTTTGCAAGTGCTTCATCGGCACATATCGCAGCCATGCTAACAACATCATTGATATCTGCACTGCGATCAAGAATATGCACGGGTTTATTCATTCCAACAAGAATCGGTCCTACAACTTCGGAGTTTGACAATTTTGACATCAGCTTGTAGCAGATATTGGCAGCATTCAAATCCGGGAATACCAATACATTCGCATCACCTTGAATGGCACTGAATGGAAAATGATCTTCGGTTTTTTCATCCGAAACAGCCGTATCACCTTGCATCTCACCATCAATGATCAATTCAGGATTACGCGCTTTGGCCAAACGAGCAGCTTCGCGCATCTTGATCGCAGAAGGATCATTTGATGACCCAAAGTCGCTGAATGAAAGCATTGCGACACGTGGTTCCATATCCAAACGCTTTACAGCCTCTGCCGTCATGATTGCAATATCTGCCAACTCTTCAGCATTGGGTGAAATATTGATTGTTGCATCAGCAAAAAAGATGGTATCTCCTTTTTTGGAAATGAAGGCCTGAATGCCGGCAACGCGAGAGAATCGTGGATTAGTCCCGATGATTTCAATCACCGGCTTAATGGTATCGCCATAATTTAATTTGATTCCAGAAATCATTCCATCCGCTTTGCCTGTTTCAAGCATCATAGCGGCATATTCTATTCTTCTTCTTACGATTCGACTTGCTTGATTCTTTGTCATGCCCTTTCTTTGCCGTTTGGCAGTGAGAAGCTCAGCAAATTCATCAAGGTGCGAGAGATTCTGAATATCGATGCACTCAATTCCTGAGAGATCTATCTGATATTCATCAACTAGTGACTGAATTTTTGCTGTTTCCCCAATCAAGATCGGTTCAGCGATTCCTAATTGTACAATGATTTCAGCAGCTCGCATCACTTTTACATCATCACCTTCGGTGAATACTATACGCTGCTTCTTTTTGGCTTTTTGGAGTCCTGAAATGATTCCGCCTATGAATCGACGAACATTGGTTTGTTGTGATTCCAATTGAATGCGATATTGATCTATATCCAATTCAGCAATTCTTGAAACTCCGCTTTCGATCCCTGCTTTTGCAACAGCGGGAGCAACATAAAGCAATACACGATTATCAAGTGGTTTTGGAATGATATATTCTTTCCCATAAATGATGGGATCTCCACCATATGCACGAACCACAGCTTCGGGTACGGGTTCTTTTGCCAATTCGGCCAAAGCATAGACAGCAGCGATTTTCATTTCATCATTTATTGCCTTCGCCCGTACATCCAAAGCGCCTCTAAAAATGAAAGGGAAACCAAGAACATTATTGACTTGATTTGGATAATCACTTCGACCTGTAGCCATAATGATATCTGTTCTTACCGATGAAGCATCTTCATAGGATATTTCAGGATCCGGATTTGCAAGGGCAAATACAATCGGGTTTGCAGGCATGGATGCAATCATTTCTTTACTGACAAGTCCGGCAGAACTCAGCCCAAGAAATACATCTGCTTTCTTCATGATATCTGCAAGATCCGCCGGGCCGGTACCATTTGCGAACTCTGCTTTTGTTTCCGTCATGTCTGCATCACGACCGGGATAAATAAGCCCCTTTCTATCACACAGGAAAATGTGCTCTTTCTTAACACCAAGTTTTTCATACATTCTGCAGCATGCTATTGCACTTGCTCCGGCTCCACTAACGGCAACGATCACTTCTTCAATCTTTTTCTGCTGAATGTCCAGAGCATTCAATAATGCTGCCCCGCTAATGATTGCGGTTCCATGCTGATCATCATGCATGATTGGGATTTGCATGCGTTTCTGTAATTCCTGTTCGATATAAAAACATTCCGGAGCTTTGATATCTTCAAGATTGATACCACCGAATGTAGGTTCAAGATTCACGACAGTATTGATGAACTCATCCGGATCCTGTGTTGAAATTTCAATGTCGAATACATCGATGTCAGCAAACTTTTTGAAAAGAACGCCTTTCCCTTCGAACACCGGTTTACCTGCTGCGGCACCAATATTTCCTAAACCGAGGACTGCGGTACCATTCGAGATAACTGCAACAAGATTGCCTTTGGCGGTATATTCATAGACGAGTTCCTCATTCTCGGCGATATCTTTGCAGGGTTCTGCAACACCCGGTGAATATGCTAGTGACAATTCATATTGGGTAGATACAGATTTACTCGGTATTACTTCAATTTTACCTTTTCTGCCGGAAGAGTGATATGCAAGTGCATCTTCTCTTTTTATGGTTCTTTTCGTCATGATAATTTCTTGAATATGAAACAATGTGGTGAAATCAAATTTATTGTAATCTTGCGCCTGGTTGGAATCGGCTTATGAATTCCGATACTCGTGAATCATTTGTATGTTGAAGCGTATGAGCATCACCTTCAAAACAAACCTTGCCATTATCCAACATTGCCACATGATCGGCTATATTGAATACAGAGAACATGTCATGAGTGATGACAAGCGATGTAATGGATAATTTCTTTGACAATTCGAGAATCATTCTATCGATTTGCTCTGAATTTACAGGGTCCAAGCCGGTTGTTGGTTCATCGTAAAAGATATAGGAAGGACTTCCTACAAGGGCTCGGGCAACTCCTACACGTTTTTTCATTCCTCCGGATAAATCACTTGGTTTTTTTGAACTGAGCAATGCGAACTCTTTCTCAAAGTTGGAAGAACCGGATTCAGAGATATCAGGGAGTAATCCTACAGCAGAAAGAACTCTCCGTGCCTCGCTGTTTAATAATGCCATGTCTCGCTCGCCATGTTCATAAAGACCGATGATCACATTTTCATAAACGGTCAAAGAATCAAATAGTGCGGCACCTTGAAATACATAACCTATATTTCTACGTACTTCGAATAATTCTTGTTTTGACATCGATGCAACGGAAACATCATCGATCAAAACTTCTCCTTTGTCTTGAGTTAACAATCCAACGATATGTTTGAGTAATACACTCTTTCCGCATCCGGATTTTCCGATGATGCAAGTGATTTGCCCATTAGGTATTTGAAGGTCAATGCCCTGCAATACGTGTTTGGAACCGAAGGATTTATGGAGATTTTGTAATGAAATCATGGATTAGTCATGTATTAGAAGGCATATCTCCAGCTAATTTTCATTTCCCATTCTTTTTGTTGTCTGGTGGAAATTGCATTAGCGGGAGCCGATGCTCTTGTCAATTGAAGAAGAAGATTTTTCAATGCATCATAGTCACCGAGAATTGTAATCGGTACATCTACACTGAATTCATAATTACCTGAGAGATCGCCTATTGTTCCTGCTGCTCTCCAAGCAACATCGCTGAATAATTGACCGCTGAGATTCAATCGCGCTTGCGATAAATCCGATAGACCTTCCTGCAAACTTATTGTGGCATTGGTGAGAAGACCTGTTCCTTCGAGCAATCCGGAGAAGAGCTGCGATGCGGCTGCAGACAATGAATTTGATAACTGATTGCCAAGATCTCGCGTTCCTATTCCACCGCCCGAACGTCTTCCGAACAATTCGGCTTGAGTTCTTCCAACAATCAATTTCATGAGCGCATCATTTCTGATTTGGGCAGAATCGCCGGTTGCTTCAATACCGTTTCTTTCCCATGTGATTGCCACTTGAGGAAGGTTTTTCGTACCGGTGATTTTCATGATGACTCTAAAGTTCTCCAATTCATCATCGTATCGTGTTTGACCTTTGTAAACGGCTAGCAAATCCAATGTGGGATTTGTCAATTCACCTGTATTGAAAAGCAGCGTACCCGATGCATCAAATACTTTGAGGAATTTATATTGAGATCCTTCGAGTAATTTTATCTCACCAAAGAGCCGAGGTAATTTGAATGCTTCTTTTTGAAAGCGCATTAGGGTTTGTTTATTTGTGGGTTCTACATTGGCCCTGATTTCTTCAAAGGTACCAAGAATCATTTTCAATAAAAATTTACCAGGCATGAGTACATTCAAATCATAATCCAAAAGATCATTGAATCCAGCTCTTTTTCTTCTCAGTAATTCATTTTCATCAATATCTTCGTCCGATTTACTCTTTACGATTGGAATTGCCTTATCGCTTGTTGCCTGTGATATTGCTTTGAGCAAATCAGTGATGGGATTTTCTCGCGATTGAAGAAGATTTCTTTGATCATCATTCAGAACGGTGTATCGAACGCCCGATGCACTAACTTGTTCTTCTTCGGGAGGCATTGTAATAGATGCCTGCATTACTTTTACATCGCCTCTCAAAAATGGCTTTTTGAAAGTTCCGTAAAATCGCAAAGGCTGCTCTCCCGATGCAATAATGAATTTACCATACATGGTTGGCATTGTTGTCACAGATGCATCACTCAATACCAATAATTGTTTGGACACGATATTCAAATCAAAATTCTTGATATAGATGATATCATAGAGATTGAGATTCCCGGTGACGATTGCTTCTCCATTGGGCAGATCCAGCTTATCATTACGTACAAAAACAGAATCAAGGGTTGCGGTTGCATTCTTTAGAAATACATTTCCTTCAGCGAAATATCGAATATTGGTTGCATCCAAAACAAAAGTCATATCCTTGAGTTTTGCCTTTCCTCCATAGTTGATTCGATCGGGTGCATAACCTCCCAATGTTATGGTAGCGTCAGCCTTGCCACGAAGATCTGTTACGCCGGGTATGAATGGAGCAATAGTCGCTATTGACAAACCATTTGCTTGTGCTATCACAACAAATGGCTCATCACTTCGCATTGCTTTACCTGGATTGTCAATTGCAAGATTATAGGGAATTTGTTCAATGTCTATGTTCAATGTTTTTGTCAAGGAAGTCTTCAAATCTGTTACTGTGACTGATCCTGTGATCATTGAATCGGCATGATTAAGAGTAAAACGTTGATTGCCAACAGCAACATCATTGTAATAGATGCTATCCATATAACCATTGCAGGTATATGTTGGATTTTTGAATGAGCCATCAGCAGTGATGATTGCCTCTTTCGCATTTCCTTTCAATGTCGAGAGCACTTCCTGAATGTCTTTGGGAATGAATGGTAATTTTTTAACATCCTTAAGAGGAAAATCATTTAATGTGACATTCATCCCATGAAATACTCGAGTCGATATCTTTCCCTTTGCCGATATTGTTTCGGCAAGCATGCGTTTTACTTTGAAATCATCTATATAGATACCACTTCTGGAAAATGTTCCTTTCAATGGAACAATGTTTTTCCAATTCAATTGGCCATATGTCAAACTGAAATATTTTGCTGAGTATCGAAAAGAGGTATCGTTGAACTGAGCATCGGTATTCATGTCAACATGAATGTCATCACCGATTGTACCGGAAAACTCTCCATGAACATCTTCATTGTTCATGGTAAATGACAATGAAGGTTGTTTCAGCATCAGATCATTGATAGTGAGCCAATCATCTGTATTTGCTTTTATGTTCACATCACTAAGAATTCTTCTGCCATCAATTCCCGGTTGTGTTTTGACATATCCTTTGAGCAAGAAAGTGGAGCTGGCTCCATCATTGTCAGGACCGAATATATGTCCATTCAAAGCATGTAATGAGTCGATTTTCATGATTGTTGCATTCTTATCGGAAGTCAGTCGAAGACTCATCTTCACCTCGCCTGTTGCATGTATGCCGTCCATGAACAAATTGACAGGTGCAAGGTCTTTTGCATTTACTGTAATCGTCGCATCAAGTAATGATGTATCCATGATAGGCATCAATGGAAGATTGGTCATGTCCAGTCCTGACATGCCTTTGTATTTTTTCTCACCCTCAAGAATGATACTGCTCACTGTATGATCAATTGCTGTGATGAGTGGAATGAATCTAAATCTTCCATCAGCTTTGATAGCATACATTCCTGAATGTATGATTGCATGTCGTATCTCAGGATTTTCTCTTCTGATGCTGATATCTATGTTTTGAGGCCGCACGGTTCTATCATTAAATATGAGCTGTCGAGCATGAATATGCATATCACCTTCCAAGCTGTCAAGATGCATACCGCGCATCACCATAGTAAGCGATCCATCAAAATGAGATGGTAATTTCTTTGTATTGAACAAAGCTGATGGCTCAAGATTTTCGCATTCCGCTTCAAGATCGAAAAGTGGATTTGCCTGACGAGCATCTATGATGCCGGATATGTGCAGTGCGGATCGATTCTCATTCTCAAATTCATCGATGCCTTTCTGCGCTTCTTTGAAAATGATGTCTGCAGTATCAATAGAAATTAAACCTGCTTCGGATGTTTTGCCATCAAGGATGAGGCCGGAAATAGTATAATCACCCAATCGTGAAGGCCCTGCAACTATTTTGATTTGTGCATCAAGTGTTGGAAGTGTGGTGCCTTTTCCTTCTATATTGAGCTGCATGTTGACCATGCCATTGAATTGTTCGTTTTGTGCAATGGCCCCCGGATTGAAATCGGTAAAGTGAAGATCACCATTATACCCGAGATCTTTTCCACGAAATATCAAATTTGTATATCCTTGCACGGTTCCGGATTTCGTTGTTGCATCAAGTTGGATGTGCAGTGAATCCGACGGTTTTCCCTTTACGAGCAATGATCTAAAAGCAACTGTTCCCAAATAGGGAAGAGAAGGTAGTGAAAGTGCCGGAATTTGTTTGAGCAAAAGATCATAATCAATGATGGATTGACCATTTGACTCTGCTGAAAAAAAGAGTCGTTTAGCATCATCCACATCATTCAACTTGCCTGTGAGGTGTAAAGATGAATTACCGGTTGCTATGTTTAAATGAGCAATGGAAATATCACGAAATTTTCCCTCAGCTTCCAAATCAATGTCATAGACTCCGAATATGCCTAAGTCCGGAAGGAAACGTCGAAGATCTTGTGAATCAAATCGTTCGGACAGAAGTGAAACTGAGATTGGTGCAGTTAAAAGTTTGTCTGAGAAGTGTTCATCGAAGAGATCGACATCATTGAGCCTGCCACTCATTGAAAGGTTACTTCCTGATGTAATGATCTTGCATGATCTGAGATTTATGCCTTGATCATGATGCACTGCATCCAATGCAAAGTCTTGAATATCCAAACCACTTCGAAGATCATGTGAAGTCAATGAGGCAATATCAACTTCATAACGGTGAATCCCTGGGAATGCTTTTCCCGACATGATGACATTTACATTGCGTATGTCTAGATCAGAAAAATTGAATATTCCTGGTTTGGCAATCATATCCAAGGAGTCAACTATACGAATGGAACCGCCGCATAGTTCAAAGTTACCTAGTGTAATTTGCCAATCAAATGGTGGTTTTGTTGGATCTTCCGGAACAGGATGCAAAATATGCTCCACATTCCATGTTCCATCTTTTGAGCGAAGTATTTTGATCGTGGGATGATCTAATGTAAGAGTCCCAATACTTATGGACTTCTTTAGTAAAGCTTCAAGTGTATAGGAAACAGCAAGGTCTCCGGCCCGTAAAACGGTGTCACCTGCGGCTGTCAAAGATACATCATGAAGAATTACTCCCTTGAATATGTCCAGCCGCATATCAGAAAAATATACCTTTCCCTTTATCTGCTTATTAATCTGCTCTATGAGCACAGGCCGAAACCATTCTCTGAAGGAGTCTGTCTGCACAATCACATATAACCCAACCATCCCCAAAATGACTAAAAGGAATAACCCTGAAATCATTTGACCGATAAAACGAGAAATGCGTGTTGCAAGGCTCGGTTTTTCAATCAAATGGGGCATGGAATCTATGTTCTGATTAGACTTTTCCATGCTGCAAAAATGGCGATTTTTTGCGACTTTTCCGAGGGATTTTGCCCTGATTTTAAGGGCTGATTGTCACCTTTCCGCCACCCTTTGTAACCCCGAATTCGGGAGCGAATACTGAGTATGCCTTTGTCATCCCTTTTGAAAATACTCCTGCTTTGTCAACTTTCACTTCATATTCCAACATCGAAGTCCCTTTTGGAAGATAATCTATGAAGAAATTCATGCCTGAATCTCTAGGAATTGTATAAGCCCAAAGATGCTGATAATGACGATATTCAGAATTATTAGCCATTAAATCAAAGCAAGAGGGGAATTGATCCTGGATGTGGACATAGTTCATCGTTAATGGACTTTGCACGTGAATGCGAATTAGCACTGTTTCACCGAGCTGAATACGTTCACCCTCTTTGATGGGGATGATGCGTTTTTCTGGTTCAGATGTGATTCTATACACCTCTCTT
>SXGQ01674752.1_pt1 | contig 17567 bp, 15 predicted proteins | sample 3178371 | NCBI WGS metagenome assembly SXGQ01 (sample SAMN11356859, study PRJNA531348) | freshwater metagenome | isolation source: freshwater sample F1-20 | place: China: Fuxian Lake, Yuxi | collected 2017-12-25 | reverse complement strand
GCGCCGATGCGCGCGCAGGCCAGCACCGCCACAGCCAGCTCGGGGATCATCTGCATGTAGATGCACACGCGGTCGCCCTTGCGGATGCCGAGCGCCTTGAGCGCGTTGGCGGCGCGCTGCACCTGGTCGTAGAGGTCGCAGTAGCTGATGCGGCGCGACTCGCTCGGGTCGTTGCCCTCCCAGATGAGCGCCGTCTGGTCGCCGTGGCCGGCCTCGACGTGCCGGTCCACGCAGTTGTAGCTGGCGTTGAGCTTGCCGCCGATGAACCACTCGATGCTGACCGGCTCCTGATAGTTGACGGCGGAGACCTGGCTCCACTTTTGAACCCAGTCGAGCCGGTTGGCCTGCGCGGTCCAGAAGCCTTCGGGGTCCTTGATGGAGCGGTCGTAGAGCGCGCGGTATTCGTCGAGCGACTTGACGTGCGCGCGGGCGGAAACGTCTGGGTGCGGATGGAAGACGGCGGTGGGAACAAGGTTCTGGCTCATGGGTGTGTGACGAAAAGTGACCGCATCTTAGGAACGAGCCGCGAAGCGTCAACCAGCGAAACGATCACGCACCGGTCTGGGTGCGTCTTGATGCGTCCCTCAGCCCCGCATGCAACGATTGCCCGGCGGGTTCCAAAGGCCGTAGGCTTGCAGCAGCGCATGGACGTTCACGCGATCTACCGCCGTATCTCGCCCTGGTTCCGGCGACGCAGGATGGCGCGCTTTCAGGGGATGCTCCGGCCCACGGAGCAGACAAGCATTTTGGACGTGGGCGGTTATCCGGGCTGCTGGCCGGAACCCGAGTGCCCGGCTCACGTCACCTGCATCAACCTCGATCGGACAACCGGCCAACTGGAGACGCCACGGCGCAGGATGTTGCGCGGGGATGGCTGCGACCTGCCGTTTGGAAACCGGACCTTCGACATCGCATTCTCCAACTCCGTCATAGAGCACCTGGGGACTTGGGAGAACCAGCAGAAGTTTGCGGCGGAGGTCCGGCGTGTGGGTGGGCAGGTCTGGGTGCAGACGCCCGCCCGCTGGTTCTTCATCGAGCCGCACCTCATGGCCCCTTTCATTCACTTTCTGCCCACCGCCTGGCAGCGCCCGCTGCTGCGCTGGTTCACCGTCTGGGGCTGGCTTACCAAGCCCACGCCTGCCGAGGTGGACGCTTTCCTCGCGGAGGTGCGATTGCTGACCCATGCGGAGATGCAGAGACTTTTTCCGGACTGCCGCGTCGAGCGTGAACGATTCTTGATTTGCTTCACCAAGTCCTACATCGCCGTGCGCGAGACGCCGCCCTGACAGCGCTGGGGATTGCGCCAGACAGCGCGCGAAATCCTCTCCAAGGGTCCGCTAACGCAACGCGGTGATGATTCGGCCGGCCACCGCCCGCCAGTCATGCCGTGCGAGCAACTGTTCCGCCCAAACCGCGATTTGTTCAGCCGGACAATCCAGTGCGAGGTCCATCGCGACGCGGAAGGATTCATAGTCGTCGTTCGCAAACGCGCAGCCGGCGTCACCCATCACTTCGCGCGTGGCAGGAATGGCCGAGAAGACCGGGCTGGCGCCGGCCAGCGCCGCTTCGACGGGCGGCATCCCAAAGCCCTCGTATTCGGAAAAGAACACCAGTGCCCGCGCGTTCGCGAGCAGGCGGCGGTAATCCGTTTCGGGCAATCTCCCCCGCTGGTGCCAGTTCGGACAATTGGGCAAGGTCAACCCCGCTGGCAGCCCGCCCACCCAATTCACTTTGTCAGCAAAGCCGCTCTCCCGGTGCCAGCGCACGAGCCATTCTGCGGCGAGCGCGGTGCGTTTGTGTGGAAAGGGGCTGGCCAGCACGACGATCCCGCGCCGCTCGGCAACCGGCGCGGGCGCGGGCCGCTCGAAACCGATGCCCGCGACCACCGCGCGCGGCGGCGGCAGCCCAGCCTGCGTGGCCAGCCGCCGAACCTCTTGCGCGGTGAACTCCGTGTTCGTGAAGACGACCCGCGCGCGCTGAAGGGAAGCCCGCAGCGCACGGCGGAAATAGGTTTGCTCCAGTGCGGCCACTGCGTCGGGATGGGCGCGCTGATAGAAGTCGTGCATCGCGTCATGGACATAGACCGCGAGCTTCAGCGGCGGCTGCCGCAGGAAGGAGGCGAAGCCCTTGGGCAGCAGCAGCCAGTCGTTGCCGGTGCGCCGGGCGGCGGAATAGACCCCCCACTGATCCCACCACAGCCGTGCCACCCGGCCGCGCACGGCCAACTCGTGGCGTTCGTATTTCACGACGTCAGGCCAGGCGGGCGAGCCGGCCAGCGTTGCGTTGGTGAGGACGGTCAGCCGGCTGAACTGACCTCCTTCCGCGAGCCAGCGCGTGAGGCCAAGCGAGAGGTTGAAGATGCCCACCGACTTCGTGCGGGCGAAGTCTTGGTCCGCCAGCGACACAGTCATGCTGAGGGTGGGGGAGGACATGGCTGGCTTCACCACTTCCACCAGAAAGTCGGGCGCGCCACATGGCGCTCCACGCGCCGGTCTGGGCTGGCGAGCGTGTAGATTCGGAAATCAAAAGGGCGTTGGAAATAGACTCCGCCCGCGAGGCGGCGCAGCCAGTGGTGCAGCAGGACAAGCCAGCGGAGCCGACGCGCGAGCGCGGGCGCTCCTGCTGCGATGCGCTGCGTCTCCTCCTTCATGCGCTGGGTGCGGCTGAGGTTGCCGCCGGTGTGCGTGAAGACGGAGGTGTTGCATCCGATCACGCCGAACTTCACCCCCGCCCGCATCAGCCGCAGCATCCACTCGGCGTCCCCGGCGCAGCGGTATTCCGTGTTGAAGAGATGCCCGGCCTCGACGACGCGACGGCGGAAGAACGTCGCCGCCGTCAGCGTGGTCAGGTGCGCCACCTGCGTGTGCCAGGGCAGCGGCGTGAGCGTCTTTCGCTGGCAGAGGAACTCCCCGGCTTCATCCACGATCAGCGTGTAGCCAAACGCCACGTCCACATCGGCATGAGTGTCGAAGTAAGCCGCCGCCGCCGCGAGCGCGCCGGGGAGGTATTGCTCGTCGCAATTCAAGTAGGCCAGCACGTCGCCAGTCGCGCGGCGGAGACCGCGATTGATCGCGTCATACATCCCGTCATCCGTCTCGACGAACGCCCGCACGCGCGCGTCGGTCGTCAGCCAGTCCAGCGTGCCGTCCTTGGAGCCTGCGTCCTGCACGATGTGCTCAAGCTCGACGCCTTGATCCGCCACCGATGCCACACAGAGCCGGAGCCACTGCGACTGCCCGAAGCTCGGCGTCACGATGGAGAAGAGCATGGGTCAGGCGGGTTTTGCCGGCGGCGCGGTGGGGGTCGTGGTGGTGGCGTCGGCGCGGTGCTGTCCGTCCCCGTTGAGCGCCACGCTGATGCCGACGATGCCGGCGAAGTGCGCCAGGTCAGAGGCGAAGTCCCCGAACACACCAAAGAAAAAGACCACGCGGCAGAGGAAGTAGGCGTAGAGGAACGTGTTGATGCGGCGCAGCTCCGGGGGCCCGCGCTGGAAGTTGGAGCGCAGCACGCGCCAACTGGCGAACAGGAATCCGACAAATGCCAGAGTCCCTGGTAGCCCGAAGCCGATGAGCAGCGAGAGCGGCCCGCTGTGGAAGTCGCCCGCGATCATCGCCGTCTCGTAGTTCTGGATGAAGCCGCGCCGAAGTGACTCCTGGGCGAAGTAGAGGTCCATCGGGTCCAGCGCGTAGCCCTTGCCCAACACGAGATAGTTCGGCACTTGCAACCACAGGAGCCGCCACATTTGAAAACGCCAGTCGGAGGAAGCCTCCGCGTCGTGCCGCGCCTGCGGGTCCACGTCTAGCGGGAGGAAGCTCAGGCTGCGCTGCACCGTGAGAGGCATTTGCCGTGTGAAGGGAATGGCCACGATCGCCGCCACCGCCAGCGCCGCCGCCAGCACGATCACGAGCTTGGTGCGCCACAACCCCTCCAGCCAAAACTGGAAAATGAAGAGCAACCCATACAAGCCCAGCAACGACCGGAACCCCGCCAGCATGCTCACGGCCATGATCGCCGCGAAGAGCATCAGCCGCCACGGCCGACGCCAGTCCATCATGCCGCGTATGCCATAGCTCATCAGCATGAGGCAAAACGGACCCACCATCGCGAAGCCGATCCCGTTGAGACGGCGCAAGGACCCGCCGAAATGATCCGCCACGGCCTGATCCATGGCGAACTCCACCGGGAACAGCAGGAACAGCCAGTAGAAGGCCGGCCCCAGCATGTAGGCCGCGTTGCTCATGACAAGGGTGAGCGTGCCAAGACAGTATAATTTCATGTAGCCGAATGCCTTCTCCACCGGCACCCGCGCCATGCTGAAAGCGAAGTATCCAACCACCGCCGCGATGAGGAAGACGTAGCGTTTCCCGCCGTAGGTCTGGCTGCCAAGGGATTTGATGCCGATGCCGCCCCGCAACTGCGCCGTCACCAGCACCACCAGCAACAGCGCGCACAGGGTCCACGTCACGGAGGGCACCGATTGTAGTTCAACGCGCCGGCCCAGCGTGCTGCCTAGGATGGTGAGCGTGAGGCTCAATCCGGCCATCAGCATCCAGATGCTTGGATTTCCCGGCAGCAGGAAAACCTGAAACGCCGCATTCCAGCTCAGAAACAACAGTGGCCGGTGCCAGCGCAGCAGCAGCGGCAGGCTCAGGACTAAGGCGACCAACCCCACGACACCCATCGCCATCGTGCTAGTCGGTGACACCAGCACCATGCCCACCAGCACCGCCAAGGCAGAAGCCAACACGAGGGCGACCACTGTCCGCAAGTCTGACGATGAAACGGTCATGTGCGCCGTCAGCTAACCTCACGCCGCAAACCTGCGGCAATCCATTTTTCCCCTGAACCCGCTCCCCGCTCCGCCAGCAGCTCCCGGTAAATCTCCAGATGCCGCAGCGCCACCACCTCGGGATGGAATCTGACCCGCATCTCATCCGCAGCGGTGGTGGGACGCGGCGCGCCGGATGCCAGCCAGCGGGAGAGAGCGGCGGCCAGCCCTGCCTCGTCTTCCGGCGCAAACAACTCCGCAGCTTCCACGCTCTCCGCAATATCCGGCACGCCTCCGACGCGCGCACCAAAGAACTTCAAGTTCCGCGCCAATGCTTCAGCCACCACGAGGCCGAACGCCTCCTCAACGGGGACATGGACCATTGCCGAGGCGGAGTCCATTTCGCGCACCAATTCGGCTGTTGGCACCTCGCTGCGGTGGTCGGCCCAGCCTTCCGCTCGGGCCTGCCGAACCTCACGCGAGAAACTCGCCCCGTAGGTCGTGGATTCGTCGCACCGCCCGAAGAAGCGGAGGCGAAACTGCCTCCCAGCCCGCGCGAGTTGCCGGCCCATCCGGAGCACATCCAATTGACGCTTGTTCGGCAGAACCGTCCCCACGTTGAGAATCACCGGCGGAGATGCGGGCGGTCCGGCAGGCGGTCCGAAAAATGCCGTTTGCACCGCGTTAGGCACCAGCCACGTTTGCCGGGCCAGCGGCGCGACCAAATCATGGGTGTGCCGCGAGTTGCACATCACACCGCCCGTGCGCGGCAGGGTCATGCCCTCCAAACGTGCTGCAAGCCAGGCGAAGGAAAATGGACGCGCACGGCTCAACCGCGCGAGAGCGCGCATGTTTCCGTGAATCGTGGTCAGGTTCGGCAAGCCCGAACGCGCTGCCGCCAAGGCGCAGTATCGTTCCGTGCCCTGCCCATGAACGAGATCGGGCTGGATCCCGCGCAGTTCGCCGCGCACCGCGTGGATGCAGCCGAGATACCCGCCGCGCAACCAGCCCCATTTGGGAACCAGCAGTGCGTGGTAGAAGATGTTGGTGCCGAGCTTCGCAGGCGCACGCACCGGTCTTTGCACACAGCACACCACGTGGACTTCGCATTCGGGGTGTTGCGCCAGACCTTCCAGCAGCGCAGTTGGGGCGGGTCCGAACTGGGGCTCTGGGTCCGCGTGGCGTCGGAACTCGTCCCGGTTGTCGGGAATGAGCATCGCCACCTTCATGCGGCACGCCGGGCGAGGGTCGCCTCATAGACGGCGAGATACTGCCGCGCCACCTCGCGCCAGGACTGCATGGGGAAATTCGGCTCCGGGAGCCGGTGCGCGGAGCGGTAAAAATCTCCCAGCACCCCGGCGAGTCTGTCCGGCGAGCCGAGCTTCGCCAGCCGCAGCTGGCGCGCTTTGGGATAGGCCGTCGCCGCCCACGGCAAGTCAGACAACAGCAGCGGCAGCCCCGCCGCCGATGCCTCATACACGGCGATGCACCCGCTCTCGAACTGGCTGCACAGCACGAAGCCGCGCGCCCCGCGCAGCCAGCGGAACTTCTCCGCCTCGCTTACGTAGCCGGGATAGCGGACGAACTGCCCGTCCACCAGCGCCTCGAACTGCCGGAAGTAAGAATCGTCCGCCGCGTAAGGTTTGCCGAGGAACACCACTGGGACGCGTGCCGCGCGCGCTGCCTGTGCCAGCAACACCGTGTGCTTGCGCGGCGCGATGGTGGCGGCGGACACCAGGTAATCCCCCTCCGCCGCCGGCTCGCGCAACGCGGCCAGTGCCGACTCCTCCAGCCCGTGCGTGATGACGTGGCCGCGCGTGGGATCGGCGTCGAAGAGGTATTGCGCCGCCGCCCATTCGATGGGCGTCACATAAATCATCGCATCCAGCTCGCGATAAACTTCCCAAGCCAGCCGGGCCGTGAGTCCCGGCAATGCCGTGCGCGCCAGCCGTGTCAGCCAACGCTGCCCCAACAGCACCAGCCGCGAGCGCGACGCGGTCTGGTCGAGGTTTTCAAACATGACCACCCGGCGGCCTTTTTTCTGCGCGAACCGCACATGATGAACCGAAGGCGGGCGGCCGAAGTAGTGAAGCACATCGCCGGTCTGGCTCTCATCCCACCAACGCTCCGGCTCGACGGTGACGCCCAGCGCGGCGAGCTCGCGCATGATGGCCTCGAGCTGGGTCTGCACCCCGCCGTGGGCCAGGGCGAAGGGCAGGTTGCAGGAGAAGATGACTTTCATGGTCAGCCAGTGTCACTTGCGTCCGTCCGCGATACGGCGGACCAGCCGCTCGGGGAGCAGGTTGAAAATCAAGGCGCACAGGCGGCGCGGCAGGACGGCAGCGGCGATCTCCTGCAGCTCCAATTGCATTCGGAACAGCCGGCCCTGCGCCGCCTTAAGACTCGCAGGCGAGGGTTCCGCAGCAAGCTTGCGGGCGTGGAACAAGCCCTCGTCGCTCACGTCGTGGAGTTCACATTCCCAGTTGTCGAGCAGGCGCAGATACGGGACGAGCCATTTGCCCTTGCGCAATTTCGCGTCGTGGGAGAACAAATGCCCGCCCACCGGGATGCGCGGAGCCAGCAGCCTGAACTCGGTGATCTGCTCGCGTGGATTGTTGCCGCCATCCAGAAACGCCAGGTCCACCGCGAAGTCCGCCGGCTGTTCAGCCAGCCATGCGGGAATGACTTTCTGTGAGAAGCCAAATAGCGGCGTGAACCGATGCACTGCCTCGGGCACGGCGGCGCGCAGGTTCGCCAGCATCCGGTCGTAGATGCTGCGGTCGGCCTCGATGCCCCAGAGGCGGCCGCGTCCGTTGCGCTGGAGCGTTTGTAGGAACGTGAGTGTGCTGCCGCCGCCGAGCCAGGTGCCGACTTCAAGCACGCGCAGGTCGCGCTCCGGAGTGGCGAGCAGTGGCGCGGCGAGCAAGCTGCGCTCCGCGGCGTTCAATTGGCCGTCAATCGCAATGCTGGACATGGTCAATCGGTTTGTGCTGGGCGCAAAGTTAATCAGCTACCATGAAACACCGCGATGGCTCCGCGTGCTCCTCGTCCACCAGATGGCAGCGATACCCCAGCCCCGCCAGCAGCTGCGGAATGTGATGCATCAACCGGATGTGGTGAACCTCCAGCAGCAGCAGTGGCTTGTGCTGACGCAGCAATTCCCGGGCACCTTCCAGGACGAGCATCTCCGCGCCCTCCACGTCAATTTTCATCACCGCCGGCGGTGCCTCGCCGCGCGTGAGCAGCGTGTCCGCCCGCACGCCGGCCACCGACACACGCTCGAACTGCTCATAGACAACCTCCGCCAAAGGGACGACGGCACCGGCCACATGGCTTCCGCTGCTGGTCTCGGCGAGATCGGTGCTCTGCACGAACCGGATGGGACCGTCCGCATTGGACAGCGCCTCGGTGCGCACGCGCACACGCGCGCCAAGCAGGGGGTTGCGTTCGAGGTTCGCGCGCAGCCGCCCGGCGTTGTGCGGGTTCGGCTCGAAGGCCACGACTTGTGCGCCCAGCGCGGCAAAGCCCAGCGAGTGATAGCCGAAGTGCGCGCCCACGTCCCAGCAGACCGCGCCCTTCACATCGCGTCGCGTGGCCAGCTCGCGGTAGAGAAAGTTGTCGTAGGTGCCGGCCACCATTTCCCGCCAGCCGCCCTGGGTGGCGTCGGTGAAGCACAGTTCCGCCCCCGTCAGCGGGCCGGCAGCGACGCGGTGCCAGGCTGGTTGCGCCGTCGCACGCCTCCAGCGCCGCCGCACCGCGCGTGTAAGCGAGGCCGGGGAGGAGTTCCACAATCGTTCGGACCACGACGGCATGTCGGCGCAGTCTAGGACTCGTGCGGCCCGATGACAGCCGGAAAAGTGACCGGAAAAGTGGCCGGGCTTGACGCTGCACGGCTCGCGCCCATGCTCCGCCCGATGCTCGCGCGCGTGGCAGTCCGTTTCTACAATTTCGTCCATGGCACACTCGGTCTGCCCGGCGCGGGGTGGCTGTTGCGGCGGCTCGCGCGTTTCCTGCCTGGCCTGCGCTCCGCTCCGCTCCACATCGAGGGAGTCGGCACCGCGCAACTGGACTTACGCGACCTGGCGGCATACTCGCTGTTGAATTTCAGTCTCGGCGAGCCGGACAACCACCAGCGCCTGCTCGAACTCATGGTGCAAGCGTTGCCCCCCGGCGGCGTGTTTTGGGATGTGGGCGCAAACGTCGGCCTGGTTTCGGCCCACCTCGCGCGCTCGGCGGCGAATCCCTCTGCCGTCCATGCCTTCGAGCCGGTGCCAGGGCCGCGCAGCACTTTGGAATCCCTCTTCAGTGACCACCCGTTTGTGCGGGTGCACCCGTTCGGGCTGGGCGCGAAGGACGAGACGTTGACCATTCAGTATTGCCCGGACAGCTCCTCGCTCAACTCGCTGCGCCGTGCGCTGCCCGGCGGGCAACCGGTCCAGATTCAAATCCGCCGCGGCGACACGCTCCGGGCCGAGTTTAGCCTGCCCGCACCGCACGTGATCAAGGTGGACGTGGAGGGTTTCGAGCCGGAGGTGTTCGCCGGGTTGGCGGGGACCATAGCCGAGGCGCGGCCCGTGATTTTTTACGAGCACATCATGCTTTCGGACGAACAGGTGCGCGCGCTGACGCCAGCGGGTTACACCCTGCGCTTCCAGCTCGAGGATGGAACCTTGGTGGAGGACATCGCGCGCCGGATGGATGGGCACAACGCCGTCTTGTGGCCGCCGGGGCACGCGCTGGCGTAGCGCGTCAACGCGACGAAGTTGGCAGTTCCCCGACGAGCCGCATCGCTTCCGCCGCCACCGCCGTCGCATGCACACGGGCGCACCAAGTCGCGCTGATCCGCCCGGCTTCGCGCCGCCCCGCCTCCCATTCCGCGAGTTCAGCCTCCAGCGCTGCGATCAGCGCCTCGTCGGAACGGTGTCCCGCCAGCGTGCCGGACTGCTCTGCGGTGAACCAGTGCATCGAGGGAATCGCCGCTGGTCCCACGACCGAGCAGCCGCAGCACAAGCCCTCGGCCGAGACGAGGTGAAAGCTCTCCAAGTGCGACGAGCAAAAAATGACCTGCGCGCCCTGCATGTGCCGGGCCAGCTCCGCGTGCGGCTGCGGGCCGGTGAACTCGATCCGCGCCAGCTCGCCTGCCGGCAGCCGCGCCAGCTCGCGGCGCACTACGGATTCGCCCGGGCCGATCACCAGCGCGCGCGCGTCTGGCCGCCGCCCCAGCACCGCGCCGAGCACGCGGATGAGCTTGGGCGTGTCCTTGAAATGACTTTCCCACCGCCCGGCGGCGAGGATCACCGGCCGCTTGACGACCTCCACGGATACCCGGAAATCTTCCACCACCGGATGCGGCAACACCCGCAGCCGATCCGCTAAATCCACGCGGCCCAGCCGGAACAGCAGCTCGCTGAACCACGCCTGCGCCAAGGGTGATTCGATGGTGATTAGGTCAGCGTGCCCGAGGTGGGCACACATCCCGTCATCATGCGCGGCCCGCGAGACGAGGTGCAGCGCGGTCTTCGCCAGCGCGGCCAGTCGCGGCCAAGCGCGGCCGCGATCCTCAAAGTTCAGCCGCATGAGCTGGTAATAGCGGCTCGCGTTCAAGCGCGGACTTTTGCACCCGTCCGAGTCCAGCCGCACCACGAGCCTCAACCCGGCGGTTTTGATCGCCCGGGCGATTGGCTCGTAACGCGGCGTGCCCCAGGCGTTGAGGAGGACGCCGGTGGCTTCCCATTGCCGCCACCAAGCCGGGTCGTGGAAGTCTTCGATCCGCCCGGTGATGAGCGGCTGCGTGGTTGAGACTGACGTCGTTTCCCCCAGCGCGACGAAACGCGAATCCTGGCCGAGCTGGCGCAGCCCCAAGCACAACAAGCCTGCGTCGCGATCCCAGAACTGGAGATTCTCGCCATATACAAGCGGCGTGGCGGTCAGCCATTTGGGTGCGGCAGACATAGACGCGCGGCATTCAAGGGTGCGGTCAGGGCGAAGTCAACGCACGTCGCTCAACTTGTAGTTTGGGTGGACTTGAGCGGCAGCCTTGGCCCAAATTCGGGTCGCCCATGAATCGCCTTCGTCCGCTCGCCAGCCGCCTGTGGGGCTCCGCTGTGGCGTGGTCATGGTTGTTCAACGGCCTACGAGTGGGTTCCGCCCTGCTGCTGCTGCCGTTGCTCGTCCGGCTCCTTGGCAAGCCCGACCTCGGCATGCACTACGTCCTGCTGAGCCTCGGCACGCTGGCGATGATGGTGGATTTCGGTTTCACTGGCGCGCTTTGGCGGGCGGTTTGCATCGCTTTGGCGGGCGGCAAGGAGCTGCGCGCCGAGGGCCTAGCGCCACCCACCGACCCGCAGGCCGCACCCAACCACGAACTGCTGTGGGACGTGCTGGCCACCACGCGCCGGCTCTATCTCGGCCTCGCGGGGATCGCGCTACTGCTGCTGGGCGCAGGCGGGACCTTTGTCGTCGCTCGCCACGCGCATGCGACCAGCTCGCCCGAAATTACCTGGCTGGCCTGGGGGCTCACGCTGGCCCTGGCGGTGTGGGAGGTTTACGCCGGCTGGTGGAGCACCTATCTCGCGGCGCTGAACCGTGTGGTGACGGCCGCGCGGCTCAACTGCCTGGCTCACGGGCTGAAGCTGCTGCTCGCGGCCGGACTGCTGCTCGCGGGCTTGGGGTTGCTGGCGCTGCCGCTGGCGGGCCTCGTCGCGACCGGAGTGCAACGGCTGCTCGCGCGCCGCGCGTGCCTGCAAGTCCTCTCCGCCTGGCCACCGCTACAACGATCCGCTGACACACGCGGCCTGCTCCGCGTGCTGTGGCCGAACAGTTGGCGGCAGGGGGTGATTGGAGTGGGCAGTTATCTCGGTGCGACTGTCACCGCGCTGATCTGTCTCGAGGTCTTTGGCCTCGCGGCCAACGCGCAGTTCGGCCTGTCGCTGCAACTGCTCTCCGTTGCGCAGGGCATGGCCATGGCGTGGACGGGAGTGAAGTGGCCAGAGCTGGCCCAGCATTGCGCGCGGGGAGACTTCGCGGCGATGCGCCGCGTCTTCCAGCCGCGTTTGTGGCTGCAACTGCTGACGTGCGTCGCGCTGGCGGGAGCCCTCGTCCTGCTCGCGCAGCCGCTGCTCAACTGGCTTGGCTCGAACAAGGAGGTGCTGCCCGTCGGATGGTTTGCCCTGCTCGCCCTGAACGGACTGCTGGAGATGCACTTCTCGACCTGGGGCTCGCTCATCGCCACCGGGAACCGCATCCCGGTGATGTGGCCGGCGTTTATCGGAACACTGGCCGGGCTGACGCTTATGCTCGTGCTCCTCAACGCAACGACGTGGGGGCTGGGTGCGCTGGTCGCCGCGCCTTTGCTCGTGGGCTGTGCGTTCAACTACTGGTATTGGCCTGCCTACGGCTCGCGCTTCATGGGCACGAGTTGGGCGCGCTTCATGTTCCAGCGGCAGACCTGAGCGGCGGCGCGTGACGGTTACTTCGACGGCGGGGGAATTACCGGTGCGTGTAACGCGCCTTCCTCCGCCCTCCGCCGGGTTGGCAGGATCGCACACGCGTCCTTGCAGCCGAAAAGTTTGCTGAGGAGGTGGCGGTTGCGGCTGACCCACATGTAAATGCGCTCCGCAATCCAGATCACTCCGGGGATCCACAGCACCAGCGCCAGCGGCACCAGCAAGGGCATCCGCAGCCCGACGAATCTCAGGCAGCGCGCGCCGCGATGAATCGTGCCGTCGGTCGCGATGCAGTGGATGGCCTCCAGCAGCGCCTCGCGCGTGAGCGTCGGCGCGACGCGCGCGGACTCCGGGTCCTCGATGGGCAGCAGGCGCACGACGTGGCGCCAGTCCAGCCACGTGAGCAGCTTCATTTGGAACGTGCAGAGCGAGCACTCGCCGTCGTAGAGGACAATGTGGCGGGCGGAAGTCACGGCGCGAGTAAACGCGATGCCAGCCGGTGCGTCAAACGCGGCCCCGCATGAATTCGCGCTTGGTTCACCCGCGCCCCGCGACTACAACCGCGCTCCATGCTGCGCGCGCTCGACTGGCTCACGAATCTCTTTCCCGTCTGGGCGTTGTTGGGCGGCACGCTGGCGCTCTTCCAGCCGCACTGGTTCGTGTGGTTCAGCGGCAACCTCATCGTGTGGGGCCTTGCCATCATCATGCTCGGCATGGGAATCACGTTGAGCGTGGATGACTTCAAGCGCGTGCTGAAGATGCCCAAGGCCATCGCCGCCGGATTCATGGCGCAATACTCCATCATGCCCTTCCTCGGCTGGGCCATCGCCACTGCGCTGCCGCTGGAGAAACATATGGCGGTGGGCCTCATCCTCGTCGCGTGCTGCCCCGGCGGCACGGCGTCGAATGTCGTCACGTTCCTCGCGAAGGCTGACGTGCCGCTCTCGGTGCTGATGACGATGTGCAGCACCTTCGCGGCCGTGTTGCTCACGCCGCTGCTGACCAAGTGGCTCGCCGGCGCGATTGTGCCGGTGGACGCGGCGGGCCTTTTCCTGAGCACCGCGCAAGTCGTCCTCCTCCCGCTGGTGCTCGGCCTGGCTCTGCATCACTTCGCGCCGAGGTTCGTGACGAAGGTGCTGCCCGTCGCCCCGCTGGTGTCGGTCGCGTTCATCACGCTCATCGTGGCGAGCGTGATCGGGCAGAACGCGCAGCCCATCCGCGAATCCGGCGGCGTGCTGCTGCTGGGCGTGTTCCTCCTGCACGCTTGCGGCTTCGGTTTGGGCTACCTGTTCGCGAAGCTCTTCGGCTACGACCGCATCGTGTGCCGGACCATCTCCATCGAGGTCGGGATGCAGAACTCCGGGCTGGGCGTGGTGCTGGCGCGGACGCATTTCCCCGGCACGCTTGCGCCTGTGCCGTGCGCGGTGTCGAGCGTGTTTCACTCTGTCATCGGCAGCCTGCTGGCGGCGTGGTGGCGCTGGCGTGAGAGCATTCACGAGCCGCAGAAGCCCCCGATTTCACCCAATGAACCCCGGTAGGGCAGCGCTGCGCACGGCCTCGTGGGAATGACGAGGCCGACCACAGGTCGGCCCTACCAGGTTCGTGGGCAGCCCAATCTTTCGCTTGCACCACCCGCTTCGCGATTGGAACCTGCACGCCATCCGCATGAATGCCCGTTCCCTGTTGCTCGCCGTATTGCTGGCCACCGGTTCGCTTCGCGCCGCTGAGGTCCTGGAAGACTGGCCGCAGTTCCTCGGCCCGCGCGGCAACAACACCTCGCGCGAGACCGGTCTGCTCGACGCGTTTCCCAAGTCCGGCCCGCCCGTCGTGTGGCAGCGCGACATCGGCACGGGCTACAGCGCGCCGTCGGTGCGCGGCGAGTTGCTCGTGCTGCACCATCGCGTGAAGGACGAGGAGATCGTCGAGGCGATGCACCCGGCGACAGGCAAACCCGGTTGGCGCTACGCCTATCCGAGCCGTTACCAGGACCCGTTCGGCTACAACAACGGTCCGCGTTGCTCGCCGCTGCTCACGGCGGATCGCTGCTACACGTTTGGCGCGGAGGGCAAGTTGCTTTGCCTCGAACTCGCCACCGGCAAGCTCGTCTGGCAGCGCGACACGGCTAAGGAGTTCAACGTGGCGGAAGCCTTCTTCGGCGTCGGCTCCACGCCGATCTTGGAGGGCGACAAACTCATCGTCATGGTCGGCGGCCAGCCGAACGCCGGCGTGGTGGCCTTCGATGCGAAGACCGGGAAGACGCTCTGGCAAAGTGTCGGCAAGGCGAACTGGACCGGCGTCACCACGCTGGGCTGGCGCACGGAAGCGCCTTACGAGTGGACTGGCTTCGAGAAGCTCGCGAGCTACGCGTCACCGGTGGCCGCGACCATTCACGGACAGCGCCACATCTTCTGCCTCATGCGCCAGGGGCTTTGCTCTGTGAACCCGACGAACGGTCAGGTGAACTTCAGCCGCTGGTTCCAGTCGCAGGCCAATGACTCGGTGAACGCGATGAACCCCGTGGTGCAGGATGACACCGTGCTCATCTCCGCCGCCTACTACCGCAGCGGCGCGGTGCTGCTGCGCGTGAAGCCCGATGGCAAATCCTTCGCCGAAGTCTGGCGCGACCCGGCGGGGCATCCCTTCGACCCCGCCGACCGCGACCCCGCGACGGGCCGGTGGAAGGTGCCCGCGCTGGAGCTGCACTGGAACACGCCCATCCTGCTCGACGGCCATCTCTACGCGTTCAGCGGGCGCGACGAGCCGGACGCGACGTTTCGCTGCGTGGAGTTCAAGACCGGCAAGGTGACGTGGAGCCGCGATGAGCGCTGGAAGAAGAACCCGCCGCACGGTTCGCAGTTTCCGGTCTATGCCCGTGGCTCGGCGATTCTCGCGGACGGAAAACTCTTCGTCCTCGGCGAGGCCGGCTTGCTCGGCATCTTCAAGCCCAACGCGAAGCAAACGGAGGAGCTGGCCCGCTGGCAGGCTCCGATGCTCGGCTACCCGACCTGGGCCGCGCCGATTCTCTCCCACAAACGGCTCTTCCTCCGCAGCGAGGACAAGCTGGTGTGCCTGAATCTCGCGAAGTGACAAGGTCGTCCTCGTCCCCAGCGAGCGCATGGCCGAAGTTCTCCGCGAGTCCCTGAGTTGTTGGAGAGTTTCAGCGAATCCTCTCCATTTCGCCCCTTGAGCCAGGAGGAATACGCCAGCGACTTCATGAACAAGATGAAGGACTTCCTCTCAGTCTGACGACGGGGGGTGGGAACGAACTGCCTGCACGCAAAGGGGCGATGCGACCCACCAAACCAAGGTCACACGCTTATCCCGACCGCTGCGGTTCGACTTCGGCGCTTCAGTGCGCGAAGCCCTTTTCGTCCTCGGGCAGGGGCTTGTCCTTCGTCTCCGTCGCGAAGGGCAGCACGGCCAGGCCGAGCAGGAAAACGCAGCACATCGTCAGCGCCGCCGGACGCATTGGCTCGGGCGAGTTCGCGAAGACTTCAGTCTTCAGCAGCCCGATCACGGGCACGCCCGCCGCTGCGAGGAAGCGCCCCACGTTGTAGCAGAAGGAAGTCCCCGTGCTGCGCAGGTGCGTGGGGAAAAGCTCCGGCAGATAGATTGCATACACCGCGAACACTGAGAGCTGGAAGAAGCCCATGATCGGGATCAGCCAGAACGTCTGGCTCGCGTCGCGGTAGAACCAGAACGCGCACGCCGTCGCCACCAGTGCCGTCGAGAAGGCGATGGCGAAGGCTGGCTTGCGCCCGAGCTTCGCCGCGACCCAACTCGCCGTGAGCATCCCGAAGAACGCGCCGATTTGCAGCGTGAGCAAACCCCAACTCGCCCACTTGTCCACCAGCGGGCCGATGGTCTTAGTCTCGATGGATTTCTGGATCTCGGCGGCGGGCAGGCCTTGCTTGGTGAGTTCCGTGTGCGCGTCTTTGATGACTTGCGGCACGGTGTCGGTGGAGGTCGCGGCGGCTGCGGCGGTGGAAACTTTCGCGTAGTCCACGTAGGCGGTAGTGTAGGACTTGCGCAACACCGTGCGCACCAGCTCCGGCGTGTAGAAGCCGATGCCCCACAGGCCGATCACGCCCGAGCACACGAGCAGCATCCCGAGGATGGCGTTCCTGCGCCAGCGGGGGTTGCTGAAGAGTTCGCCGTAGGTGAACGCGCTGTGCTTGTCCAGCTCGCCGGAATCCTTCATCTGCTGCCAGCGCTTCGGCTCCTTCATGCGCATGCGGATGACGAGCGCGAGGACGGCCGGGATCGCGCCGATCACGAACATCCAGCGCCAGGAGTTGCCCAGCGAGATGACGCCCGTCTGCTCCAGGTTCGCCATGCCCATGCCGATGAGCGCGGCGGAGATGTTCCCCATCGCCGAGAGCGCCTGCAACGAGCCGAGTGCACCCGAGCGGGCCTTCGCCGGCATCACCTCAGCCAGCAGCGCCACGCCCACCGCGAACTCGCCGCCCACGCCCAGCCCGGTGATGAAGCGGTAGAACGCGAAGTCCCAGAACGACTGCGACAGCGCGCTCAGGCCGGTGCAGAGCGAGTAGATCAGGATCGTGATCATCATCGTTTTCGCGCGCCCGATGCGGTCGCCCAGGACGCCGAAGACCAGCCCGCCCGTGGCCCAGCCGCAGAGGAAGATCGAGGTCGCGTAGCCGCCCCAGAGAAGCGGGTCCTTGCCCGCGGGCAGCAGCGCCTTCATCGCCGGGCCGCGCGAGAGCGTGAAAAGCTGCTGGTCCAGGCAGTCGAAGAGCCAGCCCAGCGCCGCGACGGCGAAGACGAACCAGTGATAGCTGTTGAGCTGTTTCCACCAAGGGCCGTCGGTGTTCGTGTTGGGTGAACTCATGTGTGTGGTTGCGCTGTGCGTTGTGCCGGAAAACGAGTTGTTACCTACACGTAACGATTGGCCGCGCCAAGGTTTAATTCCCCGTAAGCGGGACACTCCTGTCCCGCAGACGGTTGTTGATGGCGGGCCGGGCCAGTCCGCGCGCTCACAGCGGACAGGAGTGTCCGCCCCACGCGCGCCCGTCATTGCCTTCCGCCCCCGACTCCGCTTTCCTCTCCGCCCATGCAACCAGTCCTCGACTACCTCGCCACCAACGAAGCGCGCTTTCTCACCGAACTCTGCGACTACCTCCGCTTCCCCAGCGTCTCCGCCCAGCCGCAGCACAAGCCCGACCTAGAGCGGTGCGCACAGTGGATCGCGGCGCACAGCCGCGCCATCGGCTTGGAAGTGGAGGTCTGCCCCACCGCCGGAAATCCCATCGTGCTCGCCCGCACGCCGCGCAAGGTTGGCACGCGCAAGCCTCACTACGTCGTCTATGGTCACTACGACGTGCAGCCGCCGG